>JAEEGL011840846.1_pt1 | contig 10073 bp, 6 predicted proteins | sample 9134231 | NCBI WGS metagenome assembly JAEEGL01 (sample SAMN16246548, study PRJNA631951) | gut metagenome | biome: gut microbiome; feature: rumen; material: fiber-attached | host: Bos | place: Iran: Karaj | collected 2018-10 | reverse complement strand
CTGTCGGATCGGCTGCCGCCTCGGCGGGCTCCGGCCCCGCCTGATGGTTTCTGTAGGCAAACCATCCGATGACGCCGCCGATGACCAGGCAGATTACCAGCAGAATCACAAGCATTCTTTCCATCTGTTTCCGTCCTTTCCCGTTTCTTCCTTGCACTATAGCATTTCCGCCCGTGTACCACAAGTGCACGGCCCTGGAGTTTACCGTTTATTCACTGTTTGTCGGACAGCTGCCCCAGTCCGCCGCAAAGCGGCGGGCCTCCTCGATTACCCCGCTTTTGGACTTGATTTTCAGGCTCAGACAGGGTTTGGAGCCGGCCTCTACCCGCAGGCGGCCCTTATATTCCGGTCTGGCATACATGGCGGATACCTTGGCCATGTCGAAATCCTTTACGGTAAAGCGCAGGCTGCCCTGCTTCTGGGCGATGTCCGTAATCCCCGCCCGGCCGGCCTCGCCCCGCAGCAGCGCCACATGGATCAGGGCGTTGACCCCCGGCGGCGGATCGCCGAAGCGGTCGATCAGCTCGTCGGTCAGGTCGTCCGCCTCCTCTTCGCTGCGGATGCCGGCAATCCGCCGGTAGATGTCCATGCGCTGTTCAGAGGAGGAAATATAGCGATCCGGAATGCTGGCGGCCACCGCCAGATCTGCGGAGCAGTCCGCCCGGACGGGCACCTCTATGCCCCGGGCCTCCAGCACCGCCTCGTTCAGCAGCTTCATGTACATATCATAGCCCACATCCATCATGTGCCCCGACTGCTCCGCGCCCAGGAGATTTCCTGCGCCGCGGATCTCCAGATCCCGCATGGCGATCTTGAAGCCGGAGCCGAACTGGGCAAAGTCCCGTATGGCGCTCAGGCGCTTTTCCGCGATCTCCGTCAGCACCTTTTCCCTGCGGAAGGTCAGATAGGCGGAGGCCCGACGGGTGGAGCGGCCCACACGGCCCCGGATCTGGTGCAGCTGTGCCAGGCCCAGCTTGTCGGCGTCCTCGATGATCAGGGTGTTCACATTGGGGATGTCGATGCCGGTCTCAATGATCGTCGTGCAGACCAAGACCTGCACCTGCCCGTTGACCACGTTTTCCATGGCGTTTGCCAGCGTGTTCCGATCCATTTGCCCGTGAGCCACCGCGATCGAGGCCTCCGGCAGGAGGGCCATGAGCCGCGCTGCCGTACGGTCGATATCCTCCACCCGGTTGTGCAGATAGTAGACCTGCCCGCCCCGCTGCAGCTCCCGGCGGATGGCGTCGGTGACTACGTTCCAGTCATGCTCCATGACAAAGGTCTGCACCGGCAGCCGATCCTCCGGCGGCTCCTCTATGGTGGACATGTCCCGAATCCCGGACATCGCCATATTCAGCGTCCGGGGAATCGGCGTGGCCGAAAGGGTCAGCACGTCCACGCCCCGGCTAAGCTCCTTGATATGCTCCTTGTGGCTTACGCCGAAGCGCTGCTCCTCATCCACCACCAGAAGGCCCAGATCCTTGAAGTGTACGTCCTTTGACAGCAGCCGGTGCGTGCCGATCACCAGATCGCACTTACCGGAGGCGATATCCTCCAGCGTCCGGCTGACCTGGCCGCCCGTTTTGAAGCGGCTGAGCACTTCGATGTTCACCGGGAACCCGAAAAAGCGCTGCAGCGCCGTCTGGTAGTGCTGCTGGGCCAGCACCGTGGTCGGTACCAGGATCGCGGCCTGCTTGCCGTCCAGCACGCATTTCATGACCGCGCGCAGGGCCACCTCGGTCTTGCCGAAGCCGACATCTCCGCAGAGCAGGCGGTCCATGGGCACGGCGCGCTCCATGTCCTCCTTGATCTGTGCCGTACAGCGCAGCTGATCGTCCGTCTCCGTATAGTCGAAGTTTTCCTCAAACTCCCGCTGCCATTCGCTGTCCGGCGAAAAAGCATAGCCCGGCAGACGCTGGCGCTCGGCATAGAGGGCGATCAGCCGGCCGGCCATCTCTTTGGCCGCGCTCTTGGCCCGGGAGCGGGTTCTGGCCCACTCTGTGCCGCCCATTTTGGACAGGCGCACGGTCTTATCCTCGCCGCCGCCGGTGTACTTGGTCACAAGATCCAGCTGGGTGGCCGGCACATAGAGGCTGTCGGTTCCGGCATAGCAGATCTTGACATAGTCCTTTTCATAACCGTCCACCTGCATTTTGACAATGCCGGCGAAGCGGCCGATGCCATGGTTTTCGTGTACCACATAGTCCCCCACCGACAGATCGGCGCAGGACTCGATTCTCTGCTGCTGCCTGGACAGCTGCTTCCGGCGCGCCGCGCGCCGTTTCCCTGTGTGCAGCAGCTGGGCGTCGGTGAGAATGGTCAGCTTCAGCCCCGGGTATTCGATTCCGGCGGAGATGGCGCCAACGCTGATGGTGCAGGCTCCGTTCTTCGGCAGCTGCTCCAGCTTCTCCTGGAGCAGCGCCGGAATCTGATGCTCCCGGAAGTATTCCTGCAGCACTCCGGCCCGGCGCAGATCTCCCGCCAGAATCACCACCCGGTACCCAAGCCGGAGGTAGAGCTTTACGTCCTCCGCGGCCGCCTGGGCGTTCCCCGCATAGGAGGGCAGCTGCTTTGCGGAAATGCTGCACATGGTTTTGGGCGGCATGGCGCTGTGCCCCACGGTAAAGGCGTCTGCCATGTAGACGGGGAAGTCCGCCAGACGTTTGATCAGCGCCTCCCAGGTCTCATAATACCCGTCTGCCGACATGGCGACCTGACCGCGCTTCTGCAGCTCCCGCAGATCCTCTCCCAACTGTCTGGCGTAGTCCCTGGCCCGTTCCGCACAGCGGTTGGGCTGATCCAGCACCACCACCGCATCCGCCGGAATATAGTCCAGGCCGCTTGCCGGCGCATAGAGCATCGGCAGGTAGCGATCCGCATCGGACAAAACCGCGCCGCCGCGCATCCGCTCCGCATCCCCGCGCATCGCGGCGGCCAGCGCCGCGGCGTTTTCGCTGCTGCGGCGTCTGGCATAGCGGTCGGCAAAGGCTTCGATCTGACGGCACAACGCGTCCACGCCGCCCGCGCCCAGAGCCGGAAGCGTCTCCGCCGCCGGCAGGATGGCGCAGCGCTCCGTCTGATCGGTGCGGCGCTGGGTGACCACGTCAAAATGGCCCATGGAATCAATCTCGTCGCCCCAGAACTCCACGCGCACCGGCTCCTCATCCGCGGGAGAGAAAAAGTCCAGAATTCCGCCGCGGCGGGCAAACTGCCCCGGCCCCTCCACCTGCACGGTGCGGGTATAGCCGCAGCGCAGCAGGGCGTCCTCCACGTCCTCGATGGGGTAACTGCCGCCCGCGTCAATGGAAAAGGCCGCCAGCCGCAGCGTTTCCTCCGGCAGGGTTCGCTGGGTCAGGCCGGAGACCGAAGCCGTCACGACCCGGGCCTCTCCGGCGCAAAGCGCGTGCAGGACGGTGATCCGCCGCTGCTCCGCCTGGCGAGAGACCGCCTCCGCCGGATAGAAGGTGTAGTCCCGCATGCCAAGGCAGAGGACTTCCTCTCCCAGCATGGCGCGCAGATCGCCAGCAAAATTCTCCGCCGCGGTGTCGTCCGGGCAGATCACAAACAGCGGCACGCCGAGCCGATCCCTCAGCGCGGCGGCCAGATTGGCCCGATGCACGGCGGAAAGGCCGGAAACGAGCGCAGGAAGCCCTCCGCTCTCCAGCAGACCGGGGAGGGCGGCGGCTTCCTTGTTTTCAAATATTTGATTGACCAGGATGTTCATATGACCATGGGGCGGCGAAACGCCGCAAAGCGCTTCGCCCGGGCAAAACAGGAAGGCTGTTTTGCCGTATATTCCCTGCCGTGCGCCGCGCAGAGGATGGCGCGGACTGTGGCAGCGAGGATCATTATACCATTCTCTTTCGTCAGAAGCAAACCTTTTGTGGCGGCCGCGGTCTGCCCTCTTGGGATCGGCACCCGGCCATCCAAGAGAAAAACGGCCTTGGCCGTTCTGCTGCTTGTCAGATTATGGCCTCGGCCTGGGCGTCGGCAGGCCTGCGAAAGTACAGGCCGGCAGAGAAAGCAATCCGCCGCCGCCGGCGAGGGACTCTGCAAATCCCGCCGGAAACAGCAGCGGACAGACGATCGGTTTTTTGCCCGGCTTCTTTTGGGCGGCCCCACGGCTGTCAGACCTGGCCCTCCCCGGTTTTCGCCGGCCGGATCTCCACCATGCGCGCCTGCGCCGCCGGGCTCAGGCAGCGGGTATAAAAGTCCGATATGATCCGATGGGCCACCGGGGCGATCTCCTCGGTGCCCTTCATGGGCTTGACCATCAGATCCACCGGCGCGCCGCCCAAGGAATACTCACAGGGCACGTCCACATAGCCGAAGCGCGCAAAGAACCGGCGCAGCTTTCTGCGATATGTCTCCCGGTCCTCTCCGAAGCAGGTGATCTCCGCCAGAATTCCCTGCCGGTCGACATAGCGGCGATTGATCAGCCGCATCGCCTCCACCCCGACGTTCTTTCCCCGATACCAGGGCAGGACGCCGAGATACTTCAGCAAGACATAGCCGTACAGATTTTTGCTGCCCACCAGCGCGTAGGCCGTCTCCAGCCCGGTCTCCTCCTCGGAAAAGATCAGCAGCTCCTGATCCCCCCGGCTGATTGCCCTGTGGATACTGAGCTTTGACAGCAGTTCCTTTTGGTCGAAGTCGATTTCCATCATGCCATAGAAATGCTCCAGATCCATATGGCCGCCTTTTCGCACTGTCAGCATGGCCTCTCCTTTTCTCCGTCAGCCCAGATTCTGCGCCCGGCAAAGCCCGGCATAGAGTCCGCCGCGGCTGATCAGCTCCTCATGCGTTCCCATCTCAACAATATGCTCGCCCTCTACCACCGCAATACAGTCGGCCCTGCGCACGGTGGACAGCCGGTGGGCAATGACAATCGTGGTGCGCCCCTCGCTGAGCGCATCCAGCGCAGACTGGATCCGCTGCTCGGTAACCGTATCCAGCGCGGAGGTGGCCTCGTCCAGAATCAGCACCTTCGGGTTTTTCAGAAACACCCGGGCAATGGAAATGCGCTGCTTCTGTCCGCCGGAGAGCATGACGCCCCGCTCGCCGATGTAGCTGTCATAGCCGTCGGGCATTGCCAGGATCTCCTCGTGGATCTCCGCCCGTTTGGCCGCCTCTACGATCTCCTCATCTGTGGCGTCCGGCCGCCCGTAGCGGATGTTCTCCCGCACGGTGTCGGCAAAAAGAAAAACATCCTGCTGCAGAAGCCCCACATTCCGCCGCAGACTCTCCTGGGTAACGGTTCGCACATCCACGCCATCCACGCACACGCTGCCGCTGCTCACATCGTAAAACCGGGGAATCAACTGACAGAGCGTGGTCTTGCCGCCGCCGGAGGGGCCCACGACGGCGAAGTGTTCGCCCGGCTTCACATGCAGATCGATATGGCTCAGCACCGGCACGCCGTTGTCATAGTGAAAGCTCACATCGTTGAAATCCACCTGGCCGCGGAGCTCTCCCAGAATTTCGGCATCCGGCGCATCGGTGATCTCCGGCCGCGTCCGCATGATTTCCAGAAAGCGCTGGAACCCGGCGCTCCCCTGCATATACTGCTCGGCGAACTGGTAAAGCCTGCGGATCGGCGCGGTAAATGCGGAGACATAGAGCGTAAAGGTGATCAGGTCGATGTAATTCATCCTGCCGGCCATAATCAGCGCGCCGCCAACTGTGATCACCAGCACCTGCATAAAGCCGGTGGTAAACTCCATCCCGCTCATGTACAGGCCCATACTCCGGTAATACTCCGCTTTGGCCCCCTTAAAAAGCTCGTTGGCCCGGTCGAATTTCTCCGTCTCCCGGTTCTCGTTGGCAAAGGCCTTCGCCGTGCGCACGCCGGAGAGGCTGCTCTCGATGGCCGCGGTAATGACGGCCGTCTTTCGCTTGACTTCGATATTTGCGCTGCGCATGCTCGCCCGCTGGCTCAGCGTAAACCACAGGCACAGGGGCAGCACCACCAACAGCACCAGGGCCAGCCGCCACTGCACAAAGAACATCAGCAGCAGCGCCCCAAAAAGCGTCAGCGTACAGATGACCACATTTTCCGGTCCGTGATGGGCCAGCTCCGTGACTTCAAACAGATCGCTGGTCACCCGGCTCAGCAGCACGCCTGTGCGGTTGTGGTCATAAAAACCGCAGGACAGCTCCTGCATGTGTGTAAAAAGATCCCGCCGCATATCCGCCTCCGTGAGCACACCCACACGGTGCCCCAGCACGGTGATCACATAATAGAGCGCGGAGCGCAGCACAAAGGACAGCGCCAGAAGCCCCATAACTGTGAAAAACGCCGTATAGAGCCGCTGCGGCAGGAGTATATTCATACAGCGCCGGGACACAAAGGGAAACAGCAGATCAATGGCCGAGACAACCAGGGCGCAGGCCATATCCAGCGCAAACAGTTTTTTGTGCCTGAGCACATAGGACATAAAGATTTTCAGCGGTTTTTCTTCAAAGCTGATGGTATTCTTCATTCTTTCTGACGATGTTTTCCCTTTCGCTGACCGCCAAACGGTCGCAGCGGTTGTTCCATTCGTTGTCCGCATGCCCCTTGACCCAGTGATAGTGCATCTCGTGCCGCTCCGTCAGAGCCAGCAGGATCTCCCACAGGTCGGGATTCAGCGCCGGTTTTCGGTCGGCCTTCTTCCAGCCTTTTTTCTGCCAGCCTTTGGCCCAGCCTTTTTCCAGCGCGTCAATCACATATTTCGAGTCGGAGTAGAGCTCCACAATGCAGGGCTCCTTCAGCGCCTGCAGCGCGGCGATTACACCCGTCAGCTCCATGCGGTTATTGGTGGTCAGCGCCTCGCCGCCGGAGAGCTCTTTCTCCGCGCCGTTATAGCGAAGAATGCTTCCCCAGCCGCCGGGGCCGGGATTGCCGCTGCAGGCCCCGTCGGTATAAATGCTTACGGTTTTCATAGATCCTTCTCAAAGCGATCCTTCAGCACCTTGTATTCCGCCCGGTCAATCAGGCCGTTTTTCAGCCAGTCATCCAGCTGCTGAATGCGCTGGATCTTGTCCCGGGCAAAATGATCCTCTCCGGTGGTCTCGCAGACCACACAGTGGGCATCGGGAACCGGAAACTCCTGCGAGGCCGTATGGCGGCTGCGGGGCTTCTCTGTCGGCGCGGACTCCGCCTGCCGGCGGATCGCCGCGGACAGGCCGCGAATCAGCACGAACAGAAACACGCCAAGCACCACTGCCCCGGCGATGCCGAAAACTGCCGGGCTGTCCAGATCGAACGAATTGCCGAAACGCCGGAAAAACCGCCGGAATTCGGGGTTTTCCGCCTGCTGCGAGATCAGGCCGAACGCGAAAATGAGCAGCCACACCCAGATTCCGCCGGATTTTTTCTTTTTTTTGTTCCCATTTGTCATACGTAAACTCCCCCTTTTCGCCGGCATGGCGGCTCAGCGCCTTCCGGCTTATTCCTCAGGGTCTTCCCTGTCGTTTTCGCCGTCCTCTTCAGGCGTCTCGTCGGTCTCCCGCTCGGTCTTTTCAATGGAAATGACCCGGCTTTCCCCGCTGAGGCGCATGACGCGCACGCCCTGCGTTGCGCGGCCCATCAGAGAGATCCGCTCCGTCTCCATCCGGATAATGGTTCCGTCGTCCGTGATCACCAGGACATCCTCTCCCGGGCTGACCATCTTGACGTCGGCCACCTCGCCGGTCTTTTCCGTCACCTTGTAGTTGCGGATTCCCATGCCGCCGCGGCCATGGATGCTGTACTCGCCCACCGCCGTGCGCTTGCCGTAGCCCTTTTCGGTGATACTCAGCAGGGCCTCGCCCGCGCTGGTGCTGCCGGCGCCCACCACATAGTCGTCTCCGCGCAGGCGAATTCCCCGCACGCCGACGGCCACGCGGCCCATGGGACGCACATCGTTTTCGTCAAAGCAGATGGCCATGCCTCTGTGGGTGGCGATGAGAATGCTCTCCGTTCCGTCCGTGGGCATGACGGAGATCAGCTCGTCCCCCTCGTCCAGGGTCAGCGCGCGGATGCCGTTGGCGCGGATGTTGCGCAGGGCGGACTGACTCATGCGCTTGACCGTTCCGCGGCGGGTGACGAAGACCAGATACTTGTCCGCCTCCATGCCCCTGGCCCGGATCATGGCGCTGACCTTCTCCGAGTTTTCACCCGGCTCAATCTGCAGAATGTTCACGATATTGGTGCCTCTGGCGCTGCGTCCGGCCTCGGGAATCATATATCCCTTTTTCACAAAGACCCGGCCCTTGCTGGTAAAGAACAGGATGTTGTCGTGGGTGGAGGCCGTGAACACCGTCTCCACATAATCCTCTTCCTTGGTGGACATGGCGCGGATCCCCTTGCCGCCGCGGCCCTGGGCCCGGTATTCGCTCACCGGCAGCCGCTTGATATAGCCGCCGTGGGTCAGGGTGAAGACGCTCTCTTCCTCCTCGATCAGATCCTCAATATCGATCTCGTCGGCCACATCCTGGATCTCGGTGCGGCGCTCGTCGCCATACTTGTCGCGGATGGCGATCAATTCGTCCTTCAGCACGCCCTTGATCTTCTCCGGATCCGACAGCAGATCCTTGTAATACGCGATTTTTACTTCCAGTTCCTTGTATTCGTTCTCCAGCTTCTCCCGGTTGAGGCCCTGGAGCGCAATCAGGCGCATATCGCAGATCGCCTGGGCCTGCACCTCGGAGAGGCCGAAGCGCGCCATCAGATTCTGCTTGGCGTCGTCGTAGCTGCTGCGGATGATGCGGATGACCTCGTCGATGTTGTCCTGCGCGATGAGCAGCCCCTCCAGCAGATGCGCCCTCTCCTCCGCCCGGCGCAGTTCAAAACGGGTTCGGCGGACGATCAAATCCTCCTGAAAGCTCAGGTACTCATCCAGAATGTGCCGCAGCGAGAGGATCTTGGGCTGCGTCTGATTGTTGACCAGCGCCAGCATGTTGATGGAAAAGCTGGTCTGCAGCGCCGTCTGGGCAAAGAGGCGGTTCAGCACCACCTGCGGATTTGCGTCCCGTTTGAGCTCGATCACAATCCGCATGCCGTTGCGGTCCGTCTCGTCCCGCAGGTCGGAGATCCCGTCCAGACGCTTGTCGTGAACCTGCTCGGCGATGGTGCGGATCAGCTGCCGCTTGTTGACCTGATAGGGCAGCTCCGTCACGATGATGCGGGTGCGGTTCTGGGCGTGCTCCTCAAACTCCGTGCGGGCCCGCACCACTATCTTACCGCGGCCGGTGGCGTAGGCCTGGCGGATGCCGCTGCGGCCCATGATGATCCCGCTGGTGGGAAAGTCCGGCCCGGAAATGTGCTGCATCAGGTCCGAAAGCCCAGCCTCCGGATGATCCAGCACGCAGATGCAGGCGTTGATGACCTCTTTCAGGTTGTGCGGCGGAATGTTGGTGGCCATGCCCACCGCGATGCCGCTGGAGCCGTTGACCAACAGATTGGGGAACCGGGAGGGAAGCACCCTGGGCTCCTTACGGCTTTCGTCAAAGTTGGGATCCCAATCCACCGTCTCCTTGTCGATATCCCGCAGCATTTCGTTGGAGATGCGGGAGAGCCTGGCCTCGGTGTAGCGGTAGGCCGCCGGCGGGTCGCCGTCAACCGAGCCGAAGTTGCCGTGGCCGTCCACCAGCATATAGCGCATGGAGAAGTCCTGCGCCAGACGCACCATGGCGTCGTAAACGGAGGCGTCGCCGTGGGGATGGTAGTGGCCCAGCACGTCGCCGACGCAGGTGGCGGATTTCTTGAAGGGTTTGTCGGAGGTCAGATTGCCCTCGTACATCGTGTAGAGGATGCGGCGGTGCACGGGCTTGAGGCCGTCGCGCACGTCGGGCAGGGCGCGTCCGACGATGACGGACATGGCGTAGTCGATATAGCTCGTCTGCATTTCGCCCACGAGCTCGGACTCGGTGATCGCCTGGTTCGGGAAGGCGATGTCCTCCGGCCTGTAATCGCGTTTATGCGTTGCCATTTTCACCCCACCTCCTTAAATATCGAGATTGACGACGTATTTCGCGTTCTGCTCGATCCACTCGCGGCGCGGCTCGACCTCCTCGCCCATGAGGACGGTGAAGACCTGGTCCGCGGCGAT
>JAEEGL011314311.1_pt1 | contig 10073 bp, 11 predicted proteins | sample 9134231 | NCBI WGS metagenome assembly JAEEGL01 (sample SAMN16246548, study PRJNA631951) | gut metagenome | biome: gut microbiome; feature: rumen; material: fiber-attached | host: Bos | place: Iran: Karaj | collected 2018-10 | reverse complement strand
CGGTTCTCATCCTTGTCAATGCGACAACAAAGTTATAGAATCGAAATGGAATTACCAAACTATTTCTCTAAAAGATATTCTATATAAGAATAATCACGACTGTTTGATATAATCTGCTATATGCGTTCTGAATGGCACTCTTTTTTCAAGCTCCTTGGTGCTCTCGGACAGACTGTTTATCTCCTTCTGTGCCTGTGAGGAGTTGATGGTGAGTATCAAGCGATTATAATCATTGGATAATTTTGCCATGTATTTTTTTGCAAAAGTCAAACAAATAACATTTTAAAAGAAGGACATACAATTACGGCCAAATTTCATCTTCACCAGGTAAAGGCAAATCCCAGAAAATCCAAACCATCACCCACATGATGGGTACAGCAATGACGGGGGTGACGGTGAAGACCATGAGAAAATAGATAATCTTGCCCACAATGGTGTGGGGATAATGCTTGCTCTTGGTATACAAAAGGTGAATTAAGAGCATCACCAAAATTGACAGTATTCCTTCTAACGTGCTCATGACCTTTTGTACTTTTATACGTTACAAATATAGTGAATAGTTTTGAGAAATGCAAGGATTAGGCAATATATTTTTTACTGGCACTACAGAACATTTTTTGTTTTTAAAGTTACAATAATATGATAACTGTAACACCTTTACACACTATTGTTTTATTAAATTATCAGAAACGATTTGAACTATTAAAAAAAAATGTATCTTTGCAGAAATAACTAAAAAAACTGTGACTATGAAAAAACTTTTCTTTATGGCTGTCTTCTGCCTTATGGGTTTGGTTCTGCAGGCTCAGCAAAATTTGAGTTGGGGACAAGGTCCACAGGTTGCATCGCCAGATGTTCATCCTGATAACAGTGTTACTTTCAACCTGGTTGCGCCAGAGGCTCAGAAGGTGCAGATTACCGGTGATATGCTGCCGACCAAGAAAGTGGAATATGCGGGCAATACTTATGACACCCCAGGGGTGGTAGACCTCGTGAAGAATGACAAAGGCGTCTGGAGTTTTACCACGGAGCCTCTGAAACCTGAGCTCTATACCTATAACATGATTGTTGACGGTGTGAAAATTCTTGACCCGCTGAATGTGTATAACATTCGGGACATCAACAATCTGTTTAGCGTGCTGTTCATAGATGGTGACGCACGCGCTGACCTATATAAAGTGAATAAAGTGCCTCACGGTACAGTAAGCAAGGTGTGGTACGAGAGTCCCACTGCTAATCTGACTCGTCGCCTCACTGTGTATACCCCGGCAGGCTACGAAACCAGCGGAAAGGATTATCCCGTGCTCTATCTTCTGCATGGTATCGGCGGCGATGAAAATGCATGGAGCGAACTCGGTCGGGCGGCTCAAATACTCGACAACTTGATTGCGCAGGGCAAGGCGGAGCCTATGTTGGTGGTGATGACAAACGGCAACATATCGCAAGAGGCGTGCCCGGGTGAGACCAGTGAGGGCTTCCGTGTGCCTACAATGATGTTGCCAAAGACGATGGAGGGTAGTTTTGAGACAGCCTTCCCGGATGTGGTGAAGTTTATCGAAAAAACCTATCGTGTGAAGAAGGACAAGGCTCATCGGGCTATCGCCGGACTGTCGATGGGTGGATTCCACAGTCTCTTTATCAGCATCAACAATCCTGATTTGTTCGGCTACATAGGATTGTTCTCTGCCGCCGTCGATCAGCAACAATCTGATCCGAATGGGCATCCGGAAATCTACGCTAACCGTAATGCAAAGGTGGATGGTCTTTTCGCCAAAAAACCTAAGCTCTTCTGGATTGGCATTGGCAAGACCGATTTCCTTTTCAAAAACAACAAAGATTTGCGAGCTTACCTCGACGCAAAGCACCACAAGTACACCTATCTAGAGACCGAAGGCGGTCATATCTGGCGCAATTGGCGCATTTATCTTTCTGAATTTACACCACTATTATTCAAATAATGCTTATGAAAAAGACCTTGTTTTTTGCTCTCGGTTTGACAGTCCTTATCATAGGTTGTTCACCTACCGAAAATGTATCTAATAACACAATCAATCAAGAGGAAGTGATTGGCAAGTTGTCGCTTGAGGACAAGGCTCACTTCGTAATTGGTTTGGGGATGGAGGGATTCTCTGGCGACAATGCTGTGATAGGTGCTACCAGAAGTCTTGTTCCCGGTGCCGCTGGCACCACCTATCCGCTCGATTCTTTGGGAATACCTGCTGTGGTATTGGCTGATGGGCCTGCGGGACTGCGTATCGATGCTGTCCGTGAAGGGGATCCTGCCACTTATTATTGCACGCATTTTCCTATAGGCACTCTGTTGGCTTCCACTTGGAATACAAAGTTGATAGGAGAGGTCGGCCAGGCCATTGGTGAGGAAGTGAAGGAATATGGTGCTGATGTGCTGCTGGCGCCTGCTTTGAACATCATGCGTAACCCGTTGTGCGGACGCAACTTCGAATACTACTCTGAAGACCCTGTTGTGGCTGGAAAGACTGCCGCGGCTTATATCACTGGCGTTCAGAAAAACAATGTGGGAACGAGTATCAAGCACTTTGCCGCCAACAACCAGGAGACCAACCGAATGAATACTGATGCTCGAATCTCGCAAAGGGCCTTGCGTGAAATATACCTGAAAGGATTCGAGATTGCCATCAAGGAGAGTAAACCCTGGACGGTGATGACTTCATATAATTATATCAACGGTACTTACTCTTCTGAAAGCAAGGATTTGGTGGAGACCATCCTGCGTGATGAGTGGGGATACGAGGGTACTGTTATGACCGACTGGTTTGGTGGCAAGGACGGTGCCGTACAGATGTGGGCTGGCAACGATATGCTGCAGCCGGGCAAGCAGGAGCAGTTCGACTCAATCGTGGCTGGTGTGAAGAGTGGCAAACTGGCTGAGGCCGATCTCGACCGTAACGTCGCCCGCATACTGAACCTTGTTGAGAAGAGCCCGCGTTTCCAAGGGTATAAGTATAACAACAAACCTGACCTGAAAGCCCATGCTGCCGTGACACGACAGTCGGCTGCCGAGGGTATGGTGCTCATGAAAAATGAAAAGGCGTTGCCTTTCGCAGAGACTGTCAAAAATGTTGCGCTATATGGCAATACTTCTTATGATTTTATCGCCGGTGGTACCGGCTCTGGCAATGTCAACCATGCCTATGTGGTGTCTTTGCTTGATGGTCTGAAGAATGGGGGTTACACTGTCTCTGAGGAATTGAAGACTGCCTACGAGACTTATATCTCTGATGCCAAGAAAAAAGCTGAGGCTGAACTTGAGGAAATGGCGAAGAAAGATCCCAATACGGCTATGCTGGTCAAATTCCTGCCCCAACCGTTGCCGGCTGAGAAACTGTTCTCCGACGAGGAGGTGACGAAGCAGGCTGAGTCCGCTGACATTGCTGTCGTTACGCTCGGACGCCTTTCGGGCGAGTTTCTCGACCGTAAAGTGGCTGACTTCAACTTAAGCGACTCCGAACGCAAACTTCTCCAGCAGGTGTGCGATGTTTATCATAAGGCTGACAAAAAGGTCGTCGTTCTGTTGAACATCGGTGGCGTAATCGAGACTGCTTCATGGAAGGACTTGCCCGATGCCATTCTCTGTGCATGGCAGCCAGGACAGGAGGGTGGAAACAGCGTCGTCGATGTGCTCAGTGGCAAGCAGTCGCCCTCTGGCAAGTTCACTATGACGTGGCCGGTGAACTTCACCGACGCTTACTCTTCAAAGAATTTCCCTATCGACGAGGATCCGAGAATCGATATGATGAATCAGGGACAAAAGGGTAACGTACGCAACGTCGACTTTACCGAATATGAGGAGGATATCTATGTGGGCTACCGTTACTTCGACTCTTTCGATGTGCCCGTGAGCTATCCTTTCGGATACGGATTGAGCTACACTTCTTTCCAGTACAGCGATGCAAAGATTGCTCAGAAAAATGATATCTACGACATTACTGTAACAGTCAAGAACACGGGTTCTCACGAGGGAAAGGAGGTTGTGGAACTTTATGTGTCAGCCCCTGAAAGTAAGGCTGCCAATAAGCCTGCCAAGGAATTGAAGGCCTTCACAAAGACAAAGAATCTGAAACCTGGAGAGAGCGAGACAATTACACTGAGCATCACTGCCGATAATCTGGCTTCATTCGACGAGGCGGCTTCTGCATGGGTGGTCACGGAGGGTGAATACCAATTCCTTGTTGGCGCTTCTGTTCAGGACATAAAAGCTACTCTGAAGGCTCCTGTAAAAAACCAGCTGACAAAGGCACACGATGTGCTGAAACCCAATGTGAAACTCAACTTGTTAAAAAGATAAGAATATATGAAAAAGACGGTCATATCTTTGGCACTTGCAGCTTTATGCTGCCTCAGTGCTTTGGCACAGGAGAAACTCTTCAACAGTGCTAATGTTCAATCTCCTGTCGTCAATAATGACGGCACGGTGACGTTTAATCTGTATGCACCAAAGGCCGTCAAGGTGGAGGTGACTGGTGACTTCCTGCCCACACAAACCATCGAGGCTCCCGGCTATGGCACCTACGAGGCTCCTGGGGTGGCGCAGCTCGTGGAAGGCAAAAATGGTGTGTGGAGCTACACAACAGGCAAACTGGCCCCCGAGATGTATAGCTATACCTTCAATATCGATGGTATGACGGGTGTTAAGGACCCCGCCAACATCTATGTCAATCGCGACATTGTGTCGTTCACCAACATCTTCATCGTCAGCGCTGAGAAAGGCGACAAGGGCGACTTGTATAAAGTCAATGAGGTGCCTCACGGTAATCTAAGCAAGGTTTGGTACAACAGTCCTACGCTGAAAATGCAGCGCCGTATGACTATCTATACGCCCCCTGGCTACAACAAGGGAGGAAAGTATCCCGTGCTGTATTTGCTGCATGGTGCAGGCGGTGATGAGAATGCTTGGAGCGAGCTCGGACGTGCTGCTCAGATTCTCGACAATCTCATTGCTTCTGGAAAGGCTAAACCCATGATTGTCGTTATGCCGAATGGCAATCCCAACTGTCAGGCTGCTCCTGGTGAGTGGTCGTTCGGGATGTATACACCTGGCTTCCGTAATTCCGGCACAGGACCCACTGCTCCTGCGGCTGCAACCATTCCTGCCAGCTTCATGGATATCGTCAACTATGTCGACGCTAACTATCGCACCGTCAAGAGTCGTGCGGGACGTGCTGTCTGTGGACTTTCTATGGGTGGTGGCCACACTTTTGCCATCAGTTTGCTTTATCCCACCATGTTCGACTATTACGGGCTCTTCTCTGCCGGACTGCATTTGGGCAAGGACTTCAGCATGAATAAGCCTTTCTCGGAGCAGATTAAGAGCGACCCCGACTTTGCTCAGCAGAGCGCGAAACTCTTTGGTAGCAAGCCTAAACTTTACTGGATGGGTATGGGCAAGACCGACTTCCTCTATCAGAGCACCGTCGAACTGCGCAACTATTGGGACTCGAAAGGCTATAATTATGAATACGTCGAGACAGATGGCGGGCACATCTGGCGCAACTGGCGTATCTATCTCACCATGTTCGCCCAGAAGATTTTCAAGTAACAAACGACCTGAAAGGCCAACATCTGTTAGCCCAGGGCAATCGCCCTGGGGATAAAACGGAGCATAAATGTCGCCCTGAAAGGGCAAAAGTGTTGATAATCAATGCTTTTTAACCTTTCAGGGCGACGATTGTTGACAAACATATAAATACAGGTAGTTGGTCTCTTTACCTGTTTCTCATGTCTGTTTATCCCTTAATCACGGCCACGGGGAGCAGTTTTGTCTTCACCTTCACCAAGTCTGCCTCGTTGGCAATTACTTCCTCGATGTCCTTGTAAGCACCCGATGCCTCCTGCATGTCTTCCTGACTGCGGATAGCGTGGACAATGCCCTTGGCCTCAAGTTGTGACACTTCAGCAGCCATATCAAGGGTCTTGATGGCTGCCTTGCGCGACAGCACTCGTCCGGCACCATGTGAGCAGGAACAGAAGGAGTCAGGATTGCCGAGGCCTTCCACGATGTAGGAAGCTGTGCCCTGTGACCCGGGAATGATGCCTGTCACCCCCTCACGGGCGAGGGTGGCTCCCTTGCGGTGTATGATGACATTCTTACCGAAGTGGTTCTCCATTGCGGCATAGTTATGGGCAATGTTGATCATCGGCTCAAATTCTATACCAACAAGTGCGTCAGACAGTACTTCCTCGATGCGTTCCATCATCAACTTGCGGTTGCAGAAGGCAAAGTCGATACAGTATTTCATCTCGTTCCAATAATTGCCGAACTCATGGGTCTCACGGGCGAGGAATGGCAGCCGTATGTCTGGAGAGACCACTGAGTACCAACGTTCATTCAGCGAAGCAGCTATCTTATTGTAGTAGTCACCCACTTGTTTTCCGAGATTTCTCGAACCGGAGTGAATCATAATCCAGAGATTGTCATCCTCGTCTTTCTGCAGTTCAATGAAGTGGTTGCCTCCTCCTAACGTTCCAACTTCGTACGGTATGGAGTTTTGGCGGCGCTTTACAACTTCGAGCTTGTCGATATCATGGCCTTCAGGAAGGTATTTTTCATCCTGAGCCTCCTTGTGGTGGTCCATACCCAAAGGTATCCGCTTTCGGATGCCTCTCATGATTTTCTTGCGTAACACTTCGGCGGTGATGTCGCCCACCTTCCAGTTGGTCTTCACTGCGCACATACCGCAGCCGATGTCTACTCCCACGGCATTGGGTATCACGGCATCCACACATGCCAGCACACCACCGATAGGCATTCCCATGCCTGCATGCACGTCGGGCATGATGGCAAGGTGATGGAAGAGGAAGGGTAGGGTGGTCAGATTTTCAATCTGGCACATGGCTGTTTCCTCCACCTTGTCCGTCCATATCTTTACAGGACGGTTGTTGATAATCTTGACTTCCATAGTCTTTTCTTTTAAACGTATAACATTTTTAATTTTGGGTGGTGACTCTTAGCTCATTTTCTAAACGTGTCTGGTTCTTTTCCAGACCGCGATGCAAAACTATAACCTTGCCACGCATTCTTTTTGCGTAATTAGAGAAAAGTATCGAAATTAATCGAAAATAATCGTATTATTTTAGGTCTGCGCAAAAAGATTGCGCAGTAAATCCGTATATTTGCAGTTGAAGAGTTTTTAATAATCTCAAATGACAAAGTCCTTGTCAATGACCTGATGATAGAGATTAGAAAACAGCAACTTGAAATGTAATATGAAGACACTGCCTTTTGACATCAAACAAACCGGACAGATTGTCATATTCATTGGCATTCAGGCCAGTGGAAAGACCACGTTTTTCAAAGAATTGCTGGCCCCTCATGGCTATGTCCATATCAACCTTGATACTTTGCGCACGCGTAACAGGGAGTCGCAGTCTATCCGGGAGTGTTATGGCCAAGGGAAATCGTTCGTAGTTGACAACACTAATCCAGAGAAATCAGACAGGGAGAGATATATTCCCGACGCTAAGGCACATGGTTATGAGGTGATAGGTTTCTTCTTTCAGAGTAAAGTGAGAGACTGCATTGCAAGGAATGAGAATAGAGAGAAAAAAGTACCTGTAAAGGCAATTCCATGTACACAAAACAAATTGCAGTTGCCGGACTATGCCGAAGGGTTTCACAAACTCTATTTCGTTAGTATTAAAGAGAATGGATTTGAGATAACAGACTGGAGGAAATAATAAAATGGATTTTGACACTCTTGACAAACAGATGCGACGCTTCGAGCAGTCACTCGATAGGACAATGCTCGATGGTATTTACATAGCTGCCCGTCTTGACGGCCATGGATTTACCCGTCTCACAAAGAAGGAATGGGATTTGGAGAAACCGTTCGACGTCAGATTCCGCGATGCCATGATAACAACGCTCCGGCATTTGATGAACTGTGGATTCCGCATTATCTATGGCTATACACAGAGCGATGAGATTTCTTTGCTGTTCCATATCGACGATTGCACGTTTGGCCACAAGGAACGGAAACTTCTGTCGATACTTGCAGCAGAAGCCTCCGTCGCCTTTTCCATGGTGGTCGGCCGGCCGGCAGTCTTTGATTGCCGCTTGATACCTCTGCCCAATGATGAATTCGTAATCGACTATTTCCGGTGGCGGCAGGAAGACTCGCACCGCAATTCCTTGAATGCGCATTGCTACTGGCTGCTCCGCAAGAAGGGAATTTCCGCTGCCGATGTACAAAAGCAAATCTCCGGCTTGTCCAATAGTGACAAGAATGAATTGCTCTTCTCTCATGGAATCAATTACAATAACCTCCCCTTATGGCAGCGCAGAGGTGTGGGGATGTATTTCAAGGTGATAGAAAAAAAGGGGTTTAACCCAGTGAACAAGGATCTCACTTCCTGCATCAGGCGTTCCCTTTTTTTGGAGGAAGAATTGCCTGTTGGAGAACTGTATACAACATTTATTAAAACCATTTTAGAAGCAAACAATCATGCCGGCCAATAAAAATGCGTTGATACGCTACAAGACCATTGACAACTGTCTTCGCAACCGTTACCGTCGATGGACACTCGACGACCTTGTGGATGCTTGTTCCGAAGCCCTTTACGATATGGAGGGCATTCGCAAAGGTGTTTCTGTACGTACAGTGCAGGGCGACATCCAGATGATGCGCTCTGACAAACTTGGCTACAATGCTCCCATTGAGGTCTATGACCACAAATACTATCGCTATGCTGACAAAAACTATTCCATCATGGAGATGCCGATGTCACAGAACGACTATGAGGTGATGCAGGAGGCTGTTGATATGCTCCGACAGTTGGAGGATTTCGGACAGTTCTCAGAGATGTCTGATGTGGTGAGCCGTCTGCAGGACAAACTGGCTATCAGTAGAAATAACCGAAAACCCATTATCCATTTTGACAGCGTGCCCGACCTTGAGGGAATACGCCTGCTCAACCCCCTCTATAACTATATTGCCCATAAACAGACATTGCGTATCATGTACCAGTCGTTCTCGGCACGACAGCCTTCGGAGTATATCCTTTGCCCTTATCTCCTGAAAGAGTTCCGAAACCGATGGTTCCTTTTCGGCTCGAAAGCGAGCAACCTGTTGCTATACAACCTCGCTCTCGACCGTATCAAGAGCGTGGAGCCTGTCGATGTTCCATTTCGTGAGAATCCGGACTTCGATTCTGAGCATTTCTTCGACGATGTGATAGGGGTGAGCAAGAATCTCAAGAACACTCCTCGCTGTATCAAGTTTTGGGCAAGCTGTGAGCAGAGTAAATACATCAAGACGAAACCTGTACATCGCTCGCAGAAACTGTTGAGAGAGAATCCGGAAGACGGAAGTTGCATCTTCAGGATTGATGTGGTCATCAACTTTGAGATGTATTCGGTCTTCATGTCCTATGGTCCGGGCATTCGAATAATCTATCCTCGAAACGCAGTGAAATACATGCGTGATAAACTGCGGGAAGCCCTCGAACTTTATGACGACGATGATGTTAAGAAATGAATGGTTGTGACGAACTTGTTGATTCAAATAGTACTGAAAACACCTTCTTTTTTAATTATTTGACAGTTTTTTGATTAATAATTTCAAGTACGCAAAAACATTGCATAGTATCATCCTACTTTTGCACCGTGAAATCAAATAATTGGTCTTTGAAAGAGTGAAACAGGGTGGCGATTGCCGTAGTGAGGGGTTACTTCGTTTGCTAAACCGTGTAGGTGAGGGACATCGAGTCCTGATCACCAGCGTTGGGGTTTCCCCAAAGTCTCCTTGCGCATGTAGCATCCCACCTTATTTAGAATAATAGTGAGTGCCGTAGAAGAGGAATGCTTCGCAATGGTTAGAACGTCGAATTACGGATTCGAAAGTCGCGGGTCCGACTCCCGCTGCCAGTTCGCTGGTGTAGTTCAGAAAACCTCTTCGCCTGTTGCCTCACAAATAATAAGCAACGGCCGTAGGTAAGACTTACTTCGCCTGTTAAGCCGTGTGTCGCCGGTTCGAGTCCGGACGTTGGAAGCAATTCCATGTAGCTCAGTCGGTAGAGCAACGTATAGTGTCTTTTCG
>JAEEGL010307907.1_pt1 | contig 10073 bp, 10 predicted proteins | sample 9134231 | NCBI WGS metagenome assembly JAEEGL01 (sample SAMN16246548, study PRJNA631951) | gut metagenome | biome: gut microbiome; feature: rumen; material: fiber-attached | host: Bos | place: Iran: Karaj | collected 2018-10 | reverse complement strand
TTATAGAAAAATCCCTGTCCCCTATTACCTCGATAAGGTCATGTATATATGTTGAGGAGATATTATTGCCAAGAAAATATATTTCCGGAGCGTTCCTCTTTTCCTTATTTACTGAATTAAAGAAATTATGCTTCAAAAATTCAATAGCCGCCCTGGCTCCCAGATAAGACCCTCCTATACCGACCACCAGGAATACCTCTGAATCATTCCTTATTTTCTCAGCGGCCTTCTTGATCCTGTCAAACTCATCCTTATCATAATCAACAGGGAGATCCAGCCAGCCAAGAAAATCATTCCCTGCCCCTTTCTTAGATAATAGGAGCTCCTTTGCCGCCTCTGCCTGGGGACGTATAAGCTCGATCTCTGCCTCACTGATAAATCCAGACGTCTTTGAATGATCATAAGTGACTTTAGCCATTGTATCCACACCTCCGTTTTCTAATTGTATAATTGTGGTCTGTAATCCGCGGATTTTAGTCTGTTCCCTGCGGTCGCGGAAGGTTTATGCCTTTCGGTATTTATGTTATAATATTTCATGAATCTTTTCAACGAAAGGCATATTATTGATGGCAAAAAAGATAGTCCTTACGGGTGGCGGCACGGCCGGTCACTGTTACCCAAATCTGGCACTGGTACCTACTCTTGAAAAAGCAGGATATGATATAACGTATATCGGCTCATATAACGGAATAGAAAAAAATCTTGTAGAAGCGGAGAAGATCCGTTATTACGGAATAGCTACGGGAAAACTAAGAAGGTATTTTGATATAAAAAACTTTACGGATCCCTTCAGGGTAATTAAAGGATTTATAGAAGCAAAGCATATTCTGCGGGTAATATCTCCTGATGTAGTGTTTTCAAAAGGCGGCTTTGTTTCGGTTCCTGTAGTTAAGGCTGCCGCAGCATTAAATATCCCTGTAGTAATCCACGAATCCGATATGACACCGGGACTTGCAAATAAGCTTTCATACAGTTCGGCTGAAAAGATATGCTGTTCTTTCAAGGATACCCTGTCTTTGATCCCCAAGGATAAAGGCGTTTTTACCGGCTCGCCTATACGGAATTCTCTTCTTTCGGGAGATGCAGAAAAAGCCAAGGCTTTTGTCAATATGAGAGATGAAGGACATCCCTATCTGATGGTGATAGGAGGATCACAAGGTGCGCAGAACGTAAACGAAGCCATAAGATCCGCTTTGCCAAAGCTGACAAAAGACTATAACGTCATCCATCTGTGCGGCAAGGGAAAGCTCGACCCGACACTTAACCGTTATAACGGATATATGCAGTATGAATATATATCAGAAGAACTAGCTGATATATATGCCCTGGCTGACATAGTTGTGTCAAGAGCCGGCTCAAACGCCATTTTTGAGTTGTTGGCGCTGAAAAAGCCCAATCTTTTGATACCGCTAAGCACATCCGGCTCAAGAGGAGATCAGATACTTAATGCCGGATATTTTGCTGAAAACGGCTACAGCAAGGTACTGCTTGAAGAAAACCTTGATACCCCTGCCCTGTTATCGGCAATAAACGAGGTTTTTGAAAATCGTGACAGCTATGTCAAAACCATGGAAAATGCTTCCGAAAACAACGCCGTACATTCCATCTGCGAAGTTATAGAATCTGTACATGCGTAATAAACTTGTGCGATCATAGGAGGATATAAAAATGAAGGACGATTGTATTTTTTGCAAACTCGCAAATCATATTTTTGACACAAACATGATATATGAGGACAATGACTTTTCCGTGATCCTGGACGCAGGCCCTGCTACCAGAGGCCACGCCCTGATCCTTCCAAAGGAACACTATGCAAATCTTTATGAAATGCCGGACGGGCTTCTTTCAAAAGCGGCAATGCTCTCAAAAAAAATGGTCACTGCCCTTACAAAAAAGCTTGATGCAGACGGATATAATATCGTTCAGAATAATGGCGAGACAGCAGGACAGACCGTTTTTCATTTTCATATCCATCTCATACCAAGGTATAAAAATGACGGACAGACTATAGGATGGAAACCCGGAAAGCCATCCGAAGAAGAACTAAGATCACTTGCAAAGGAACTCACGATCTGAAAGAGAGGCTTATCATATGAGAGTAAACATATATTATGGCGGCAGGGGAATTGTCGGTGATCCGACAAATACCGTCATCACACGCATGCGAGCCATCCTGGAAGAAATAAACGTAAAAGTGACCCGATATAACCTGTACGAAGAAAGACGCAATATCTCTTCTTTGGCCAATACCGTAAACGAATGTGACGGTATCATCCTTGCTTCTACCGTTGAATGGCATGGCACAGGCGGATTTATGGCAGAATTTTTGGACGCGCTGTGGCTGTACGGCAATAAAGAACGTATATCTCAGATATATATGTGCCCCGTTGTCATGAGTACCACTTATGGAGAGCGAGAGGGAAAGCTCGACCTGGCACAGGCCTGGGAGATACTGGGCGGAAAGCCCTGTTCAGGTATCTGCGGATATGTTCAGGATACGGTTTCATTTGAGATGAATGAAGATTATGCTACGCTTGTGGAAAAGAAAGCCGAAAATCTCTATCGTACCATTTCCCAAAAAACCGTTGCCCTTCCTGCCTCTAACCAGGCTGTCAGGCAGATGGTCTCGGTAGGCCCGCAGATTGAACTGACGCCACAGGATGCCGAACAGCTGTCAAAATATGCTTCTGACGATAAATTTGTCCAGACACAAAAAGAAGATATAAAAGAGCTGGCTTCTCATTTCAAAACCCTGATGAATAATCAGGGCGTATCGGTCGATGATATGCTTATAAAAGATTTTAAGGCACATTTTGTACCCGATCCGAACTTCAATGCTTCATACAGTTTTATCATAAACGGCCTTGAAAAACCCCTTGCCATGATAATAAAAGGAAAGGATCTTGACATTCGTTACGGGACGATAGAAAAACCTTCTGTTGTCTGTCGTGTGGATAAAGATAAGCTTATTAATATCACGGCTGGCGCTGAAACGTTCCAGCGAGCTTTTATGACAGGAGACATGCAGGTAAAAGGTGAGTTTAGGGAACTTCGGAAACTTGATTCCCTATTTAAATTCGGGAAATGACCTCCCCCCATTCTTCAGGGGAAAGCTCGCTTATATTTATCCCTGATAATCCATGGGAAGAACATATGCTGATCTTGTATCCATCATCAGCGAAATGATCAAAAGACCTGAAGAACAGCGTGCGGTCCTGATAGCTTATGATATGGCTGTTATATTCAACCTTAAATGCTTCTTCCAATATCTTTAATCCCAATCCTTCTTCTTTGGCAAAGGCTTCCCTTATAGTCCACATTTCAAAAAAACAGGCTTTAGGATCAGACGAGTTTTCTATCAGCGACATTTCTTCCCGGGAAAAATAACGACGGAAAATACGCCAGTCTTTTTCTTTTACAAGTTCAACGTCAATACCTACCGGCTCTGTATCTTCTGCAAAAGCTATGATCCTTCCTGAATGGGAAAGATTAAACTCATATCCGGAGCGTTCCTTGACATAAGGTTTTCCTAACCCGGTCCTCCCTATATGAATATCTTCGTCAGGATACCTCTTCTTTATTCCGTAACGTATCAGACACGCTCCGGCAAGCGAACGTATCCTGTCCGCCTCAAACTTAAAACGAAGGGCCTTTTCCCTTTCAAAAGCATCGACCAAGGTCAAAAGCTCCTCCCATTTTTCTTCCAATCCAAGCTTTTTATAGTCTAAAACGTATACTTTGATAGCAAGGTTCTCCTTCCTTATTTCCTGTCAAAAGCATTGTAGCATGGTGTCCTATATCCGACAAACCCTTGATTTTTTTAGGAATATAACGATATAAATAGTAGAAAGAGAAGGCTACATAACTTGGCAAAAATATAAATAGAAAGGAGGCTGCTAAATATGTTTTCAGAAATGATCTCACCCGTAGTATTTTCGGAATATGTTAAAAACGAAGAAGAGAAAAAGAAAGAAAACGAGAAAAAAAAGAGAGAAAAAAAAGAACAGATAAAATCGCTTTTCGATGATACCGTAGCATATTATACAGCCTCCTCAGAAGCGCAGGAAAAACACTACATCACTTACGGTAAAGACAGAAGATATATCAAGAACTGATACTTTTTCATAACCCTCCTATTATACTTGCAGCCCCGGATATAAAACCGGGGCTGTAAGTATATCAGGATTTATGCTCTTCTTTCCATTTTTTGATATGATCCAGACGCTCGCCGAACTCCTGCTCTCTGCCCTGTTCTCCCGGCTGGTAGTATTCCCTGTTGATAAGCCTGTCAGGCAAACATTGCATATCAGTTAGTCTATCCTCATAATCATGGGCATATTTATAACCTTTTCCGTATCCCAGTTCGCCCATAAGTTTTGTAGGCGCATTCCTGATAACAAGCGGCACAGGTTCCGCCAGGTCATTTACAGCATCATCCCTTGCCGAAAGATACGCTTTTTCCATGGAATTGGACTTTGGCGCGAGAGACATATATATAACCGCCTCCGTAAGATGTACATTGCATTCCGGCACTCCTATAAAATGACAGGCCTGATAAGCGGATATAGCAAGCGTCAGGGCATAAGGATCGGCAAGTCCTACATCTTCAGCCGCAAATCTGGTGACGCGTCGTGCTATATATATAGGATCTTCACCTGCTTCCAGCATTCTGGCGAGCCAGTATACTGCAGCATCCGGATCTGAATTTCTCATGGATTTATGCAGGGCAGAGATAAGATTATAATGCTCTTCTCCGTTTTTATCATAAAGAAGTGCCTTCCTGCCGGTTATCTGTTCAACGTTCTGCCTTGTTACGGTTATGTTTCCATCCCCATCCATATCTCCGTTAAGCACAGCCATTTCAAGAGTGGACAGTGCCATTCTTGCGTCTCCGTTTGAAAAAGATGCTATCATCCCGATCAGGCCTTCTTCCAGATCTATCTTTTGTCCGCCAAACCCCTTGGGATTCCTAAGAGCCTGCCATAACAGCTTTTCAATATCTTCTCGGATGAGTCCCTTTAATACAAAGACCTTGCATCTTGAAAGCAGAGCGCTGTTCACCTCAAAAGACGGATTTTCGGTTGTCGCGCCGATAAGTATTATTGTGCCCTTTTCCACAAACGGAAGAAACGCATCCTGCTGAGCCTTATTAAACCGATGTATCTCATCAACAAATACTATGGTCTTCTGGCCATAGCTCTTCATCCGGTCTGCCTCCTGCATGACCTCCTTGATCTCTTTTATCCCGCTGGTCACTGCCGAAAATGTAATGAACTGCGCCTTGGTTTTCCGGGCGATGATCTGCGCAAGTGTCGTTTTTCCCACACCGGGAGGCCCCCAGAATATCATCGATGATATCTGATCGCTTTCTATAAGACGGCGCAGTATTTTCCCCGCCCCAACAAGGTGCTCCTGACCCACATATTCATCAAGATCTTCCGGCCTGAGCCTGGCAGCCAATGGTTCAGATATGCTGTTATCAAAAAGGGACATCTGATCCATATCTTCAGAAGGCCTCCCATTTCAAACCCTTTTCCCTGGTCGTGATCCGGGTTTCTTCCATCGGCTGAGGTTTCCCGAAATAATAGCCCTGCGCCCTCTCACATCCGATTTTTTTCAGAAATTCGTAATGTTTTTCTGTTTCCACGCCCTCTGTCAGAGGCTCTATCCCCATTCCACGGGCTCCTTTTACGATATAAGCGAGAAGGTCACCGGTCTTGGGATTATGATCATAGCTTCTTAAAAATACCAGATCCAGTTTTAATACATCGAAAGTATACTCTGTCAAAACATTCAGTGATGAATATCCGCTTCCGAAGTCGTCTATCCAGATGTGATACCCGGTATCATGGAAACGTTGTGTTTCCGAGCGTATGAGATCGGAATTATCGTTAAGAGCGCTCTCAGTGACCTCAAGATCCAGCATATTCCTTGGGATATTATATTTTTCCCTTGTTTTTTCTATCACTCCATAAATATCGCATAATTCAAAATCCAGCCTTGAAAGATTAATGGATACTGGTACAAGAGGTTCCCCCTGTTCTTTCAGTGTTTTTATATCCTCGCACACCTTTTGTATTATATAAATGTCAACCTGATGTATCAGATGAAATTGTTCCAGTGTTTCTATGAAATCCCCCGGTGAAAGGAATCCCATTACCGGATCCACCCATCTGGCAAGGGCTTCATATCCGCAGATTTCACCCGTAGCGACACGGATAACGGGCTGGTAAAACACTTTTATGTAGTTCTCCTTAATTGCTTCATCCACATGGTCTACCACGTATTGCTGTTTGCGCAGCTTTTCCCTAAGCATTTCATCATACACGCAGTAATTTATGTCATGTCTGCCCTTTATGCTGTTGCAGGCCAGGCGTGCATGATCACAGGCAAGGCCGACTTCTGCCATCCTGTCATCCATATAGTAGACTCCGGCTTTCAGGCGGACCCTCTTATTTGCTTCTGCAGTCTGAAGCAGTGAACGGATCACCTTTTCTACAGAGTCGATGGTATCGTCCCTTGTATGACCCATGGAGCATATTACAAAATGATCATCTGAAAGCCTGGCAACCGTTGCATCTGAAAAAGCATCCCTGAGGGCATATGCTACTTCGCATAGAAGTTCATCTCCGACACGGAACCCATATCTTTCGTTATACAGCTTAAAATTTGGTATATCAAAATGAATGAAGGCAAAATTCATCCTTCTGTTCTCCGGTAAAGAGAGCAGCGTCTGTACCCGCTGATAAAAAAAAGACATGTTGAAAAGCCCCGTCAACGGATCAGTCTCCTGATTTGATGACAATATCTGCGCTTCGGCAAAGCTGTTTCTGTTACGGTTAAAATACTCATCCTGATCGACATCGATCACAAAAACATAAAAAAAGCTCTTTCCGTTGATCCCGTGCAGCAGATGCCCAAAGTCTTCAATATACCTGATATCTCCCTGCTTTGTCCTTATCCTGTACCTTACATAGTCATGCCGTTTTTCCCCGAACATAGTCTGGGATGAGATCTCATTCTCTATCTTATGCAGATCTTCCGGATAAACCATTCCCGTAAAGCTTCCGTTCACATATTCAAAAAAATCCTCTAGGTTCTCACATCCGAAAAGCGCTACAACATTTTCATCGGCAAAAAGCATCTTTTCCTCGCCTGTTGCTTCATAAACAAAAAAGCCTCCCGGTAATCCTGTCGGTATAGATGATTTCATTTGGGTCTCCTTTTGTCAGCACTATCATCTGATGGGAATTGTGTAATCCGCTAGTTCATTAAGCTTTTGTTCCACATATCTCCGGCATTCAAGCGCCATCTCCATGCCACTGTATCGTGTTATCTTCTCCGGCTTCCTGAAACGCTCCAATATCCCAGGTTCCACCATTTTCAGAAGCCTTCCGTCCGCCAACGCGGTTTTTCCTTCTTCCGTAAGCTGCATGCCGACTTCATTCCTAAATTCCGCTGCAAACTCCCGGTGAAATGAATCTCTTTTATAACGCTTATACCTTAAGGCATCAAAAACCGTCATTATCCCCGCAAAACGAAGCCTGATATGTCTTTGCGGGTTAAGCTTTTCCAGACAGGATATCCTGTATTCCCATTCTCCGGAAAACTCTTCTTTATCAAGCTCGTTAAGGGTATTTCTGAAGTCTTCATACTTCTGCCTTATGTTTATCCTTTCACATACTGGATATATTATCCTCTCATTGATCTCATACTCTAATATCCTTAAGAAAGAAAGGCATAGTATATGCTCATCGCGCCCGGTCGTTTTGTTTCGTAAAGAATTACAATACTCCCAGCCGGCAGATTTATAGGCAAATAATCCCATGGGGGAAAGCGTTTCCTCAATACCCTCATCCATGACATGGGAATCTATCTCCTTGATTATAAAGGGGGCATCTTTTTCCAGCGCGCTGCGGATCCTGTCAGAAACTGAGCCCTGGCCGAAGAACATATCGTTCACCTTAAAATGGCTCTTATCAGCATACAGATCTGCCATGAGATCGATCATATATATATTGCCCTCATGTACTGCATCTGAAAGCTCTTTCCAGTATCTTTCCACCGTATCTTCTTCTGTTCCCTGAAGATGGATCTTTCTTGCCAGTCTGAGGCAATCCGCTATATCCGGTAATTCCTCATACCTGTTAGCCACTTCATTCAGTTCCTCTTTGGGAACAGGATATGATAGCGGAAGATAAAGTATGTTTTCTATCGGTATAGGGGTGTTTTCATCGACATAACGCTTTATAAGCTCTTCTATTGCGTCATTGGCTTCTATCATCTCAAATATGTCAATGATCTTTCTGGTAAGGTCATTGATGTCAGCTGCCGGCATGCCTGCATTGATAAGCATCTGTTTTTCTTCATTCAGATTAAAAACATCCGCCATAAGTTCCGCAACAAACCACCGGTATTTACGGTCAAAATATGTCGGATAATCCATTACCGCCTTATGCTCCGGCATCCAGGTATGCCCCTGTACCCTCATGAGTCCGCTGATATAATTCAGGCAGGCTTCAGAAATCGAGTCATACTCGCTGTAATAGCTGTCAAACTCATCATATATCATAAGCTCTGTCAAGGAGACCAGATAGAATTCCCTCTCCTCGATATTGTCTATGCGTTTACCCTTTAGAGCGCCTCTGATCTTTTCATATTCCCCCTGCTCATAATAGACCAGCATTTCCAGATATCTGGCTCCCGGGATTCCGGCATATTTCATTGCTCCTACTACTTCAAGAGCTTCGCTGTATTTTCTGCAGGAATAAAATCTGTCAAAAGCCTGTTCGTATTGTCTCTTGTCCATTTATGATATACCTGCCGCTTGTATTATTCGTACTCGATCGTCGCGCTGGGTTTGGGGGTAAAATCATATAATACCCTGTTTACTCCCTTTACTTCATCAGTTATCCTTTTCACCAGATGCTGCATTAATTCAAACGGTATATTCTCAACCTCCGCTGTCATAGCATCCTTTGTATTCACGGCGCGGATGATCACGCACCATTCAAAGGATCTTTCCCCGTCTTTTATTCCGGTCGACCTGAAATCCGGAACAACGGTAAAATACTGCCAGACCTTACCTTCCAATCCGTTTCTGGTAAATTCTTCCCTTAAGATCGCATCGGATTCACGTACTGCCTCCAGCCGGTCTCTTGTAATAGCACCGGGGCAGCGTACACCCAGTCCGGGACCGGGGAACGGCTGGCGATATACCATATTTGCCGGAAGCCCCAATCTCTCCCCTACAAACCGGACTTCATCCTTGAATAAGATCTTTACAGGTTCCACAAGCTTAAAATCCATATCTTCAGGAAGGCCGCCCGCATTATGATGAGCTTTGATCCCTTTCTCGCTTTCTAAAATATCAGGCCATATGGTTCCCTGTGCCAGGTACTCTATCCCCTCCAGCTTACGTGCTTCCTCTGCAAAGACTTCTATGAACTCTCCGCCTATTATTTTTCGCTTGTCCTCCGGATCCGTAACTCCGGCAAGCTTATCAAGAAATCTGTCTGTGGCATCTATGTAGATAAGGTTTGCCTTCATCTGGTTCTTAAATACCTCTATTACCTGCTCAGACTCTCCTTTCCTAAGGAGGCCATGATTCACATGGACACAGAACAGCTGCTGTCCTACCGCTTTTATCAACATTGCCGCCACCACTGAAGAATCCACTCCTCCTGAAAGCGCTAATAATACCTTCTTGTCTCCGATCTCTTCCCTTAACATGTTTATCTGCTCTTCAATAAACGTATCTGCCAGTTCAGATGTAGTGATCCTTGTCATATCATCCGGCCTTCTGTCATTTCTCATCGTCTTTTCCTCCTGTATAAATAATAGTCTCATCGGATGCGGTCCCCGCATAACGAGGTATCATCAGGCACTCCACTTTATCCTCTAAAGGGCAAAGCAGCTTATCCTCCACCCATAGATAAAGAGTACCCATACTCCTCCTTAATGGTTATCTGTAAATCTCTTTTTCCTTAATATGCTATATCTTCACCTACTATAGTTATTGTTAATTATATCATATTCCCCGGACTATTTCCCTTAGGGGTGTCGGGTTTTTT
>JAEEGL016854237.1_pt1 | contig 10074 bp, 11 predicted proteins | sample 9134231 | NCBI WGS metagenome assembly JAEEGL01 (sample SAMN16246548, study PRJNA631951) | gut metagenome | biome: gut microbiome; feature: rumen; material: fiber-attached | host: Bos | place: Iran: Karaj | collected 2018-10 | reverse complement strand
GATTGCTATACTATTCTTCCTCCTCTTACAAATGAACGCATGAAAATGCAAAGCGGTGCCTTTTTATTATCAACATGTTTTAATTTTCGTAGAGCATCAATTTGGGAAGATAGTATAATTACAAAGGGAGAGGCTGATTTAAGAAAAGAATTTGATGAACATTATTTTAATATTCCTGGAAGTATTCAAAATCAAATTTTGGAAGAATTAAATTTATATAATATAAATGAATCAACTCTATTTCCAGAACTAGAACATCAGCTAAATTATATTAAACTTTATAAAAGTAAAAAATGTACTTCTGTTTCAAGTTTTGAGAAATACTACGATTCCTATAAAAAAGAGACAGAAGTACAGGAAATTACAAAAATTGATGTTTCAACCACTGATATTAAAACTATATTAGAGAAAAATAAGATTGACATCAAATTGCAAGAAACTTTGCAACAAATAATTTTGAATATAACAAACCTTATTGATTGGTATAATAAAGATTCAACAAAAAATAAATTTATATTTGAAATCAAAAAGTTCTTGATAAAAAATGGCTATGAAAAAAATGTAGGAAACCAAATTGCAGAAAATATATTGAATGATATTTTATTTTTCTACAAAAACAATTCTTAAGCCGGCTTATATCTTAATATTTTTGATATAGGTGGTATAAAATGAGAACTGATACAATTAAATATGAAGAATTAGAAAAAAGAGTTTTCCTATTGTTAAAAAATAATTTCATTTCCTTCTTTAAACATGCAATCGAACATCTTACAAGCGAAGATAATGAATATAATAGAACGATGTATGTATTTTCTATACAAGCATCTCTTGAAATTCTTGTAAAAATATACGTGCTATTTCAATATGGAGTTTTGGTTATCCTAGATTTTGCACAATCTCACGAAGTCAATTATAGACCTAAATCACAAGAATACTTATTAGATTTGCTCAGTAGAAAAAAACTCAAGACAAGAGAATATAATGAATTAAAACAAATAATCTTGAATGATTTGAATTTTACTGATAGCGATAAGAATCTTATTTCAGATTTTCAAAAATTAAGAAATCAAATTGCACATATGGGTACAGATTCTATTGAGCCAGAATTTATTAATAAGGTAAATTTTTTAATTGCAAGAGTTTTTAACGCATTAGATTTTAAAGAAAAGATTTCAGAAGATTACGAAATGGAAAACACTCTTGAGAAAGTTCTAGGAAAAGATCTGTTTCGTAAATACATAAACAAAACTGGATATATTAAAGAAACTGAAAAATATGTGGCGGATAATACTGATGAACGAAATATTTGTTATTGCCTGGAATGTGGAAACAAAACAGTCGTATATGATTCAACTTGTGGAGATATAAAGTGTTATTTGTGTGGGTACAAAGTAAATACATGGTACGCAAATGTTATGAAGTGCCCAAATTGTTTTCGCAGAAGCCTTTATTTTGACGTTTTAAATACAACTTCTGATAATAACACAGAAGGAAATTGCCCTTGTTGCGGGTCTCATTTTACAATTTCAAGATGTAATGTTTGTGAACAATTTTATATTCCAGATGTGACAAAATGTTATTGTAGATAAGATACTTTTTATTTATGAAGTTATTAATCAAGGAAAATTAAATGTATAAACTACAACATGAATATCCTGAAACAGTCTGGAGAATAAATGAAAAAAGCAGTACATATTATTCTATTGTTTATAAAGAATTCATAAATAATCTAAACGACATTGAAAAATCTGATTTTAATGATATTGAACAACTTCAACAAAAAAAAAGAGCATTGTATGATGATTTTCATGTTATAACTGTTTTTTCTGTTATGACTATAGAAACCTTCGTAAATGATTATTTGGCAGTTTGTCTGACAGATGATTTTTATTATTCAAACTTGGATAAACTAAATCTTTTACAGAAAATAGAAATTTTATTTTCCTTAGTTTGGAAAGAACCAATTGATAAGTCTAAAGTTCTATACAAAAAATTAAAGGAGATAATAAAAAAACGAAATCAATTTGTTCACTCTAAAAGTCATAAGTTCGATTTAAAAAAAATTCAAGAAGACCATGATTTAAAAATAATAACTTATACAGATTTAGATGATTATGAAGTTCAATATATTTTACATTTACAAACAGATATTGTTTATTTCCTACAAGAGGCTTTTAGTGCAATACAAACTATATATCTTTTTATGAAAACTATTGATGAACATGATACAAATAGACATGCAATTATTTTTACCATGGGGTGTATGGAGGAAGAAATTCTGGTTGGTAATCAAATTGTTTCTGAAATAGAAAAACAAATTGAAAATATTGAAAAGAGAATACAAAATATAAAGAAAAAGATGAATATAGTTAAAAACTAATAGTTGAATTAAAAAAATTAACTATCGAGGAAAGATGCGACTTTTTATTATTGGAAATGGTTTTGATAGAGCTCATAATCTCCCAACAAAATTTGATCCACATTTCAAAACAATTGCGAATCAATATGAGCTATATAATTTTTGGGATATTTATCAAACTCAAAATGAAGATATATGGTCTGATTTTGAAAACAGTTTGGCACACCCCAATTTTAACAATCTTGAAGAAATATTTTCTGGTTATGAGACAGATTATTATTCAGATAAAGAATCAGACAGAAATGCAATTATTGCTCAAGTTGATTTAAATGGAAATCTTACTCGGTCATTATATGAATTTGCGAATAATGCGGAAAAACAATTGGAAAATACAAAACCTTTATCAAAATTTGAAGTCGAGTTTACTAAGAATGATATATTTGTATCTTTTAATTATACACATACTTTAGAAAAACTTTATAATATCGATAAATCAAGGATTTTACATATACATGGTGAAATAGGACAAAATAATTTGATTTTAGGATATCCTGAAAAGAATTATTCTCCTGAAAAATATTATTTTGATGTAAGAGGAAAAGGAAACGGTCCTTTCCGAGAAATTGATTATCTGGAATATATAGAGGTGCAATATCGAGATGGAATTCTTGATTATTACACATATTCAGCATCCTGTGATTTGATAGAAAAGACAAAATCGTTCTCAAAGAAAACACAAGAAAATGCATTTAACAATTTTATAAATAATTTTAAAGTCCAAGAAATAATTATTATTGGACATTCTTGTAAAATTGATTTTGATTATTATCAATTATTACTAAAACACTTTCCACAAGCAAAATGGGATTTTATATATCATGATTTAGAAACAAAAACTAATATGGAAGGAATGATTTCTAGATTTGAAATTATAAACTATGAATTAATTGAAGATTCAAAATATTTTAAAAAATATAAACAATAGCAGGCGTTGCGGTCGGCGCTTGAGCCCGCAGAAGGGGTAGCGGAAAACTCCGCAGGGCGGTTGGAGCGAGGGGAAGTCTTTCCCCTCCTTTTTATCTTTCTGTATATTCTTTTTTAGTTTACAAATTATCCAAATAATACTATATTTGTAAATTAAGAGGTATACGATGACTCAAAATGAAATTTTTGCTCAGCGGCTTAAGAATGCGCGTGTTATGAAAGGTTATTCCATGGAAGAACTGGTTTCTGCTATGGGAAACAACCTTTCTAAGATGTCGATTTCTAAGTACGAAAAATGTCAGCTTAGTCCTAACAGTTCGGTTATCATTTCTCTTTCTAAAGCTCTGGAACAGCCGGTCGATTATTTTTTTAAGCCTTTTACTGTTCATATTGATTCTGTAAAATTCCGCAAGTTGAAAAGCAAGCTCGGTGCTAAGCAGGAAAGCAGCATTAAGGAAAATATTTCTGACCTTGTTGAGCGTTATATTACCATCGAAGAAATCTGCAATGTTGCGGTTGTATTCGCATCTCCTTTTAAGAAAAAGATTTCTACTGCTGATCAGGTAAAAAAAGCGGCTCTTGATTTACGTGATTTGTGGAAGATTGGTAATGACGGGATTGTGAATGTCATTGATTTACTGGAAGAGCATGGCATAAAGGTTATGGAAATTGATGCTCCAGATTCTTTTGACGGGCTAAGTCCCATTGTCAATGATAAATATCCTGTAATCGTTTTGAATAAGAATTTTCCATCTGAAAGAAAACGCTTTACAGCTTTGCATGAACTAGGGCACATTATTCTTCCTTTTGATTCATCTGTTTCTGATAAAGACGAAGAAGCCTTATGTAATCTTTTTGCAAATGAAATGCTTATTTTGGAATCAGTTTTTAAGAACATCTTTGGCAGAAGCCGACATGATATTTCTTACCAGGAATTGCGTTCTATTCAGCTTCAATATGGTATTTCCTGCGATGCTATGATGTACAAGGCAAAAGAAAGCGGTGTGATTTCTGAACAACGTTTCAAAACCTACTGTATTCAAAAGAACAAGTTCCCAGCGTTCAAAGCAAGAGTTGAAACCTCTCTTTATCCACGCGAGGAATCAAACCGCTTTATCCGCCTGGTTTATAATGCCCTAAGTAATGAACTGATTACTATTTCCAAAGCCGCTTCGTTATTGCATCAGAGTGTTGATCAGGTACGAGGAGATCTTGCTCTGGTATGATAAGGGAAAAGCTTGTTATCAGTGATACAAACATTCTCCTCGATTTAATTTCGGTAGATATGCTGGAAGATTTCTTTTCCCTTCCTTGCGATTTTTCTACTACTGATTTTGTTATCAGTGAAATTATTCAGCCCGCACAGATTAAAGCAATTGAAAAATACACTAAATCGAAAAAGCTGGATGTTGTGTCTTTCAGCTTTGAAGAAATCATCGAAATTAATGATATTCATACTAATAACACAAACAATGCTTCCATTACAGATTGTTCGGTATGGTATTATGCAAAGAAAACTGGCGGCAGACTTTTAACTGGTGACGGGAAACTTAGAAAATCCGCTGAAGATGACAATGTAAAAGTTTCTGGAATTCTGTATGTTTTTGATAATCTTGTTGAATATGGAATTCTCGAGAAGAATAAATCTGCAAAATTACTAGAACAGTTGATGCAGATAAATATGAGATTGCCGAAAGGAGAATGTGAAAAACGGATTTTGAAGTGGAGAAATTAATAACTGAGGATATACATATGATGCTATATAAATACAAATCTTTAGCTGACTTACAAAGTTTCAATTATGCCATTGATTCATTACGAAATAAATATTTTTATTTTTCTAGACCTTCTGAAGTAAATGATCCTTTTGATTGTCGAATACAACCTGATTATAAAGCTACAGATAAAGAATATTTACAGTGGATTAAAGAAAACAAAAAGAGATTACCACCAAATAACAGATTGTTAACTGTAGCAGGAATAAAAAAGGTAATAAATGAAAATAGAACTATCGAAGGTATTGAGAAGATGGCAACTGATATAGTTGAAACGAACCATCTTTTTAGTCTAACATCAGATTCTTTAAATGAATCTATGTGGGCTTTATATGCTGGAAATTATAATGGAATCTGTATTGGATATAAGTTTATTGAACTAGGATTTATTCCTTCAAAAATCGTTATTAAAGATTCTAAAATAGGTAATACTGTTGATATATTCTATAATAATATTATTCCTTTTGAAAAAATTGAATATGATAATGATGGATCTCATCATCTCAATTTTTTTACAGATGATGAGAAAACTCGATTACAAAATGTTGTATATAATCTTGAACATAAAAAAGAATGTTGGAAAAATGAAAAAGAGTACAGGGCTATATTTCATACATATGATTCAGGATCGTTACCAAATCCAAATATAACTACAAAAATTTATTATAATGAAAATATACTGGAAGAAATTATTTTTGGATATCAAGTACCTTCTGAAACAAGAGACATGGTCATTCAAATAATAAAAAACAATTATAATAACAATGTAAAATTCTACATATTAGATACAGATTTAGAAAAATATGCTTTGGTCAAAAAGGAAATTTAACAAGTCTCAAGGATTGCTTTTAATCCCACCTGCGAGCTACCGGGTTTTAGGGGCTGTGCCCCTAGGAGAAGGGGGAGCGGAAAACGCCGCAGGCGGTTGGAGCGAGGGGAAGGCTTCCCCCTCATATCAAATTAATACTTATAGATTCTCATATTTTGCAATTTGTTCTGGATAATCACTCCATTTAAGATATGCATCTTTTTGCATTCGCCCAATTAAAATAGTTGGTATAATTTTCTGTTTTTTGGAAAATTCTTTTATAGAGTTTAATGTAAATTTATGTTCACATACAAAATTCTGATAAGCTTCTTTTTCTATCAATGCATTCTGAGCAAATAAATCAGCCTTTAATTCTCGTGTATTTTCGGTTGATTCAAAATCAATAAACATCTGTTTTGAATCCCCATTTATAAAATGTGCAATTTCGTGGAATAAGGTAAACCAGAAAATATCTGCACGTTTCTGACGGAATGTCATACAGATTGTTGTTTTTTCATCTTGAGCAGTTTTTATATAACCTTGTACTGGGGCACCCTTAAATGAAGGAGCTATTACAAAAGCAATTCCACAAGATGAAAAATATTCCTGCAGTTTTGTAATAAACTGTTCCTGTGGTAGAAGAGATAACTCTTTTATTTTTGGACATATTTCTATGAGCTTCGTTATTTGATCTGCTTGAGACAATTCTTCTGTTTTTATTCTTTCTGAAAGGGATTCACAAATTCTTTGCCAGGCAAACAAAACATAAGGATCATAACTTATACTTGTTTGTGCTCTAAAGGCTCCGGAAGATATAAGATTTGGAATTGAAACAAGGTTACTTACATTTAAGTATTTTCTCAATTCAAGAATATTTTGTTCTGTTTGTTTTATATCAGAAATAAATTTCTTTTCTACGATGTAGCTGAATATTTCTTTCATTGATTTAAATACAGAAACTTCTTCTTTTGAAATAGAATGTAATTCATCAAATTCAAAGAGTTCTCTATCATACAAAGCCTGTAAACCAATCCAGAATTCAGCATCTATATTTAAGGCATATTCAAGTTTTTTTGCAAAGCTTACCGAAATATTCTTCTCTTCGTTGAGAACTGTACTGATGTGTTTTGGGGTAACTCCTGTTCGTATAGCAAGTTCCTGCTGGGACATATTTCTTTCTTCAAGAACTTCTCTTAATGTTTCTCCAGGATGAATAATCATTTCACGCGATAAGCCACTCATTTTTGTCTCCATGATAATCTACTATTCCAATAATTCGAACCTTTTCACAAATTTTAAGAGCTTCTGCTGATAAATCTGGAGGAATTGGTTGAATTATTAAACGTGTATGTGAATCCAAATCCACACCATAATTACCAGATAAATTTCCTGTTAAACTGTGTGGACTACCGATACGAAAGTCCAGATACTTTTGGAATGTTGCCGCAACTTTTAGGTGATCTATTCTTTTCTTTGTTGCTTTTGTAAGTAGTGGACCAATCTTTTTCTGAAGTAAATTTTTGGAATTTGCGATGTCACACAAGTCTGAGATGTATTCTTGTATTGAAGCATTTGCAAACTCTAATTCCATTAAAATTACCTTTTAGGTAATTTTAATGGAATTAGAGTTTGATGTCAAGTAGATGTTACCTAATAGGTAATTTTTTAATTATATTGGATTTTAGTTATTTTGCATAAAACATGCAAAATAACTCATTTTTCTTGACAAATTTACCAAAATTCTCTTATATTTTAACAGATATAGGAGCCAATCATGCTTTTAGAGTTTAAGACAAAAAACTATAAATGCTTTAAAGATGAAGCAGTTTTCTCGATGTCACCCGCACCGAAACAGAAGGGATTGGATTATAGTATTTTATCACAGTCTGCTGGAAAGAAAAATTACACGGCTCTTTGTTCATCTGTTGTATATGGAGCAAATGCGGCTGGTAAGTCAAATATTGTAAGTGCAATCCAGACTTTTAAAAGCATAATTATTCATGGTAATATTAATAATGTTCCAGGTAATTTCCCAAACGCTGCAGAGAATAATCTTGAATTAATTCCTAACAACTCATTACCTACTGATAAACCAGAACCAGTTTCATTTTCTATAAAATTTATTGATTCGGATTTATTATTTGACTATTCTTTGAACCTAGATTTAGGATCATTTCTTGAATCTGAATACAAAAGAAAAATAAAATCTGAAATCTTAAAAATAAATGAAAAAGCTATTTTTACTCGAACAGATAATTATCTTGAAATTTTTGAAAAGAATCTAAAATCGATAGAACAGTATTTTCTTCCTGATTTCAAAAAAAACCTCAAATTAATTCTTTCATATTCTGAAAACAGTTTAAGAGACACAGATTTGTATATTACAAATGGCTTTAAGACTATGATTAGTTCTGATATCTCGAGTATGTTCTATGATTTCTTTATGTCAAAATTAAAAACTTATTATCAGACTTTTGTTGTAAACATGTATCCTACTTATATGAATAAGTATTATGAAGATACTTTGTTAAATGAAGCCGCAAAAAGTTTTGGAATAAACTCTAATAAACTGGTATATGTTCGTCCTGAAAACTCTATGGAACAGCAGCCAGTTTTGTGTTCTGTAATGAAAGATGGAAGACTTATACCTGCTGTAAATTTTGAATCTTATGGAACATACCGATTCATAAACACATTACCTATGTTTGCACAGGTTCTAAAAAAGGGCGGAACTATTGTAATGGATGAATTTGATACATCTCTTCACCCTATGGTTGTTATGGATATTATAAATATTTTCCATAATGATGAAATAAACAAAAATCATGCGCAGCTTATTTTTAATACACAGAATCCTATATTCTTAAATAATAACCTATTCCGCCGAGATGAAATAAAATTCGTTGAACGCTCTGATGAAACAAATTGCAGTGAATTATATTCGCTTTCTGATTTTGGCACTAAAGGAACTAATGCCAGAAAAGGAAAAGATTACATGAATAATTATTTCATGAGTAAGTATGGAGCTATTAGAGATATTGATTTGTCAGATATCTTTAAGAAATTTGTGGAGAATGGAGATGCGCCGATTAATTAACAATCCATACTATTTCTCTGTAGAAGGGGAAACAGAAGTTCTATATTTCCAGCATCTCCAAAAGTTGATTCGTTCTGTTGAAAGCAGAAAAGCAAATCCTATAATTCGTGTAGAAAGAATTCGTCCATCTAGTTTTTCTAAAAAGATTTCTATCATAAAAGATTGTACAATTTTTGCTGTTTATGATGTAGAAGACAATGATACAGAACATATAAAACGATTTGAAGGAATTTTGAAAGAAATGAAAGATACTGAAAACTCCGGCAAATCTATAAAATATGAACTTGGTTATTCAAATATAGATTTTGAACTTTGGATACTTCTTCACAAAAAAGATATGTTTGGAAGTATATCCTCCAGGTCACAATATCTTAATAATATCAATTCTGTCTTTGGAACAAAATTTCAGGGATTAAAAGAATATAAGGTTGAGAAGAACTTTAATCAGATTCTTTCACAAATCACACTTGAAGATGTAAAAGCTGCAATTACTCGAGCAGAAAGAATTATTAAACAACGATCTTTTGAAGACAAACCCTTAAAATCATCTGGGTATGAATGGTACGAAAGAAATCCTTCTTTATCTGTTCATTCAGCTATAAATAAGATATTACTTGAATGTGGAGTATAGCTCTTCATACATTATTTCCCATACCATTTTTTCAAATCTCGTGTTAAAATTATTTAATTGAATCATTAAGGAAATACACGAATGTTCGATTACAACGAAGAAGCATATGAAAACGCTCTGATTGAACTGTTCCAGAATATGGGATGGGAACATGTTTACGGACCGGACATTGAGCGTGACTGGCATTCTCCTCTTTATGATTCTGTTCTTGAAGATTCTATTCGTCGTATAAATCCTAAAGCCAATCCTGCTGCAATTGATGAAGCACTTCTTAAACTGCGAAATTTTGAAAACGCTAAACTTAAAAAGAAAAATGCCGTTTTTATGGAATACCTGCAGAATGGTATTGAAGTAAGCTATCATGAAAACGGTGAGAATAAATCAGCAATCATTTATATTGCAGATTTTGAAAATGCCGGT
>JAEEGL016592606.1_pt1 | contig 10074 bp, 12 predicted proteins | sample 9134231 | NCBI WGS metagenome assembly JAEEGL01 (sample SAMN16246548, study PRJNA631951) | gut metagenome | biome: gut microbiome; feature: rumen; material: fiber-attached | host: Bos | place: Iran: Karaj | collected 2018-10 | reverse complement strand
GCCATCTCCCCCGTTGTCATCCCCTAATATTCTCCTCAGTCGTAAAGATCGTTCCAGTAATCCTCAGCTGCCTCGTATGCTTCGTCGTAATCATCGTAGTCATCTTCGTAATCATAGAACTCTTCATACTTGTCATCCGCAAAGTCCTGTGCTGATTTGTACTTGTCTGAATCGTAGTAATCACTGCTTGACTTCTTTGATTTTGACTTTGATGAGCTGCTCTTCTTGGAGCTCTTTGAGCTCTTGGAAGATTTACTCTTGTTCTTGCTTGATGAAGAGCTTGTTGTCTTCTTTTTCTTTGATTTCTTCGAATATGAAGTTGTTGTCTTTGTCTTGTTTGATGCCTCAACAGTTACAGGTGAAACGCTGACTGCCAGGAACATCATTGCTAATGCTATCATCAAACCAATCATTGCCTTTTTCATGGTTTCTGTCCTCCTTGTGGGTGAACTATGTGTTATCTTACTCAGATGATAAAACATCAGTCGCTTGAAATATACAACTGTATCTGTAAGATAACCTGTCTTATTTTGCTGAAAAGAGAAAGTCGTTTGTTTTCCTACTGAATACAGCCTATCAGATTTATTGTCCTAAAAGATGGACTGTATATACAAACTGACGTTCACGGGTTCTCAAACCTGCTTTTTGGCTGCTTTTTGGCTGCATTCATCTGCACAACTTCCAGGATATATTTAGCTCTTTTCTCCTGCGGAAGTGCACTATATTGGTATAAAAAGAGCTTTTCCATTATCTCTCTGCAGCTCTTAGAGCCACAGTTCCTGATCTTGCTGATTTCTGTTCCGCCGGCAATTGCCTCTGCCAGATCTCCGATGGTTCCGTATCCGGCTCTTTTCAAACTGTTATATGCTCTGACGCCGAGGTCCAATGCCTCAATTGGTGTCTCGCTCATCTTGGAGTTCAGATAGATGTTGAAAAAGAACTTTCCGCCTTTCTTCTCATGTACATGATCCCCGGTTATCTGCTCTATTAGCTGTGACAATGTCTGACTCTGATCTGCGCTCATATTCAATTCCTCCGTAGACGTCCTTGATAATCTCCCGGACCTGGCGCGCATGATATTCAACAATATCATCAATGCAGGCCTTCTTGATTATCTTGGCCATGTAATTGATCTGCTCTAGAGAATCGGATACAGCAACAATATGAATATGATATTCCTTGAGAGTGGTGTAGATCTGACGCACATACACTGTTCTTGTGGCGACATATTCCAGCACCCTGTCAAAACCTTCGGGCGTTGTAATGATATCAATCAGCATCGTTATCTCATCATCTCTCTTGATGTAGGTGTTATACTGACGGATGATTCCGGCTTCCTCAAGCTTTGCTATCCTCTTCTTGGCAGCCACTCTGGAAATGCCCAAAGCATCACCAATCTCCTGATAGCTCTTGCGGGCATCGCCTTTAATCATATTCAAAATCTGCTTATCTTTTTCATCCATGCATTTGCTCCTTATCAGTGTCGACTCTGATGAGCTGATTATATTTTGCAAAAGAAATTGTGGCAATAGCAAGGGTTACGAAACGCAACTTTCCAGTTTCATTCCGTAACCCCAACAGTCTCATTGACCGCGTCAGTATCGTTATTAGCATACGTAACGTTATTTAAAAGGTAATTCATATTCAAAATCGTTATTATCGTCATCACTATCAGCTATATAATATTCAGAAATCATATTATCTATACCCTTCAGAAGAAAAGAGCCATAGATAACTTTTTCCAGCATTTGTTTCCTTGCAAGCGCCTTAATACCTCTTAATCGGAAATCCTCAAGGCTTCTAATTCCGTCATCACACAACGCATTGATAATCTCATCATCTCCCACTAAAGGAAGTTCCGTATCCATAGCCTCTTGTATACTTATGTCCGACCAATTGGGTCTAATTTCCCAATCCAACGAATTGATAAAATGTTCTTCACACCATTCTATAGCCTCACCGTTTTCTCCCCTACTATTGTCTGCCGCAAAAACCGCTTCGTGTTCTGCATTGTCAAAATCTGCCTCTCTAGCATAACCATTCCCATCACCGAACTCGTCTTTTTTAGTTAAACAATTGGAATAATCTGTTTTTTTATCAACAGACTCACATGAGCAATACAGTTTACCATGCTTAGTGTGCATAACATCAAGTTGGCTGTTACAACCAATGAATCCATCATTTGTTCTACTTGCTCAAGTGTTAACGTTTCAAATATTCCATAATATGGCTTTCCCTCAAAAAAAGGTGCTATGGCAGCATCTTCTTTGCCAATTAGAATATTCCTAATTGTTCGTACATAAGAAAACCCTCTATATTCGCTCCTAGTATCTTCCAAATCCTTAACAAGCCTTATCAGCAGTCCATTTACTTTTTCATCTCCCGTATAGTTTGTCTCAGCCTGAGTTTCCACCTCACTCAGATCAATTTTCCCTTCAAAAGACTGTATTATCTCGATATAATCCTCGTAATAGTCCTTATCTGTACTATCAGACTGCATCAATCCAGCATAGAACCAATTATCACGATCGACCCAGAACACATAATACCAGCCCTTACCGGGTGTATCTAGAATATTAAATGAAAAGGAGATCATATATCCATTAGTAGATCCTAGTTCAATCATATCTCCACTAATAAACTCTACATGGCCTTTATCTGCCAGTCCTGAAAGGAAATTTTCAGTCATCTCTTTTCGCGTAGTTTCTTCTTTTATCCACTTTTCATAATATCCATATTCATCATTTATCTCTTTGCCAATCATGAGCATAACGACATTATCACCTTTAGATGCATATGCGCGAATTCTATCATCTTCTTCAATATCCGGTTTGAAACACTCAGGTATTAAAAAAGAATACTTTCCGAAATGTGCTCTATACTTTAAATCCTTATTTTTTATAGTTTCAACATCTATATCAGCTTGCGTTTTATCTACAACATCCAAACCACTATTAGCTACATCCGATAGATGATATCTATTCAACTTTGGGAACTTCTTACCATTTACATATTCATAGTATTTCCGAAGAGAATACTGCGTAGACAGGCCAAATGCCTTGTCAATCTGTTTTAATGCATAAAGTGCCTTATATGTCTCATCATCATTTGCAACTATCTCATCAAACTGCTTATTCAAAAATCTTTCAGATTCAATAACCCAATTTATGATAGAATCAATAGTATTTCTAGACACGTCCTGTTCTTCTAGAAATTTTCTAAATTGAATACTGTCCATAACACCTCCACTGCCGAGGGCCACTGTGAATCAACTAATCGCACATATACACATCAATAAATATCTCTATCCAACTATCATCTTCATCAACATCATCGCCAATATCTCCATCCCTAACAACACCAAAGAGCTCTTTCCCTGCATCCATCAAATGATATAGAACTTCATTTTTTATTCTCGGAATGTACCCCAGCTTCTTTCCCTTCGGATCGAGAACAAGAATAGCCTTTTCATCATATTTATTCTTTGGCTCCAAAAGCAGTTTGAGACGATCACCCTTCTTTAGCGCTTTTGCCTGCTTGTATATGGTCTTCACATGCATGGCTCCGTTTATCATGGTATTCATCAAAAAGATATCCCTGGAAAACGGAAGGTTTGTATCTATTCCATTTTTACTTAGTATACTTGATGTAAGCGCTGCATTCTGAACATTGGCTAGTTCCTTGTTATCTTCCATAGGCTACTCCTTCTTCGCTTTACGCTTCTTGGCTTCTTTCTCGTTCTTTTCGGCCGCTTTACTAAGCTCAAGAATCTTCTCCTGAAGCTCAATAATCTTATCTGCACACTGCCTGTTATACTCTGCCAGCTCTTCCTGCCTTGCTTTGACAGCATCCTCATTGGCAAGGAAGTCTTTCTCAGTATAAGGGAAGCTGTTCTTGATCTCACCAATATGAGCTAGGAGGATTTCGACCTTTTCAGCGAGTTTAGCCCTAAGCTCCCGAAGCTTAGCTATATCATCAGGATTATCGCTGTATTTCTCAGTAATATCCGTATCATCCAGTTGATCTGCTATCTCACGAAGAGTTTCAAGGTCACCTTCCGCATATGCTTTCTGAGCCTTAAGCAAAAGAGCTTTATCCTTCTCCGTGGCATTTGGATTAGCATCAGGATGCAACTTCTTCATGATCATCCTGTAAAGACGCTTAAGCTCTTCCTTTGGAGTTTCATGGATGGTCTCGCTGTTCTTACCAAGGCCTTCATCATCAGCCTTTTCTCTGTCCTCACTATTCTTTTCTGAAGACTTTTTGTCCTTATCCTTAGATGAATCCTCTTTATCAGTTGATTCACCATCTTTACAGCCAGAGCCTTTTCTTTTCGGATCCTTCCCTTCTTCCTTGGCTTTTCTCTCTTCCTCGGCTCTCTCCTCGTTCTTCTTATCCTGCTTAGCACGACGTTCTTTATATTCTTTGTCGCGCTTCATATCTTCAGCCTTTTTATTCAGGTCTTCTTCATACTGCTTGTATTCTTGTTCGACCTTCTTCTGAACTTCCTCGTACTTGGCTGCTTCCTGGCGGTTGATAGCTGCCTGCAGTAGTTCTATAGCTCTCTTCAGACGAGCGATTTCAAGCCTGTACGCCTGCGCCTGATACTCCAGGTTACCGACCTTCTGGTCATAGTCTGCCCTCAGCTCAACGCAGATATGATTCTCCAAGTCATCAATCTCCTCTGCAAGAGCGGCCAGCTTAAGTTCAAGCTCAAGGATTTCCTCAATCAGCTTGTCATATTCACTTATAATCGGGACAATGCCCGCATTATCATCAGTTTTTTCCATTAAAAGAATTTCTTTCCTGTCTTGGCAAGTAGGTATGCCTCATCATATGTACAATTATTTTCTCTGGCAAAGATATACAGCGCCTTATCGAGATAAGGATATTTCCTCGGATCCACATAGCCCCTATTACACTCAAGCCATGCCCTATGATAAAAAGCTTGGAGTTTAGTTTCATCTACATCAAATAAGCCCATAACGTTTCCCTCTCTAGATATATAACAAACCTTTTTTGTATTCATCAAATACAACATCTACATTACACTGGCCGTCTCCACGAATAAAAGAACCTTCGTTAAAGAACCTATATTCCCCATGTGCTGTAGAAAAGTATAAGTACTTACAATCTGAAACGTTATAATTATGATCCTTTATTTCATGGCGAGTTATTCCAGCAGTTTTAATAGCTACATTTCCACCTATAATCCCAAACTTCCTAACCAATCTTATCGGTATTACCTTACCGTTTGGCAAGAGCAACCTTTCTCCGCTAGGAAATTTATCTATAATCTCCAACTGAGTTGCAACAGCTTTGTCACCACTTACTATAGGCAAATATCGGACTGTCGCTCCGACACAAATGTTTTTCTCAACAGCTTTAGACATAACATTATAAGAAGAAAAGAAAATATCTCTACCGTTCTCTGAATAAACAAACCCAAATCCATCAATCGGACTATATTGCATAACTCGGCCATACATCAGCCTTCCTGCATTTATTTCAACATCCTTAACTCTAAAGCCATTTAATAGTGACATATCAATAATTCCTTTGATTCTTTCATTTTTTTCTAGGTATACACTTTATTTCATTCGAATTCATTGGAATTCTTTTTTCTGGGATGTACTCACTCTGCTGCTCACTGATATATGCTCCCACGATAGCGTATTGTACTTTTCCATCACCTTTACATAAATCAACATAATCATTGAATTCTGAGGACCAAATACATTTGTTGCCATAAGCAATCGCTTCATTCCGAATGGTTGTTCTAAGCAAATAGGGCTTTTTAAACCGATAAAATACATCTTTTTCGTAATACTCCGATACAATTGGTGATAACTCTCCTTGTAAAAAGCGGCATAACGACCATATACTTGCATTATGTTCACGGAAGTCCGTAAAACTAATACCTCCTCCATACATCTTTTCCATGCATCGCTCTATGACAAGATGTACCCCAACTCCCAGCTTCAAAGAATATGAAAAATCAGCGCTTGAAAGTACAATTCTCCGGTAAACTGGAGAATTCTCCCTTACGCCTTCGAATCGTCCCCATACTTGCTCAGCGTACATGAATCTAATAGACGGAAGAATCAATTCATCAATCAATTCATTTTGAGCCTCATTACCTCCCCCTTTCAATGAATCCTTTTCTATCTGTTCATTCGCATCATTCTCAGCGCTAGTTTTCTCTTCACACGCCTTAGATTCCTCAAGTATTCCTTCAATAAAGTCGGCTACATCTCCACTACTTTCTTGCCACACCTTCATAGAATTGTTTATATACTCTGTTAATAACTCAGAACTCATTCCCCCTTCAGCAATACTGATTTCTAGGGTGTATATATATTTACTATCATCTTCTAATTTTTTGAATATCAGCTGGTAAGATGAATCTCTTCCATAGACGTCTTGAAAACAGTATTTATATACTGCCTTCCCCGTATTATAGTTACTATCATAATCTTCCATTGGAATGCTCTCAGAGACAATTTTTGAAAGCAAATTATATACAATATCTCTCTTTTCTACCTCACTCAAATACATTACATCGCTAAAGGATATTCCCATAAGTTTTGTACTTGCAGTCAAAAATAGAATTCCATCAAAGCCTTTTGGAAATGTTTTCTCGTCGTTACGTTCATAGTATTTGAGAATTTTCTTTTCTATCTCACAAGCTACTGCACCTAAGTTATACCTTTTTGAAATTGCCATAAGAAAAAGATTTGAATATGCCGCTTCTATATGAGCTGCAGTGTCCTCAAATATCACTCGTTTCATCATCCTACTCCTTGTTACATTATTCCTTCCACATCCGCCAATTCCAGCGTACTTAACTGCTCATTGGTTGGATCTTTGATTTCAAATAATCTGTCTGCCTGGTTCATCATAGCAGTCTCAAAGAAATTCCTGATCTCACGGGCATTAGCAAAGTTCTTGCTGCGGTTCTGATACTTCTTCTCGAAAGTATAAGCGCAGTGCTTGATTACTTCCTCTGTAGGAATATAGCCTGCATGCTTGCACATGAGCTTGAAGATCTCGAGAAGCTCTATGTCGTCATAGTCCTCGAAGTTTATATACTTGTTAAACCTTGATCTCAGGCCTGGGTTTGAATCAATAAATTCAGCCATGAGCTCCGGATAGCCGGCCACGATAACAATAAAATCATCCCTGTGGTCTTCCATGAACTTCAAAAGCGTATCTACAGCCTCTGCGCCGTAGTCATTTCCACTATCGCTCCTTGTCAGGGAATAAGCCTCATCAATAAACAGCACTCCGCCAAGTGCCTTCTGAGCCACTTCCTGAACCTTAAGAGCGGTCTGGCCAACATATCCCGCTACAAGTCCTGAACGATCAGTCTCTATAAACTGTCCCTTCGAAAGAATGCCCATTACATGGTAGATCTGCGCTAAAAGCCTAGCCACAGTTGTCTTTCCGGTTCCAGGATTGCCGTAGAACACAAGGTGATTAGATACTGGAATCTCCATAAGGCCGCGCTCTTTACGGAGCTTCTTGATCTCCTGCATGTGGATCAGAGTGTTAACATCCTTCTTAACTGACTCAAGGCCTATGAGCTCATTAAGCTCTTCCAGCAGCTCCTCTAGAGTCTTCTCCTTGTTACCTTCGGCATCAAACTTAGGAATGGTCTCTCCTGGATGCACATCACTGATATCAATAGAGCCTTTTACCTTATCAGAAAATGAGCTATGTTCTCTCTTATACTTCCTAAGAGTATCCATGTAAGTTGAGAAGTCCTCGATTTCCTGCTTCTCAGCCTCACCATCGCATACAATGAACTCTTTACCCAGGCAATCAAAAACATCAATGTAAGATGCACTGGCAGACACAGAAAGTTCCAGTCTCTGCTTGAAAGCATTGTTGTCCTGTTCAATAAGCCTTACCAGTGTAGCAGGAGCCTTCTTTTCAAAAGCAGTGGAATAGATTCCATTCTTCTCAATGTATGCCTTCAACTCCTCAGCAGAATAGCTTAGGCCAAAGTACTCATTGATGAAAGAAGTCTCAACATCCGATATGGTCCCATCTGCAGCAGAAAGGTATGACAAAAAGTCCACCATCTCTGTCTTCAGCATTTCCCGTTCTGTGCTATTGCTGGCAGCTGCTCCGCTAACTGATGCTCCATTCGTATCGCACAGGGTATATAATTCATCCATTGCTCTTTTAAGTGCTGTATTCATAGAAAATCCTCTCTTTAGCTTTTCTTCGGTGCAGGAACACCTTTCTTTGAAGGAATAACCACCTTCTCCTCGTTCGTTCCATTTCTGATTCCAGGATCATCTGAATGATCTCTTCGGTACTTTCCTATCATTTCCAGGAATCTTTCTAGCTTCCCTTGCCTCTTCTCGTCAGTGAAACCTTTTATGTCTACTAATGTATCTCCAACAAGCTTATAAACCTCGTATGCAGCGTTATATGCTGTCGGTTCCTCACCGATCTCATACAGCATATTGTCGACATCCACCATTACAATGAAAGTATTAGGCGGCTGGGAAAGGTACTTATCCTCCGAATCTACTCTTCCAAGCTCCATGATCTCATTCCAATGATTTCTGTTTATCTTAAATCCCGAGGCTTCCTCTATAAACTCAAGTTCCTTTTCGTCGAAAGAGCCATCATCAAAAATCAGGTGCAACCCAAAGAATGCAATCTCTGCTCTCGCAGGTTCTACAAGGTCTGAATCAGCATTTGACTTCTCCTGAATGAGCTTCATCGCTCGACCGAAATCATTTATTGTTTTTTTTAATTCCTGTATGTCCATAACAAATCCTCATATAGTCAGTTATTCATCTGCTCCTGCAAGATAGCTATTCTCTCCTTAAGTGCTGCAATGGTATTCTTACAGCTTTCAATGATCTTATTAAGTTCTTCCTGCTTAGCTGCAACAGCCACGTCGTCAGCAAGGAAGTCCTTCTCGTTGTAAGGGAAGCTATTCTTAATTCGCTGAACTTCCCTTTGCAGATACATCAGCCTGGTCTTTAATCTATATTTCAAATTCTTAAGCGCTTCGATGTCCTCTGGAGTATTCTTGAATCTCTTTTCGATATCCTCATCCTCTATCATCTCAGCAATCTGACGAAGCCTCTCTAGATTACCTTCCTCAAAGGCTTTCTTTGCTTCCATCAAAAGCTCATCATCTTTAGGTGTCCTATTCTTCTTGTTGTCAGGATGGAGCGCCTTTACAATCTTACGATAAAGGCTCTTAAGCTCTTTTGCCGGATTGACATTTTTTTTAGCAGAACCGCCCTGGTCAAAAGACTCTGCTCTTGAATAATCTTCACTACTTCCAGAACCTCCGCCAAAGGCATTCCCAAAAGCTCTAAAGAAATCTTCAAAGGCTTTATTGAGATCATCTATATTCTTGAAAAACTCATCCCAATCAAATGGTTCGTCTTCTGGCTCATCTTCACTGTATCCAGCATCTTGGGCGTTCTTTTCATCCTGCTCAGCACGCCTTTTAGCAAACTCTTCATCTTCCTTGGCCTGCTCAGCTCTTTTACCTAGGTCATCATAGAAGTTTTTCAGCTTCTCATCTGCTTCTTTACCTGCATCCTCAGGAGTAATCTTCTCATCCCGGTTAACTGCGGCCTGCATACTCTCGATTATGGACCTTAGTCTTTCAATCTCCAAGTTATAGCTGGTGATCTGCAACTCGAGATGACCTATCTTTTCGTCATACTCAGCTCTGAGCCTTCTGCAAACATTAAGCTCAAGATCATCCTTTTCTGCTTCAAGAGCAGCGACCACCATTTTCAGCTTCTGCACTTCCTGTATCAGTGACTCATATTCATCTATAATCTGCGATAATACAATCTCATTTCCCATACATCACTTATCCTCAACGTAGACATCAAAATCATAATGTAAAAGATGCGGAACAGATGCCCTCTGCCTATTTCTAACAACGCCATAAACATGTTTACCAGCATCGAGCATGTGCGATAGTATCTTAGTGTTCCGAGAATCCATATGTCCGTAAAAGCGCTTCTTATCTTCGCTCCAGACTTCAATTGCCCAAGGATTGTCTTCAGTAGCTCTTTTTATTAG
>JAEEGL015755269.1_pt1 | contig 10074 bp, 4 predicted proteins | sample 9134231 | NCBI WGS metagenome assembly JAEEGL01 (sample SAMN16246548, study PRJNA631951) | gut metagenome | biome: gut microbiome; feature: rumen; material: fiber-attached | host: Bos | place: Iran: Karaj | collected 2018-10 | reverse complement strand
TGCAATTGCAATGAGGAAATTCTGTGGCACAGATCATGCTTTTGCCCTCTGAGGAGCTGCTTGTTATGCAGTAAAAATAAAAACAGCGAAGAGGTGGCAATCATGTTAAGCGGAAAGGTTAAGTGGTTCAATAACGCTAAGGGTTTCGGCTTTGTAACCCCGGATGACGGAAGTGAGGATGTTTTTGTTCATTATTCCTGCATCGAGGAGGAGGGGTACAAGACCCTGAAACCCGGTCAGCCCGTCAGCTTTGAGACTGAGAACGGTGAGAAAGGCATTCACGCATCGAAGCTCATTCCCCTTTCTGCAGCTGCGTAACATTCTGATTCAGCGCAAAAATCCCTTGCGTTTAGTCAGGCAGGTCCGGAGGCATCACTGGTGTCCCCGGATTTTTGCCCTGAAATCCCGTCTGCCTGAGGCGTCATCCAAGGCAGAATCATAAGTTCTGAAAAAAATTTTCCCGGACAAAAGCCTGAGGCCCCGGGAATGGAAAACAGTGCTCCGGAGAGAGATTCCCGACAAGCATCAGGCATCCCGGTAATGCTTTCTCAAAATGAAGATTCTGCACCATTCAAATGAAACCGCATTAGAAAAGTGCACAGAAAACGGCAGGATTTTTGTGAAAAAACTGCGGCCGCGCAAATTTTTCAGCCGCAGCAAAAAATTTTTCAGGCCGGAAGCAGGCCTTTCAGTACTGCTTCCACTGACGCAACGCACTGCCCTGCCGCCGCGGATGGCAGCGGCCGGCTTCCGCATCATTCTGCCGCTGCTCAGACTTAGGCCCGCCGCAGCTGTCAGATAAGGAAGAGGAACACCGGCAGCGCAAGTGCCCTTATCACTGTGCCGAAGCTTATTTCCATGGTAAGGCACTCTCCGAAGAAGCACACTCCGGACTCCCTCCGCCCGAGGCTCCCTGAGAAGCGGCAGCTCCCACCGCTCAAAGGGCACCTTGCACGGGCGTAAAAAACGCGATCATTCCTTTTTCCGTCACCCACAGGCTGAAGCCCGTGACCGTACACGAAAACCTTCCTCTCACCAGCCTCTGAGACTGTACGCACACCCTCTCTTCCTGTCCTCATCTCTTTTATCCTCTTCATGTCTTTCTTTCACTGCGCCACCGGCTGCCCGGTGCCGCTCCTGTCTCTGGGGCTCCCGCCCGAAGGTCATCGCCGCTTCTTTTCCGTGTATCTCCTCTTTGCCCTCTTTCACTCACATCAGATTTTAATTCCCGGAGGGAGCAATGGAAGTCCCGATCCGGGCTTAATTTGCACTTGCATGTCATAACGGACCGTATTTTCATAAATTGTCATGTAAAAGAAATTCCGCAGCTGTACACTTCAGGCTGCGGTGCTGCGGCTGGATTTTTCAATCAGATCTTTTAAGTCTGATGACATCAGATGTTTTCCATGAATGCCTGAATCAAGGATGTAGAATAGGAAGAGCGCACCATGCCGTGAACACCTGCGAATAATGCACAGGCCCTTAAGGCGCTGAGCTGCCTGGCAGGAGAGCATCTGTGGAGAGAACATGAACGAGAACGAGAACGAGAGCAGTAAACAGCAGACAATGAGAATGAACTATTTCAGCTCAGACCGGCTTGACGACCTCGCCGCCATAACAGCGAAAATCCTGACTGCGGATCCGCAGCCCGGGATAATTGAGCCGGAGATCTTCCTCGTCCAGAACCCAGGCATGGAGGACTACCTCAGGCAGTACCTGGCGGGAGCGCTCGGCGTCGCCTGCAACATGAAATTCGCGCTCCCCTGGAAGTACATGTACGAGCTTACGAACCAGGGAGGAAAGATAGACAGCCTCTACGAGTACACGCGCCCTGACAACATGGCATGGTCGCTCTACTCGCTCCTCAGGACTCTCTGCGCGAAAGACAGCCCTTTTTCCGAGTGCATGAGGCCAGCTGCTGATTACGTGCAGAAGAAAGATCAGACGGATCCGGAAAATCCCTTCGACGAGGCGAGGCTCTTCGGCCTTGCAAAATCAGCGGCCGACCTCTTCAACGCCTATTCCGTCTACCGTCCCGGCTGGCTCAAAACCCTGAGGGAGGCTGCCATGACGCCCTCGGACCAGTCCCTCCGGTATTTTGGGAATGACGCCTTCAGAGAAGCGCTCGTCAGCGGCTCCGATGGCGTTTCCTCCGGGAAAGAAGACACTGCGCCCCTGAGCTCGGAGAATGTCCCGCTCAGCCTTCTCTCGCTCCTCTGGCTCGGAAGCGGCTACGGGCGCGATGCAGCAAAGCTTGATCCTGAGCAGTGGAAGGCAAAAGTGTCAGCAGGGAGCCTTTCAGAGAGCGGGCGCAGCTTCCTACGGCGCTTCTCCTGGGAACCGCTTCTCCTCCTCCGCTACCTCGAGACGCTGAAGAGCCTTGAGGAGAGCATGCCGGATGAAAGCGATGAAAAGGCCGACAGCCTCAGCAGTCTCAGGAAGGAAATCAGGAACAGCGTGTTCCTCTCCGAGCGCCTTGAGGCGTTCATGAGGAGCCTCGGCAGCGACGAGGAGCGGAAGGCGCTTGCCATCCCCTACCGCGTGACGGTCTTCGGCATAAACTCGCTCCCGCCAATGTTCATTGATCTGCTCGACGCGCTGGGGCACTATGCGCAGGTCAACCTCATGGTGCTCAATCCCTGCCGCGAGTACTGGGGCGACATCAGCGCGGAGGAGACCGCTGAGGGCGAGGCCGCGAGGAAGCTCGTGGATCTCGACAACCTCGCCGAGTGCATCACTATTGACCTGAAGAATGCGGCATCACTTTCCGATGAGAGCCTGGCGGGCCTCGTCAGGGGAGAGGCGCTCAGGGACAAATCATTCGGCAGAGGAAAGATCCTCTCGGAGAGGAGCGCCGATGCCGCAAGGGAAGGAAGGGACGTCTCCAGCATGAACGCACTGCTCTCCTCGATGGGCCGCGTCGAGCGGGACTTCCTCTCGCTAATCTTTGACCATGACATAAGGGACACGACGCTCAGGGCGGATCTGCAGGAATTCCCCGATGATTTCACCTTCCTTGACGCGCTCAAGTACGACATCAACACGCTGACCGAGCCGCTTCTCACGGTTACGGACAATGATCCGAAGGACGTGCCGCTCCGCCCCACTCTGCTCTCGCGCTACAAAAAGAACGGCACCGGCGCGCCTCCCGAAAGCTTCAGAATATCAGTCTGCAGCTCAAAGGAGCGTGAGATTGAGGTCCTCTACGACGAAATCCTCGATCTCTTCAACAATGACCCGGAGCTCAAACCCAAGGACATCGTCGTCATGGTCTCGGACATAGGGGAGTACGCGGAGATTATCAGCTCGGTGTTCGGCTCGGTGCCCGATGAGCAGTGGAAAAGGAGGATCCCGTTCAGCATCTGCGACAGGAATGCCGTGCAGAGCAGCCCGTTCCTCAGGACCTTCCTTGAAATCCTGGAGCTTCCGGAGAGAAGCTTCTCCCTGCCGGCCGTCAGCGGCATTCTCAGCTCCGAGCCGGTGAGGAACCGCTTCGGGCTTTCCGAGGACGACTGCCGCGTCATAACCGCCTGGGCGAAGGAGGCCGGGATAAGGACCGACACCGGGCTTGACGCCTCGCGCAGCTTCAGCAGGCTCAACAGCTTCTCCTACGGCCTTGAGCGCATGATGCTCGGCGCCGTCATGCCGAGTGAGGATCCGTATGCGGAGGCAGGCGGAGAGGTCCTCCCCTACAGCAGCATCGAGGGAAACGGCATCAGGGCCGCCGCTGCCTTCAGGAAATTCGTGAGGACGCTCGCTGATGCCTTAAAGGAGCTCAGCAAGCCGAGGACAGCCTCCGGCTGGCAGTCCTTCATAAACGGCATGGTCCGGGAGCTTTTCAGCACCCGGGACTTCGAGGAGGACTTCATGCTCCTCACGGAGGCCATCGGCGACATGGCAAAATACTCCGGCGCTGCCATTGACGCTGCCGGAAAGTCGCCGGGCGATCCCCTGATCCCGCTTCAGGTCCTCCGCACCTTCCTCACGGACCGTCTGGGGAGGGAGCCCTCAGGCTCAACCTTCATAACCGGCAAGGTCTGCTTCTGCACGATGATCCCCATGCGCTCCATTCCATTCAGGCACATCTTCCTCGTGGGGTTCGGCCAGGACGTCTATCCGAGGCGCTCCGAGACCTCAGGCTTTGACCTCATGGCCAGGCACCGGATGCGCGGCGACCGCGACCGGCGCGACGAGGACCGCTACATGTTCCTTGAGGCGATCTTCTCAGCAAGGAAGTCGCTCACCGTCTCCTATGTGGGAAGGGACATGCACAGCAACCAGGAGCTTGAGCCTTCAGTCCTTGTCTCGGAGCTCCTGGACTACTGCGGCAGGACATTCATGTCGGAGAGGATGGAAAAGGAGCTCAGCGCTCTGCGTGAGTCAGTCAGGGAAAATTCCCGGAAAATCGCGGAAAGCGCCCAGAGCGGCGCAGGTACGGACAGAGATCTCCTCATGGCAAGGGACAGAGGCATTGCCGATGTGGTGGAGGCTGTCGGGCAGAATATGGCAAACGTCCGTGATGAGATTTCCGTCATTGAGCCGAGGTTCTCCTACCAGAAGGAAAACTTCACTGAGAGCGGCAGCGGCATTATCCGCTCCTACCGGGGCGAGTGGTGCCCCTCGCCCGCCACGCAGCACGCTCAGCCGCAGGCAGAGGAGGACGGGAGCGCAGACGTTGTTGATGTGGATATCGGCGACCTCCTCAGCTTCGTGAGGAAGCCTGTGGAGTTTTTCTACAAGAAGCACGGCATCATCTTCGACATCTACGAGAAACAGCTTCCGGACAGCGAGAAGTTCTCGATTGATGACGACTACATCGAAAGGCAGGAGCTCACAGGCGAGCTGGTAAACGCAGGGCTCAGGGATTTCATGGCAGGCATGGGCGCTGATGACCCCATGTCGGAAACGCAGAAGGCGCTGAGGCTCTTTGCGCTCAGGGGGCAGAGTGCCGAGGGGAGCTTCGGGCGCAGCGAGACAGAGGAGCTCCTTAAGGGCGTACAGAAGAGCGGCATATTTGAGGCAGTCAGGGAAAAAGCCGCAGGGCTCCACCTTGTACCGGCCGCGTCCATATCGCAGAGCTTCACCTATGGCAGAACCAGGTACAGGATATCCGGAGAGATGCCGGAGCACTGGAGTGATGCGGATGACCATAACGATGCGTTCTTCATGATAAATCCCGTATCAAAGCCGGTGAGGCTCAAAAGGCACCTGTTCACCATAGCCCTTATAGACAGGGTGCTGCTAAGACAGAAGCCAGAAAGCGTTCAGGCTTTTGCCGGGATCAAGGACAGCGGAGCAGTCCAGCTCTACAGGCTCGAAAGCTACGAAGATGCTCCCTCTCTCAGCCGGAACCTCCTGGGCGGGCTGCTGGAGCTTTTCGTGAGGGGGCAGACGAGACCTGCATTCTTCATCGAGCAGAGCTTCAGGCCGGAGAAGAAAATCAGCGAGTCAGATATCTTCGAGGGGAAGGCCCCGTCAGGCTTCAGCGGCTCAACGCCATTCTCCGGCGACATCCTGATCGGCAGCAAGAAAAAGTTCATCAGCACGGGAAACAGCCCGTTCAGCAGCATGGCCGATCTGCTTAGCTGCGTGCTTTCATCCCAGGGCAGCGCCTCAAACGGAAAGGGCACGCAGGAGCAGCTTCTCGAAAAATTCAGGGAGGCCGGGAAAAAGGCCGCGAAGGAAAATGAGGATCCGGAGGCAAAGTCTCAGGAAAAGGCCGCGGAGCTGGTTGAGACAGAGCTGAAGTTCCTCGATGCTTTCGCCGGCGCCGCTGAGGATGATCAGAACCCTGTCTATGCGAATGCCTTCGCGAACCGCACTTTCAACAAAGACGAGGTGGATGAGATCATCAGGACAAGCATAATCTTCCACGCCATGACAGAAGGCAGGAAGGCATCCGAAGAAAAGCCGGCCCAGACACAGGAGAAGGCCCCGGGAAAAGCCTCAGAGAAGGCACCGTCCAAGGGAAAAAAGACTCCGGCCAAGGGAAAAAAGTCATCAGCCAGTGGAAAAAAATCCTCGGCTGAGAGAGAGAAGGCATCAGCAGGCGGGGCAGAAGAGAAATGAGTGACAGGACAGAGACAGTGAACAGCACTTCCGTGAACATCAGATCGCCCTACGACATAGATCTCAGCGTGAACGGCTTTATCCGGGCCAGCGCAGGCACAGGAAAGACCTACAGCATGACTGCCCTCTTCGCGAGGCTCATCACCGAGGGCATCCATTTTTCAGATGACGGCAGCGAAGGCTTCGCGCCGCTCGATCTGAGGAGGATCCTGGTAGTCACCTTTACCGAAAAGGGAACCGCGGACCTCAAAAGGGACATCAGGAAAAGAATCGACTCCCTGATCTCCCGCGTGAGCGTCGTCAGGATGACAGAGAGGTTCAGTGAGTCAGAAATCGCGGAAATTTACGGTGACTCCGGCAATTTCGAAACCCAGTTCATCAAGAGGATCGGCAGCGGGGAAAACGCCGTAAGGATCCTAAAAATCCTCACCCAGGCGGCCAATGACATTGATCAGGCCTCGGTCTTCACCATTCACGGATTCTGCAGCAGGATGCTGAGGGCCAACGCCTTTGAGTCAGGAGAGCTCTTCGGGCTCCAGGTAAACGAGGATACGGCAGAGCTCCTTACTGAGGCCTCAAGGGAGGTATGGAGGGAGAGCTTCTACCCCAGGGGCGCTGAAAATGAAATCGGCGATAAGGAAGCTGGGCTCGTGCACTCAGTCCTCGTAAGCCCTGACAGCATGGCGTCCCTCTTCAGCAAGCTTGGCACCAGGCTCTCCGACGGCACGGTATTCAACGCGGACTGCCCAGAGGAAAACGGCAGGCGTCTTTCTCCCCGGGAGGTCCTTGAGCGGATGCTCGACGGCAGCAGAAACGGGCTCGCTGACGCAGTGAAAAAAATTTCTGTCAACATGGACATCAAAACCCGCAAGGGGGACTTCAACAGGATCAGGGACATCATCGCAGGTCTCAGACAGGAGACAGACAGCGTTGCCATTATGAATGGTCTCTCTGAGCTCTGGAAAACCGTCCGCTCCCTTGCGGATGAAATCAGGAAAGCCCAGGACAAAGCCATAAAAGAAGGAAATGGGCCCTATAAGCTGAAGGACTGGGAGGCTGAAGTGCTCAGGCTAAGTGAGAATCCTGAGCTTAGAGACGCGTCGTGCCGCGCAGCCCGGGAAAAGAACGAGCTCCGCATGTCATTTGTCCGCGCGCTCTCTGAAAAGTTCCGCGGCAGGCTGAAGGCGCTCAGCTCACTCACCACGGACGATCTGCTGACAGATCTCAGGGATGCGCTCGAGAGTGAGCACGGCAGGGAGCTTGCCGCTAGGATCCGCTCGCTCCTCCCTGTCGCCATGATCGACGAGTCGCAGGACACAGACTCGGTACAGTCTGAGGTTTTCAGGAAAATCTACCTCTCGGACGAGGCGAAGGCTGAGCATGCCAGGATCTTCATCGTAGGCGATCCCAAGCAGTCAATCTATTCCTTCCGCGGAGCTGACGTCTACACCTACAACAGCCTGGGGAAGGACATCTCAGAGAACGGAGGCTGCCATTACAGCCTGCAGAGGAACTACCGCTCGAGCGCTGACGTCATTGAGGCGGTAAACCTGCTCTTCAGAAACAGTCCAGGCAGCAGCCCGCTTGGCGAGGGAATCAGCTACGACGAGATCAGCAGCCTGAAGGAGTCAGAGCTAGTGATAAGCACTGCGTCTGAAACAAGGACCGCAGCGCCCTTTGAGATCTGCACCTGCAGCATTCCAGAGAAGTCACAGAGCGACGTTTTCCTCGAAAAGGCCGCCAGGTCCGCGGCGCTTGAGGTGCAGAGGCTCCTTGGCAGGCACCGGAGAAACGGAGAGGATGAGCAGTACCTGCTCTCCGGCAGGGCTGTGCAGCCCGAGGACATAGCGGTGCTCGTCAGCGCGCAGTACCAGGCCGATGCGGTAATCAGGGCCCTTAAGGATGTTGGGCTCAGGGGCGTCTATTACTCCGACCGGAGCTCCGTGTACAGCGAGCCTGAGGCGCAGAGCATGCTGTTCTTCCTCAGCGCGCTCCAAAATCCCTCCGACTTCAGGACGCTCCGCTCGATAGTAGCGGAGAAAATCTCCGGCCTTACCATTGAAGGCACCATGGCGATCCTGCAGGATGAGGGAAGGATCATCAGTCTCACGGATCTCCTCAAAAAATGCCGGGCAGACCTCGACAGCCAGGGAGGAATCATGAAGGCTGTCACCAGGTTCGTCACGGCCAGGGGAGTGTTCAGCCCGGACGGCTCCCTCCTTGACTCGCTGGTCTCAGCTGACGGCAAAGCGAACAGGAAAAGGGAGAGGAGCATCGTGAATTTCCTGCAGCTCGCCGAGCTCCTGAACGACGAGTTCGAGGACAGGGACTCGGTTGATGAGAAAATCGACCGCCTGCGCGACCTGATGGGGGACCTCGCCGAGCGCTCCTCTGACAGCCAGAGGCTGCGCCTCGACTCCGCCCAGAGCGGCGTGATAAAAATCATCACCATACACATCGCGAAGGGCCAGGAATTCCCCATCGTGCTGCTCCCCTTCGTATCGGCAGGGCTCAGGGAGCTCCTTCCTGAGGAGACGAGGTTCCATACCAGCCACACCATAAGCGATGCAGGAAGCGAGAAGCATACCAAGCTGCCCGGCCTTTACAGCAGGGAGACAGACCGGGAGACAGAGGAGAAGGCCAGGACAGAGGAGACTGCCGAGGAAATCAGGAAGCTCTATGTGGCCCTGACCAGGGCAAAATACCTCAACTGGGTCTTTGCCGCGAGTTATGAGAAGCAGACCGAGTCGCCCTGGTCAGTCCTCCTTGAGAGCGCCGGCATTGCCTCAACTGACGCGCTTGACGAAATAAAGCCGGATCCGGCAGGGCGTGATCCGGAACTGCTGAGGAAGTCACCGCTCCCAGAGCGGCTTTTTACCATGGGAAGCTTCCCTGAGAACGATGACGCTGAGACTAATGCAGAAGCAGAGGCTGAGCCGGAGCAGGGAAACGGCGGCGCCGCAGCGCAGAATGGAGCCGCGGACTTTCCAGCTCCTTCAGCGCAGGAGTTCACCGGCAGCATCGACCGGAGCTGGCACAGGCACTCCTTCTCCTCAGTTACCCACAACAGCCGCAGCGGGCACGGCATCGAGCAGGAGGAGAGGGATGAGCCTGCCGAGGCTGACGCGGCAGAGGGAGAGGAGGAGGCAGCAGCCAGAAAGCCGTTCCTCTCCCCTGAAAGCTTCCCGAGGGGCACCTTCCCCGGACTTTTCCTCCACAAGGTGCTGGAGCTCATCGACTTCCCGGAGATGGCCGCGCCTGAAAGCGACAGCAGATCAGCCTGGAGATGCCGGAGGATCATCAGCGAGCAGCTCATGAGGAAGTCCCTTGGGGACGAGTCCGCGGAGAGGATATGGAACACTGAGAGCGGCATCAGGGCCATCGAGGCCTGGCTCAGGAACGTTGTGACAACGCCGCTCTTCCCCGGCACCAGCCTCTCAGACATAACCATGGAGCACCGGCTCTCCGAGCTCAAGTTCGTCATGCCGGCAGACTTCAGCACCTCGGCCTACAACAGCGCCGTTGATGCCGAACGGCAGAGGACGGATGATGATTTTGTCAGAAGGTTCAACACCATCGACATGGGTGAGGAGGATACGGCGCTCCGCGGCATGTGGACCGGCGAGATAGACCTCCTCCTGGAGAAGGACGGGAAGTACTACGTGATCGACTACAAGTCAAACCTCCTTGAGGACTATGACCGGAAGCATCTCGATGACGATATCATCAAAAGCCGCTACGACGTGCAGTTCATCAGCTACACGCTTGCCCTGCACCGCTTCCTGAGGAGCAGGATTAAGTATTATGACTACGACAGGCATATCGGAGGGATCGCCTACCTGTTCCTCCGCGGGATGAAAGGCGCAGGCAGCTCCGAAAACAGCACACCAGGAGTGCGCTTCCTGAGGCTCAGCAGGGAGCTGATTGAGGATCTTGACGGAAAATTCAGCGGAGGCAGCAGTAAATGAACAGCGTGGACAATATGACTTCCGGCACGGCTGCCGC
>JAEEGL014882405.1_pt1 | contig 10074 bp, 5 predicted proteins | sample 9134231 | NCBI WGS metagenome assembly JAEEGL01 (sample SAMN16246548, study PRJNA631951) | gut metagenome | biome: gut microbiome; feature: rumen; material: fiber-attached | host: Bos | place: Iran: Karaj | collected 2018-10 | reverse complement strand
TTTATATCAAGCATTCCCAAGTTTTTCAACATCACACATTACTTGGGGAATGCACCATGATAAAGGCCATGGATTGTTAATGGATAAAATTTTAGACGAAAAACCACAATTAGTTATCTGTCCAGATGCAGGGAGTGAAGAATATGAAAAACACAAAACACTTATCGAAAACAACATTGACTTTATTGTCATTGATCATCATAACGCTGACCATTACAGCGAGTTCGGACCCGTTATCAATAATCAACTTGATGGCGGCTATCCCACAAAATCTCTTAGTGGCGTGGGAATGGTTTATAAATTCTGTTCCTACCTTGATAAGCTTAGGGAGACCTCATACGCCGATGAGTTGTTAGACATTGCCGCTTTGGGTATTATTGCTGACGTAATGCCTTTAAAAGATTATGAGACCAGAAGATTAATTAATAAAGGGTTAGCAAATATTGAAAATCCATTTATTAAAGCGATGGTCGCTAAAAATGAATATTCTTTAAAAGGTAAAGTAACTCCAACAGGAGTTGCTTGGTATATCTCACCAGCAGTTAATGCTGTCACGCGAGTCGGCACGCAAAAAGAAAAAGAGGTTTTATTTGAAGCATTTTTAAATCATAAAGCTTATACTTTAATTCCATCAACCAAAAGAGGACATAAAGTAGGGGACACTGAAACGGTAGTTGAACAGGCTTGTCGTATATGTAATAATGCAAGAAATAGACAAAATAAAACAAGAGATGCGCTCATTGAAAGTATTGATTTTAAAATTAAATCTGAACATCTCTTGGATAATAAAATCTTATTAATTAAACTTGAAAATCCAACAGAAGATAGTAGGACTATTACAGGCCTTATTGCAAATAAATTAATGTCAACATATGGACATCCTGTAATGCTGCTTAATCAAACATTTGATGAAGAAACTGGCGAATTAACTTGGTCAGGATCAGGAAGAAATAATCCTTCTGGCGGAATTCCTTCGTTGCAAGAATTGGCAAAAGATAGTGGATATTTTACACTTGCGCAAGGCCATGATAATGCACTTGGTTTAGCTATTCCAGATTCAAATGTAGATAATTTCTTAATATATAGCAATGCATTATTAAAAGATTGCGATTTTAGTCCTACTTATCAAGTTGATATTGAATTTCTTGCAAATAAAATTGACAAAGCAGATATACTTGAATTAGCTGATGCGGTTGATGTATGGGGGCAAGATGTTGATGAACCTTTAATTGCTTTGAAAAATGTTTCAATTATAAAGGATAATTTAAAATTATTTGGATCAACACTTAAAATAAATTTAGCAGATAATATTTCTATTGTCAAGTTTAAATGCACGGAAGATGAGTATAATACGTTAAACCCTGGAGAAGGATGTGTTATTATTGATCTGGTTGGTAGATGCATGAGAAACACTGGATGGGATAACGAACCTCAAATTATATTAGAAGATTATAATATTGTGCGAAAACAAGAATATTATTTCTAATTTAAAAGTGGAAATTGACTGCTCCGGCCGGAAATGGGTGTGGGCGCCGTTCCCACGATTAAAAAATCCGTTGGGAATTTTTGGAGGTAAATATGGATTATTACAATTATTATGGTGGTACAGGAGACTGGACTGGAATTGAACAAGGAACAACGACTTCTGGCGGTTGGCGAGAAATTCGTCCTTCTTATTACGAATACTGTGAACATAGGTTGCCATGCGGTGATTGCGCACGCACAGGAAAGCCATGTCATTATTATGTGCAAACATACACTTATGAAATAACAAGTAGTACTGTAACAACAAAGACGGGGGAGTAATCCCCTCTTTTTGTCTTTTTAAAGAAAATATGATATAATATATTAAAGAGGTGGTAAATATGTCAATAAGAATTACGTGTTATAATTATGAAGTAGATAAAATTAGAAATATTATAAACAACGGACTGAATGCATTGAAATATCCCTTTGGTGAAACTTGTGGATGGAATTGCACCCTAGAAGAAGAAAAATGTAAAGAATGTAAAGAGCGTTTTATAAACAGTATAGAGTGGTATGATTTAGAAACTGAAGGTGTCCGACATGATGTAAATGGTAATTGGCGTTTCTTTCCAGCACAGAAAATGAGGGAAAAAGAATGATTGATGATATTATTTTAACAGAAAAACAGCAAATTGGATTAGAATTAGCAGTTCAAAGATATAAACAACATAAACCATATACATGCATTTCTGGTTATGCTGGATCAGGAAAAAGTACATTGGTTAAATTTATAATTGAAGCTTTAGACATCGCACCCTCTGATGTCTGTTTTATTGCTTACACTGGTAAAGCTGCTTTAGTTTTAAAGGAAAAAGGTAATAAAAATGCTATGACCGCACATAGATTACTTTATCAATCATTTCCACGTCAAGATGGCACATTCTTCCATATGCCCAAAAAACCACTCGATTATCCTTATAGATTAATTGTGGTAGATGAAGTTTCAATGTTGCCAAAAGATATGTGGGAATTATTGTTAAGTCATCATATTTATATAATTGCGCTTGGAGATCCAGGACAATTGCCGCCTTTAACTGATGACAATGGAGTTTTACAGCATCCGCATGTCTTCTTAGATGAAATTATGCGCCAAGCGCAAGAATCAGAAATTATTCGAATTTCTATGGATGTGCGTGCGGGCAAACCTCTACAGAAGTTCTATGGTAATGAAGTAAAGATTATTGATAAAGATGAATTGGTTAGTGGAATGTTTAACTGGGCAGACCAAGTCATTGTAGCTAAAAATACAACTAGACATTTTTATAACGACTTAATGCGGGATTATATTTTTGGAGAACACCCAAAAATTCCTTTGGATGGTGATAAAATTATATGCTTACGCAATGACTGGAATAGATGCACAAGGGCAGGAGATGTGCTAGTAAATGGATTAACAGGATATATTACAAATGTAGATTGTGATTATAATTATTATATGCCATGGTTGGTTAGACAAGAAATGCCTATGATAATGACTGCGGATTTTACTCCAGATCATTATGATGATGAATCTCTTGAGGTTTTAAATGGTGATGCAACATTCTTTGATGTTAATATGGATTATAAAATATTCAGTGAATGTGAGCCAACAGTAAACAAAAGTAATTTTAAAAAAATTCCTCAAAGATTTAAACCTCACGAATTTGATTACGGATATGCTATTACTGCACATAAAGCTCAAGGTAGTGAATATGATAAAGTCTTAGTTTTTGAAGAAGATTTCCCTCGTGGAGAAGAACATAGACGCTGGTTATATACGGCAGTAACAAGGGCAAAAGAAAAACTGGTTATCGTGAGGAAGTAGTTGATATTAATTAAAAATTATGCTATAATATATTTATATAGAGAGGAGAAATATATAAATGATTCCTCGTTTTGAAGTTCATTCACATAGTCATTATAGTAATTTTAGAATCATTGATAGTATTAATAAACCGAAAGATTTAATTAACCGAGCGATAGAACTCGGTCTTTCTGGCATTGCGTTGACAGACCATGAAACTTTGGCCGGTGCGCCAGAAATTAATCTATATGCGCAAGAAATTCAAAAGTCAAATCCGGATTTTAAGATTGCTATTGGTAATGAAATTTATCTAACAGAAACAAGAGATAAAGGTCAAAAATATTATCATTTTATTTTAATTAGTAAAGATAAAATTGGTTGGAGAATATTAAGAGAATTATCTTCAAGGGCTTGGATGCAAAGTTATTCAGATAGAGGAATGGAAAGAGTTCCAACTTTATATTCTGAATTAAAGGAAGTAATTAATAAACATGGAAAAGGTCATTTAATTGCAACAAGTGCATGTATTGGTGGAGAATTATCTTCAACAATTTTAGAATTAATTAAAGCAGAACAAAATGAAAGAACTCAACCATATGAAATTTATGATATTAAGAATCACATTCATAAATTTATGACTTTTTGTATTGATTTATTTGGAGATGATTTTTATTGTGAGATAGCTCCAGGTTTATCTATTGAGCAAGTTGCAGTCAATCATCGTATGGTTTCAATTGCGAAAGCTTATGATAGAAAAATTGTAATTGGAACTGACGCTCATTATCTTAAAAAAGAGGATAGATATGTTCATGAAGCATATCTTAACTCAAAAGATGGCGAAAGAGAAGTAGCGTCTTTCTATGAATATGCGTATCTCCAACCAGAAGAAGATATTAAAGAGCATTTGGGTGATGATTTTAATTATGAACAATTATGTAAAAACTCAATTGAAATTTATAATAAGATTGAGAATTATTCAATTCAACATAAACAAACCATTCCAAGAGTTGAAGTTAAGGATTATCCTAAAATAGATTTAAAGAATAGTGGACTTGAAGAAGAATGTATAATTGGAAAAGATTATCCCACTTTAAATTATCTTTTTAATTCAGATGATAAATATGAACGTTACTGGGTAAATGAGTGTATTACAAATTTAATGGAAAAAAAGAAATGGACTATTAATGATATGGTCTATTTTGGAAGTGAATATCTTTCAAGATTAGAAGAAGAAGCTGATATTAAAAAGACGATTGGTGAAAAACTTGAAACAAATATGTTCTGTTATCCTGTAACATTACAGCATTATATTGACATGTTTTGGGATTGCGGAAGCATGGTTGGTGCTGGTCGTGGTTCATCTTGTTCTGGTTTGAATCATTATTTATTGGGTGTAACTCAGCTTGACCCAATTAAATGGAATCTTCCATTCTTTAGATATTTAAATAAAGAACGTATTGAGTTAGGTGATATCGATTTGGATTTATGCCCATCAAAACGTCCAATGATTATTGAAAAGATTAAAGAAGAACGAGGTAGAAATTTTAATCAAGATGTTGATGTATTATCTCGTGAAAATCTTGGATGCACATTAATTGCGACATATGGAACTGAATCAACCAAGAGCGCAATATTAACAGCGTGTAGAGGTTATCGTTCAGAAGAATATCCGAATGGTATTGATGTAGACCAAGCTCAATATTTATCATCATTAATTCCATCTGAAAGAGGATTTATTTGGCCTCTTGAAGATGTTATGTATGGAAATGCAGAAAAAGAACGTCAGCCAATTAATCAATTCGTAAATGAAGTAAAGAATTATCCTGGATTAATTGACATTATGTTAGGTATTCAGGGATTAATTAAACAGAGGGGCTCTCATGCATCTGGTGTTATCTTTTTTGATGAAGATCCATATGAATTTGGCGCATTTATGAAAACACCCGGTGGTGATATTATTACGCAATTTGATCTTCATATGTGTGAGAGTCTTGGTATGACTAAATTTGATTTTTTAGTAACTGATGTTCAAGACAAATTAGTTGAAACAATTAATTTATTGCAACAAAATGGAGAAATTGAATCTGATTTAACGTTAAGACAGGTATATGATAAATATTTTCATCCCGAAGTATTACCATTAGATTATAAGCCAGCATGGGATGCGATTGAAAATGGTAGTATTATTAATATCTTTCAGTTTGACTCTGCGGTTGGTGCGCAAGCAGCAAAGAAGATTCAGCCGAAAACAATTCTTGAGTTGGCAGATGCGAATGGTTTAATGCGACTTATGACAGCAGAAAAAGGTGCGGAAACACCTATGGATAAATATGTTCGTTATAAAAAGAATATTGGTTTATGGTATGAAGAAATGCGTAAAGCTGGATTGAGTCCAGAAGAACAAAAAACTTTAGAGCCATATTTCTTATCATCATATGGTGTTCCACCAAGCCAAGAGCAGTTAATGAGAATGTTAATGGATGCAAATATTTGCGGTTTTAGCCTCGGAGAAGCGAATGCCGCACGTAAAATTGTCGGTAAGAAACAAATGAGTAAAATTCCAGCGTTGAGAGATAAAGTATTAACACAGGCGAAATCTCCTCAGCTGGGTAGATATGTGTGGCAGTATGGTGCGGGACCGCAGATGGGTTATTCGTTTTCAATTATCCACGCGTTAGCATATTCATTTATTGGTTATCAAACTGCATATATCGGAACAAAATATAATCCGATCTATTGGAATACAGCTTGTTTAACAGTTAATAGTGGTTCTATTGGCGGAGGGTCAACAGATTATAAGAAAATGGCGAAAGCCCTTGGAGATATTATGGACGAGGGTATTAAAGTCAGTCTTGTAGATATCAATAGATCAGCTCTTGGTTTTGAACCAGACATTGAAAATAATCAAATTTTGTTTGGGCTAAAAAGTATGTTAAATGTTGGTGACGATGTTATTGAAAGAACAATTTTAATGCGTCCATATAGTTCACCAAAAGATTATTTGCAAAAAGTTAAACCAAACAAACAAGCAATGATTAGTTTGATTAAAGGCGGGGCTTTTGATCAAATGGGGGATAGAAAATTTATAATGGCTTGGTATATATGGGAGACATGTGACAAGAAAAAAAGAATAACTTTACAAAATATGCCAGGGTTAATTAAACATGGATTGTTGCCAGAAAGTACCGAGTTACAAGTAACTGCTCGAAGAATATTTGAGTTTAATAGATATTTAAAGAAAGTTTGCATTGATCCATCTAAAACTTATTATAATATTGATAATAGAGCAATGAATTTCTTATTAGAAATGGAATATGAAAGCATTATTGTCGGTGGAAATAAAGTAATGGTTAAAGATTGGGATAAGATTTATCAAAAATGGATGGATGTTTTTAGAAGCTGGATTTCTGAAAATAAAGATCAAATTCTTCAAGAATTAAACGATGAAATCTTTAAAGAAGATTGGGATAAATATGCAAGTGGAACTATTTCTTCGTGGGAAATGGAAGTATTGTGTTTCTATTATCATGAACATGAATTAGCAAATTTAGATATGAAAAAATATGGATATGTTAATTTCTATGATTTGCCAGAAAATCCAGTAGTAGTAAGTAGTGTCAGAACGAAAAATGGTCATACAATTAAAAAATTTCATTTATATACAATTTGCGGAACATGTATCGCAAAAGATAAAATAAGATCAACGGTAACTTTATTAACAACTAATGGGGTTGTAGATGTAAAGTTTAGAAAAGAATATTTTGCATTATTTGATAAACAAATTTCAGCATTGGGTTCAGATGGTGTAAAACATGTTATTGAAAAGAGTTGGTTTAATAGAGGTAATATGATAGTCGTTCAGGGTGTCAGAATGGAAGATGCATTTATTCCAAAAAAGTATGCAAATACAGGAATGTCACATCAACTATATAGAATAACTGAAATTTCTGAAGATGGAAAAGATATTGTGCTCCAATCAACTCGCGCACAAGGCGAATATGATGAAGAAGATTAGGTCAAAAATACCTAATCTTCTTATCGTAAATGTTATATATATTGAGTCGTTGCCGACTCCTTAACATACATAAATAATTAGGAGGAAATACGATATGTTATTAATAGTTAAACGAGATGGCTCTGTTGTTGAATTTGATAGAGCAAAAATTATCAATGCAGTATTAGCAGCTTTTGAAGAAGTTGATAATGAAATTTCTGATTATGCGCAATTAAAAGCTGAAAATATTGCTGATTTTGTAGCGGAAAAAGCTGAAGAATCTGATCATGAATTAACAGTTGAAGAAATTCAAGATTTAGTTGAAAATGGATTAATGTCTTGTAAAAGAAAAGATGTCGCAAGAGCATATATTCAATACCGCTATGAACGAACAAAAGTTCGTGAACATAATACAAAATTCATGCAAGAGGTAGCTCGTAAATTAGATGCAGTAGATGTTCAAAATCAAAATGCCAATGTAGATGAACATTCTTTTGGTGGACGTATGGGAGAAGCCAATAGAGCATTAACAAAGAAATTTGCCCTTGACTACTGTATGTCAGAAATGTCTAGAAATAATCATTTAAACAATTATATTTATATTCATGATTTAGACAGTTATGCTGTTGGTATGCATAATTGTCTTACAATTCCTTTTGATAAATTATTAGCAGAAGGATTTAATACTCGCCAAACAGATGTGCGCCCGGCCAATTCTGTAAATACAGCTTTCCAATTGGTTGCTGTAATCTTCCAGTTACAGTCACTGCAGCAGTTTGGTGGCGTCAGTGCAAGTCATATTGACTGGACTATGGTGCCATATGTGAGAAAGAGTTTTAGAAAACATTATATTGATGGATTAAAATATATTGAAAATTATGATGATGAAAATTATTTTAATCATATTCCAGAAGATGCGGGCATTGAAGATGGAGAATATAAAAGTCGACCAAAAGCATATCAATACGCTTTAGATATGACTAAAAAAGAAATTCATCAAGCAGTTGAAGGTATGTATCATAACCTAAATACACTTCAATCTCGTTCTGGAAACCAATTACCATTTACATCTATCAATTATGGAACTTGCACTCTTCCAGAAGGAAGGATGATTACAGAAGAGATTTTAAATGTTTCTATTGAAGGTCTTGGTAGATTACATAAAACTTCAATTTTCCCTTGCGGAATTTTCCAGTGTATGAAAGGTGTTAATCGTGCGCCTGGTGACCCTAACTATGATTTATTCCAGTTAGCTCTTAAATCAACAGCACAAAGATTATATCCTAATTACGTTAATGTAGATTGGTCTACAAACACTGGATATGATCGTAATGATCCAAATACATATGTATCTACAATGGGCTGCCGCACATACAATGGGTCTGATATTAATGCAGAACCAGGTACAAATCCGCAAACAAAAGATGGTAGAGGTAATCTTGCTCCAGTAACTATTTTGCTTCCATTCCTTGCAATGGATGCAAGAGAAAGGGCAAAGAAAAATAATACTGATGCTGTTGATGAATTTATGAAACTTCTTGATGTAAAATTACATGAAGCAAGAGACATGTTAAAAGAACGTTATGAATATATGTGTTCTCAATCACCAGCATCTGCTCAATTTATGTATGAGAATAATGTTATGCTTGGCTATCATCCAGAAGAAGGAATTAGAAGTGCGCTTAAACATGGAACATTAGTTATTGGTCAGCTTGGCTTGGCAGAAACTCTTCAACTTTTAATTGGATACGATCATACTAATCCAAATGGAATGAAGCTAGCAAAACAAATTGAGCAATTATATAAAGACCGCTGCGCACAATTTAAAAAAGAAGAAGAATTAAATTTCGGTGTTTATTATACACCAGCAGAAAATTTATGTTATACAGCAATGAAGGCATTTAGACAAAAATATGGAATTATTCCAAGAGTATCTGAAAATAAATACTTTACAAATAGTATTCACGTTCCTGTTTGGAAGAAAATGTCTTCATTTGAGAAAATTGATATTGAAGCCGAATTAACTGGATATAGTAATGCAGGATGTATTACATATGTTGAATTAGACTCTGGCGCAAAGAACAATTTAGAAGCATTAGAACAACTTGTTAATTACGCTATGGATAAAGATATTCCATATTTTGCAATTAATGTGCCTAATGATACCTGCCTTGATTGCGGTTATACAGATGAAATGAATGACGTATGTCCTATATGCGGTAGTAAGAATATTCAGAGATTGAGAAGAGTTACAGGTTATCTTACAGGTAATTATACAACAGCCTTTAATATAGGTAAACAGCAAGAAACAGAAATGCGTTATAAGCATTCTAACTCACTATCTAATTGGAGAAAATAATATGTTACGCTATGCTGGTTTAATCAAAAATGATTTCACCGATGGAAATGGCATTTGCGTTTCATTTTGGGCTCAGGGTTGTCCCCACAAATGTCTAGGATGTCATAATCCACAAACTTGGGATTTTAATGGAGGATATGAACTTCCTCATAATATATATGATTTAATAGATAATGCAATTACCGCAAATGGAGTGCAACGAAACTTTTCTCTTTTAGGAGGAGAACCTTTCTGTGATGAAAATATTGAATTATCATATCAAATTTTAGAACATGTAAGAAGAAAATTCCCCGATATTACAATATATGCATGGACAGGCTCTTATTTAGAACAACTACGAGAGAAAAAAAATCCTTTATATAAAGCAGCTCTTGGATTAATTAATGTACTAATAGATGGTCCGTATGAGGC
>JAEEGL014699188.1_pt1 | contig 10074 bp, 10 predicted proteins | sample 9134231 | NCBI WGS metagenome assembly JAEEGL01 (sample SAMN16246548, study PRJNA631951) | gut metagenome | biome: gut microbiome; feature: rumen; material: fiber-attached | host: Bos | place: Iran: Karaj | collected 2018-10 | reverse complement strand
CGTACACATCGGACCACTTCTTGCTGCTGTAGAAGCAAAAGATTCTTTGCTTGCCGGTGAACTGTACATCCGTCGTTCAGAAGTTTTCGAAAAGTTCTCTCAGCTTACACAGTTTATCCTTGAGCCACTTTGTGTTGAGATTCTGTTCTCACTTTGCTATGGACGTATGCAGGAAACAGATCCGGAAGAGCTGGAACTTGTTTATGATTCCGCAATTGAAAAGCTTGATTATGATTCATCTCGTGAAAGCATCGACCAGGCCCTTATCCGCTATTTCAAGAAGAACTCTGCAAAGATTACTCTTCTGCTTGTTGGAACATGTTTCTATAACTGGGATTCCGCATCTTATGCACTCGAAAGCCTTTGCGACAATCTCAGCTGTGATGATCTTCTCGGTATGGCAGAAAAGATTCGTAAAACAAAACATAATTTTTATGAATCACTTGAAACATCTGTTCAAGCAGAGCCGTATAACAGTCATGATAAGAACTCAATTCTTGTCTGCATTGAAAGTCCAGAAGCAAAGATTTCAGGAAATCCAGGCCTTGAGAAAGCCGGACACATCAGAGCTCTTGCTGCAAAGATTATCCGCGAAGCAAAGCCAAAGAAAATGAATTATGCCGGAAAACTCGCTAGTCTCTCTGGTGACAAGATAGTTGTTGAGTTGGAGTTGTAATTATGGAAGGTTTCATAAGAACAACAAAGCCGGCATTATCTGGTCCTGAAAAGGTTGCGATATTGCTGGCTGAAATTGGTCCATTCTTCAATTCAAATTATGATGAGCTTTTCGAAGCATTGCATCTCTCCACAGCAGAGATCAAAAAGATTCGAAAAGCCATGAAGAAGTTAGGTCGCTATTCACCGGTCTATGCTTCTTCTTATGATAAGGGAATGGAACAAATCACCAGAGAAACATCTGTATTACAGGAAGCTCTCGATTATGGAGCACGTCGAGGAATCCTTTCAAAACAGTCTAAGGTTGAAGCGTTCCAGAAAACTGTAAAACAGATGATGCCGGACAAAATCAAAGAAATGGCCAACCAGAATCCCGATGATGTTGCGAAAGTAATTAGGAGTTGGTTGGGGGGAATAAATGATGTTGAATAGATTTATCTTTTTAAGGAAATCTATTGTATAATAGTAGTTGTAGTTAGAGGAAAAAATATGTCTGTGGAAACACATAAAACTAATAAAGAAGAACTCTCCAACGAGGAAAAGTATGTTCAGGCATATATAAGTAACATTTCTTTTGCTAAGTCAATTGATGAAATAATTTCAAGGTATGATTGTTATGAGGAAATAACTACTCTAGACCCTTTTTTTAATGAAGAAAATATTGTATGGACAGCACCAAAATGGGTTAAAAATGATGATATTGTTTTCTTTATGTTTTCCAAAACCTCAATAGATACTATCAGACATCTGAAAAAAGAATTTAAAACAGAAAAAGATTCTTTTTCCAATGATGTTCAAACAATAATAAACAACTCACTGAATTCTGGCGAAAACCTTTATGAACAATATGGTGGTTGCATTTTTGCGATTGGGAAAGTAAATGGTAAATTAATAAATGATGATTTCGCTGAAGAAAATGGATTTCATTGGAAAGGTCGAATTTATGCACCAATAAGTGATATTATTCTCTTAGAGAAACCTTTACATATTTCTGAATTTAATAGTTTTATTCTTGTATCACGACAAAGTAGTATAACTCCAATATTTGGAGATACTTTTGAGAAATTAAAAGACTTAATCCTATCAAATAATGAAGTAACTTATTTACAAAATTCACATTCTTGTCCTGTTCCTTTAGCGAAAATATCTTCTGATAATTGGTTTGATGTTGCAAATGAATATAGACGCAGTTTCTTCTTGGAATACCAATTTAGAGCTTTTTTTGTGAATTATTTTCTTCCTTTCATTTCGGATGATAAACGATTCTATGAAGAATGCCCTTGTATTAAGAAGAATCAACCAAGAACATTTGTAGATAATGTTATTTTATTCAAATCGAAATATCTTCCAGTTGAAATAAAACTAAATATCGATACAGAAAAAGATTTGAAGTCCCAATGCAAACAATATTGTTCCTTAGAAGAACTGTTTTTATCAATGAAAAATAAAAAACCGGTTAATCAAGACAAAGTCTATTCACATAACGTTTTGATAATAGATACAAATAGTATTTTTCTTTTTTCTGAAAAAGAGAATTCTATAAATCATATCTGTGATTTTGATGACTTTAGTACAATTAATGGAATTCAAAAAATTAGGAATTTAATTAGTAGTGCTTTGATATAAACTTAATAGATACCATTAATTTTGGAGGCTTAAATATGAACACATTTATCTTACGCTGGAATCCGGCTATCTCATCTTATAAAATGTCCGATCATCTTGATATTGTAAAACATGTAAAGAATGAGCAGTATCCAACCCATTTCGATTGGTCAATCTATGAATGGGAAAAGTTGCGTCCAAATGATATGTTCATTCTTCTTCAGGTCGGAACTGACAACGACGGTGTTGCAATGGTCGGTAAATTTATAACAGAAGCATATGAAGATGACAGCTGGCGTAAAGACGGTAAGAAATATCATTACGCTGATATGCAGATTTTCGATGCTTTTGACCTCTCCAAAGAAACAAACATGCGTGCCGAAAACTTTGAAAAAGATATATTCATCAAATGGCACGGCGGTCATTCGGGTGAATTACTCAAAGAAGATATTGCTACAGAGTTGGTTAAAAAACTCAAAGAAGTAAATAAAAATTCAGAACGATGGGAAGGCACAAACCTTGAAGATTTTATAAAACAGGAAAACGTCATTCTTTAGGAAGCTTATTATTGTATGGATTATAAAGATGTAGATGTAAATTTTGACTTTAGAACTGATACTCCAAGAGGAAAGGATCCTGATTCTGATAGTCCAACAATGAAAGAATATCATCGTTTGATATATTCGAAACCACTTCCAGATGGGAAAGAATTTAAATTAGAATCACATGATTCAAGTTATTATTATCTCACATGGAATGATATTCGTTTTGGTAGTGATTCAATTATTGCAAGTTTCCGTTATAAAGATTATCAGTGGATGCATGATAAATTAAGAATCAGATTACCTGATTACAATAAATATATCCAGGACTATCGCCATAAAGCATACACTGTTGGTGGTGAGATTATTTTTCCAAAACATAATCAAAGTATGAATCAAAACCGTGGTTGCAATAAAAAAATACGCGACCGCTTTGATCTCACACTAGAATGTATCCGACTTTTTTATGAAGGAAAAACCAGTCCATTATTTAATACTATTGAATCAGATAAAGATTTTTTTGATTTATTTGGCAACTTTGAGAATTATGTAAAATTCTTCTTCTTAGATGATTTGTGCAGTCCTGATTATAAAGAAATAATTTTCTGGCTGGATTTTGATGGGTTTAAGCAAAATCCATTTCCTAAAACTGAGGATGAATATCTTGATTTTGTTGAAAAAGAACTCTTGTTTGTAAAGAAAAGAAATGAGCGTATTTACCAATTTTGTCAGGGGCTAAATAAATGAACGAAAAAGAAGTTTTAGACAAAATTGCCAAAGATGGAGAATTCGATAATTATAAACTTCTAGGTTTATATGAAGGTAAAAAAGTTTATTATTTTACTCATTCAGAAATTGAAACTACAATCGACGGCGAACTAATTGGGATGCCCGTCATGTACATAGAAAATGAAAATATTTATACCAGAATCCTTGGAAATAAACTTTTAAAGGCAATGAGTTTTTTTTCAAAAAGATTTAGTACGGGCGTTTTAAAATCGGTATTTGTATATTAGTGATTTTTTGTTCAACATTCATCGTAAATTATTTTTGTTTTATTATCCCGTTTAATAAAGGAAAATATTATTAACTACTTAATTACCTTGAATATTCATTAATTTGTTCTAAAGAAATTTCGTAAACCTCAATCACATCTTCTGGAATAATTTGATTTAATTTCATTCTCAATTCTTCCAATTTTTTTACTTTAACAATATCATTATCGTGACAAGAGTACATTATTCCGGTTCTTTCTTCTATGCATAATCTTTCTTTTATAATTTTAATCTCTATTTCGATTTTTTTTTGAAGATGAATTTGTCTTAAACAAGGAAGTTGTTCCAAATTAAATTCAGGAATTTTTAAGCTAAATCCTTTTTCAAAAATTTCAGCCAACCATCTCCTATGACAATTTTCTCCAGCAAGCACATCTTCAAAACAAAGAAGAAAAATATCATAGTTCTGCTGTAACTCTCGTAGATGCTTAGCAAACAGTCTTAAATCTTTTTTTCGAACTCCTTGTTTATAATTAAGTTTACTTCCCCACCAGTTTCCAAATTCATAGCCCCAGTCTTCATCAATTAAATCTATCAAACCTGAAGAATCTCCGGGGGCTTCATACTGTCCAAGGTCTCGAGAAATTTGAATATAAATATCATGTTTTTCTTTTGCTCGTTCAAGTATGTTTGTATAAGATGATGTATAAATTGGCATTAAAACTCCAATATTTGTCCAACATGATCACTGAAGTCTCTTCCCATATCAGTAAATTTAAATGAGGTAATTGGGAAGTTTGCATATGTATAATCTAGGAAAAATGGCTGCGTTTCTTTGAACTGATGGTAATAAGTAGCAGTTGTTTCTGAGCCAAATGATTCAGCAGGTCTGTTTTTGTGATATAAGCTTATAAACCCTTTCTCGATTAAGAAGTCATTAATCTGAGTAATATCAGCTTCATGTTGTTGTGAATCTTTCTTGCAAAACAAATTAAAATCTCCAGTTATGATTGTTTTTGAAGTAAAGTATGAAGAGTAGTATTCAAGTATTTTTTTTGCTATATCTTTATACTTTTCCTTTTTTTGAAGTTTTGTAGGCCAGAAGCCAAGAATAAGAACTCCGTCATAAATTAATGGAATTGCATAAGTTAATGATTCATCATACCAATCTGGTATTTTACCATGTCCCTTTCTCCAAATAATTCCAAGTCCTTTAGATTTTGTACCCATAAAAGGTTTTTCATATTTGATCCCTTTCCATTTCATTTCAAAATCACGCGGTAGGAATTGCTCTTCTTCAGCTGCTATTTCTGGAACAACATAGACGTCAGCATTCTGTTTAAATAATGTTTCGGATTTTTGCTGAGTACAAGAACTAATATTATACGCTAAGATTTTCATAATATTTCCTCTTTAAGAAATTCTAATTGCAAATTATTTATATCCGCTATAAAACAATTATATTACATAAGGCAATAGCAGATAAAGAATAGAATACGAACAATAAATTCTGCGACTCTTTTTTTTGCCTTTTATATCCTACCATACACCCTGTCTTAAATTATGCATCACCATTATGATTAATTCTATTTTTCATACTAAAAAAATCTTCGAGGGTGTACACTAATTTGCTACACCCCTAGTTATATAATATAGGTGTATACTATTAGAGGAAAACAATTTATGACATGGATAATCGAAAACGAAGCTTTTACAAAGGATGAATATTATGATTCTTTTTTAATAGAAGATGTATGGCATGAAGACCATAGCTTTGAGAATCAAATTCTTTCAAGATACCATGAAGAGTATTCTGTTGATATCTTTTTACAAGATGGTTTATACAGTGTTAAAGTATACATGGAAGATCCATCGGGGAAGGGGGATATGGTTGCTTATCAATCTTTTCCTACATTAGAAGATGCTAAAGAATTTGCAATTAAAAGAATGAATAGAAAAATATATTAATTAAACTAGGATACAAGAGATGATATGTATTTCAGATTGTGCATTCTGTAAACATCGTAGAGAACATATAACTAAACAATGAGGTATTTTCTTGATTATGTTTTATCCATAAACAAAAGTTTCGTGGTATAATGTGACAAGTTATTTGGGGAAATTAAAATGGCAGAAGAAAATATATCACAAATTAATTCTTGCTGGTATGTCGGTGCAATTTGGAGTACCGGGGACATGACAGACAAGTTTATATCTGAAGGTTATTGGGAAAATCACTCTGATGAAAATTTTGCAGCTCAAGTAAATCAAATTCAAGTTGGCGATAAAATTGCTATAAAATCTTCTTTCACACAGAAGAATAATTTACCTTTTGATATAAAAGGTGGTATTGCTTCTGTAATGGCTATTAAATGTGTTGGCACTGTTACAAAGAATTATCAAAATGGTAAACGAGTTGATGTAAAATGGGACAAAGATTATAAACAAAAAATATGGTTCTTTTTTACAGGACGTAGAAGAATCTGGAAAGTTGAAAGAAATCCGGATGATTGGATGTATGGAGCATTTTTGGATTTTACATTTAATGATATTAAACAGGATTACGACAAATTTCTTGCAAATCCATATTGGTCAATTAAATATAAATTAACTGAGAATACGACTGATAAGAAATATCTTGATCTTATTGAAAAGTATAAGCTCTTCTTCAATAAGAATAAAAAGGCTGCTTTTGATAATGAAGTTTATAAATGGGAGTTGCTTACAAATAATAAAGGTAAAAAAGGTTTAGATTTAGTTAATGCTGTAAGATGCTCTAATAATCTTATTTATCCATCAGATGGAGCAACCTTAAAAACATTATCTGAAAAAGTTTCTGATGAACTTGTACAAATTGTAAATAATCTTATTGATGATTCTATAGACTTGGTTCAGCGACTTGCAGTTTTTAAAATTGATATGAAAACTCTTGTACAAAAGAATCTGAACTCGACAAATTATGCAGAAGATGAAAGAACTGCATCGGACTATTTGACATATACTTATCCTGAAAAATACACTTTTTATACAAACGAAATATATAACAAATATTGCAAGTATCTTGGTGTTAATACAAAAAAGACAGGTGAAATATATCCTCACTATTGTGAGCTTTTACATAAGCTTGAAAGTTTTGTTTCAAAGGATGATGAACTTTTGGAAATGATTGAAAATAATTCCAGCAATTATTATCAGTCAAATTTACTTTTAGCTCAAAACATCGTTTATGTAATGCTTAAAGAAGGGTATATATCTGAGGTTAATGGAGGTGAAACAATGGGAACAAAATCAGAAGAATTAATTGAGTACACTGACCTTTTGAAAAATAAACTTAATGTGATATTACAGGGAGCCCCAGGAACTGGAAAAACATATACGACAGCAAGTTTGGCTCTTTCAGTATGTGATATAGATGTAGATTATTCCGATCGCGAAGCGGTAATGGGAAAATATAAGGAACTACGAGAAGAAGGTAGAATTGGTTTCTGTACATTCCATCAATCTATGGATTATGAAGACTTTATTGAAGGAATAAAACCTAAAACAGAAAATGGTATAGTTACTTATGATATTGAAGATGGAATTTTTAAGCGTATTTGTGATGAGGCTCGGAATATTGTAACAGTAAAAAAATCTGAAGAGATTGATTTTTCAAAAACAAGAGTTTTTAAAATGTCTTTAGGTGATAGAAATGAAGCTGAAGAAGTTTTTTCATATTGTTTAGAGAACAATGTAATTGCACTAGGCTGGGGAGAAGATAAAGATTTCTCAAATTGTGAGAAACGAGAAGATTTTAAAAAACTTGATCCAACTTGGGGAGCCACCGCTTTAGAGATATTTAAAATATGGATGCATAAAGGTGATGTTGTATTGATATCTGATAGATTAAAAGGTATTAAAGCAATCGCTCGTATTGTAGGGGACTATGAATATGATAATTCAACACCTCTTAGAATGTGTCAGTTTAGGAAAGTTGAGTGGCTTTATAATGGGGAACTTATAACAACAAATAAATTTTATGGCAAATCACTATCACAACAAAGTATTTATGGATTCTATTCTAGTAGTAAATACGGAGAAAAAGACTTTAATGGTAGTTTAAATGTAGATTTCCTTAATGAAATAATTACAGGAAATGTAACAGAAGAACAAACAAAGCCTTACGTTCTCATTATAGATGAAATCAACCGAGGAAATGTTTCAAAGATTTTCGGAGAATTGATTACACTTCTTGAAACTGATAAAAGATTAGGAAATTCTAAAACAGAACTTACTGTCGAATTACCATATTCAAAAGAAACTTTTGGTATTCCGAATAACTTATACATTATTGGTACAATGAATACAACAGACCGAAGTACAGGAACTCTTGATTATGCAGTAAGAAGAAGGTTTGCATTTGTTACTCTTGAAGCTCAAGAGAATATTCTTGAAGAAACAAATGCTTGCGAAGAAGCAAAAGCACTTTTTAAGGATGTAAAATCATTCATAGAAAATAATAAACTTGAAGATATCGATATTGGTGATTTAATGGTTGGTCATAGTTATTTTATGACTAACGATACAGAAGTATTAAAGCAGAAAATCAGATACGAAGTTATCCCTCTAGTAAAGGAATATATAAAAGATGGAATTCTTACATGTTTGACTAGCGAAGCTAAAGAATTCTTTGATGATTGGTTGGAATTAAAACCTCATAGCAACATTACAGTGACAGAGTAATTTTATATGCCAATAATCAAAGAACATCAATTTCTTACAGATGTACATTTTTCTCATTTTAACCCAAGTGAAAGATCTTTAGATTATGCCGATGGGTTATTATTAAATCCAAATGCACAAGAAAGAGATAGACGCTACTTTTTTACCTGGGATGATGTAAATAAGAGTTATGTTGCATCATATATGATTGGTGTTCAAAGAGTTCAAGGTGATGAATTAGTTATAAAACCAAAAATTGATTCAATAGATTTTATGAAGATGTTCAGTATCTGCTTAAATAGTGGTATAGCTACTGATGATTTTTCAAAGATCTACGGAGTAAATCTTGATTCTGAGCCGATAGAGACTGATATAGATTTCTCTTCTTCTATTACGCCATTGTTAATTGTTCATTTTTTACAATTATTAAAAGGGATAGTTGCTAAAGGTTTGAAATATGATTACATCCAGAAAAATGAAAATATAAAAAAAGTAAAAGGTAAAATTGATATTCCAAAACATCAACAGAAAAATATTTTTGTTGGTAAATATGACAAAGTTTATTGTAAATATACAGAAAGGTCTGCAAATATTCCTGAAAATAGATTATTAAAAAAGACACTTCTTTATTGCCAGCAATTTATTCTCCGATTGAAAGGAAATGAATCATTTAAGACTCTATATCAAACAGTAAATTATTGTTTAGGCCATTTTGACAATGTAGATGACCAAATAGAAATTTGGGAGATTCGTAATACCAAAAATAGTAGCCTATATAAGAATTATAGTGATGCTATAAAAACTGCAAAAACAATTTTGCGTCATTTCGATTACTCTATTACTAATGTTAAAAAGCGTAAAGAGAAGGTTCCTGAGTTCTGGATAGACATGCCTTTGCTATATGAGCATTATGTGCTTGGCTTATTAAAACGAGATTATGGAAATAGTATAGCTTATCAAAAAGCAGGGTGGTTTGGTTGGAGACCAGATTTCCTGCATAAAAAAGAACAGATAATTATGGATACAAAGTATATGCCAAAACTTGAAAGTGAAGGTCTTACAGGAGATATTGTGGGACAACTTGCTGGATATTCACGCTTAACAAGTTTTACTAAGGTATTAGGTGTTGATGAAAATACGGTTATTCCTTGTTTAATTTTGTATCCGAATCTATCTGCAGAAGCGAATAATTTTCATTTTGATGTTTCTATACCTTTAATACAGCAGGCAACTAAAGCGGCGTATCTGACAAAATTCTATAAATTAGCCGTACCGCTTCCAAAGTTAAAGATATAAAGATGTCTTATTAATATTTTAGAATAAGAATTTTTTTTCCCGGGGGCGTTGCGGGGGTATCCCCCGCTTGAGAGGGTGGTGAGCAACGAAGTGCGAACCAGGGGGAGACTTCCCCCTCATAAATCTTAATAACAGAAAATTAATTCCACTTCACTTCCCAATGCGGATTATTTCCTTTTCACTTTTTCCAGCGGAAACGATTATGACTGTACACTGTCTGAGGGATCAGGCGTGGACTAAGACTCCGGTATTTTTGGCGT
>JAEEGL014565199.1_pt1 | contig 10074 bp, 7 predicted proteins | sample 9134231 | NCBI WGS metagenome assembly JAEEGL01 (sample SAMN16246548, study PRJNA631951) | gut metagenome | biome: gut microbiome; feature: rumen; material: fiber-attached | host: Bos | place: Iran: Karaj | collected 2018-10 | reverse complement strand
TCTAACCTTCTTGATCTCTGTCTTAACAGCTGACTTGATCATCTGATTTCTCTCAGCCTTCTTGCTATTTACCAAAACTCTCTTCTTAGCGGATTTGATATTTGCCATAGTTACCTCCGAATTATACTCTGAAATTATTAAGCTCGTGTGTGCATTAATCCGGACACGGACAGTTAATGCCACATACTCTGACTATTCTAGATGAAATTACGCAAACTGTCAATAGATATATTGGATTTTTAAGGCCTGTCATGTTATCATAGGTTGTTGAATGATTTTTATACAGGATTGAGGAAAAATTAGTGGATCAAAGTAAGATTAGAAATTTTTGTATTGTTGCGCATATTGATCATGGTAAATCAACACTCGCCGACAGAATGATAGAAAAGACCGGTGTTCTTACCAACAGAGAGATGCAGAACCAGGTTCTGGACAATATGGACATTGAGCGTGAGAGAGGTATTACTATCAAATCTCAGGCTGTTCGTATGATATATAAGGCTAAGGACGGTGAGGAGTACACCTTCAACATGATAGATACTCCCGGCCATGTGGACTTTGGCTATGAGGTTTCAAGGAGTCTGGCTGCCTGCGACGGAGCAATACTTGTTGTAGACGCAACTCAGGGAGTTGAGGCGCAGACCCTGGCCAACGTATATATGGCGCTGGATCATGACCTTGATGTATTCCCTGTCATAAACAAGATAGACCTTCCCAGTGCCGAGCCACAGGCAGTAAAGGATGAAATTGAGGACGTGATCGGAATTGAGGCTCAGGATGCTCCTCTTATTTCTGCCAAAAACGGTATAGGCATAGAGGATGTACTTGAGGCTGTTGTAAACAGGATCCCGGCTCCTGAAGGAGATGTGAACAAGCCTTTGACAGCGCTTATTTTTGATAGTATCTACGATTCCTACAGAGGAGTTATCGTATTTGTAAGAGTCAGGGACGGCATTATCAAAAAGGGCATGAAGGTTAAGTTCATGGCCACAGATGCCGAAGCAGAGGTTGTTGAGGTTGGATATTTTGGACCCGGCAGATTTATTGCCAGTGACGAGCTTACAGCAGGAGAGGTTGGTTACTTTACTGCTTCCATCAAGAACATCAAGGATACAAGAGTTGGTGATACTGTAACTGATGTGGACAGACCCTGCAGCGAGGCCCTTCCGGGATATAAAAAGGTAATGCCAATGGTTTACTGCGGTCTTTACCCTGCAGATTCGGCCCATTATTCAGACCTTAGAGATGCTCTTGAGAAGCTTCAGCTTAATGATGCTTCACTTTTCTATGAGCCTGAGACTTCCCAGGCACTTGGCTTTGGCTTCAGAGCGGGCTTTCTCGGACTTCTTCATCTGGAGGTTATCCAGGAGAGACTTGAAAGAGAGTATGATCTCAACCTTGTTACCACCGCCCCTTCTGTTGTATACAAGGTTCACAAGACAGACGGAACAGTATTTGATTTGACAAACCCTACCAACCTGCCGGACCCTTCAGAGATTGACTATATGGAGGAGCCTGTTGTAAACGGTGAGATCATGGTAACTACCGATTATGTAGGTGCAATCATGCAGCTTTGCCAGGAAAGAAGAGGCAGGTATTTAAGCACTGATTATATAGAGCAGACCAGAGCTATTCTCAAATATGAGCTTCCTCTTAATGAGATCATCTACGACTTTTTCGATGCACTTAAGTCCAGATCCAGAGGCTATGCTTCCTTTGACTATGAGCTTAAGGGCTATGAAAAGTCTGATCTTGTCAAGCTTGACATACTTATTAACAGAGAAGAGGTGGATGCCCTTTCCTTTATTGTTCACAAGGAAGGAGCTTATGAGCGAGGACGTAAGATGTGCGAGAAGCTCAAGGAAGAGATTCCAAGGCACCTTTTTGAAATACCTATCCAGGCTTCGGTTGGCGGCAAGGTTATTGCCAGAGAGACAGTCAGAGCCTACAGAAAAGACGTTCTGGCAAAGTGCTACGGCGGTGATATAACCCGTAAGAAGAAGCTTCTTGAGAAACAGAAGGAAGGTAAAAAGAAGATGAGGCAGATCGGTAATGTAGAAGTTCCTCAGAGTGCTTTCCTTAGTGTGTTAAAGCTCGATAGTGTGGATTAAGCCTTATGAAAAAAGAATTATCTTTATATGTCCATGTTCCATTTTGTGTAAAGAAATGCCTTTATTGTGATTTTTTATCCTTTAATGCTAAGCCTTCTGTGATAGAGGATTACTTTGAGGCTCTTTGCAGGGAAATGGAGCTTCGGGTTGTTGATTATAAGGAATATATTGTTAAGTCGGTGTTCTTCGGAGGGGGAACACCTTCTTTTGTCGATAGCAGATTGATATGTGCCTGCCTTGAGAAGATAAAGCAATCCTTTGAACTTTATGAAAAAGCTGAGATCAGCATTGAGGTTAATCCGGCTTCCGCAATTTTTGATAAACTTAAGGATTACAAAAGGGCGGGCTTTAACAGAGTCAGCATTGGAGTTCAGTCTTTTAACGACGAGGAGCTTAAGATACTTGGAAGAGCTCACACAGCCGCTGAAGCTTTTGAAACCTATGAAAATGCAAGAAAAGCAGGCTTTACAAATATCAATATAGATATAATGAGTGCACTTCCGGGGCAGAGTATAGAAGCATATTTGGAGAATCTTAAGAAGGCAGCATCGCTTTCGCCTGCGCATATTTCTGCCTACAGTCTGATAATTGAGGAAGGAACGCCTTTTTATGATATGGAGCTGGAGCTGCCGACTGAAGATACAGACAGGCTTATGTATCATGAGACAAAACGCTTTTTAAAAGAGCACGGCTATCATCGCTATGAGATATCTAATTATGCCAGGGGAGAAGAAAACGAGTGCTATCACAACAAGGTATACTGGAAAAGAGGGGATTATCTGGGGCTTGGTATAGCCGCAGCTTCCATGGTAAATAACATAAGATGGAAGAACACAGATGATATAGCTGAGTATATAAATGCTATGAAAAGGTCAGAGCTTATCTGCGCTGAAAGAGAAGAACTTGATAAAAACGCAGCTATGGAGGAGTTTATGTTTCTTGGGCTCAGGCTGGTTCAGGGCGTCAGCACGGAGAAATTCAGGGAGGAATTTGGCATAGATATTTCAGAAGTTTACGGTGAAGTAATTTCAAAGTACCGGGAGCTGGAGCTTTTGGAAATCTCAAATGATAGGTATCTGCGTCTTACAGAAAAAGGACTGGATGTAAGCAATACTGTTATGGCAGAGTTTCTTTTGGAGTAATAGTGATAAAAATGAGTTGTTTTTTTTATTACTATGTGCTATTGATGATTTTTTTATCTGATAGTATTATGAATTGCTGCTTAACAGTATGTTTTTAGAGGAGAAACAGATATGAACTACAATTTTTTTGCACTGATTTCAAGAATGAGATATATAGAGCGCTGGGCACTTATGCGCAACACAAGACCTGAGAATCTCTGCGAGCACTCCATGGAGGTCGCAATGATTGCCCATGCTCTTTGCACAATAGGAAATGTCAGATACGGAAAGCATCTGGATGCCAACAAGGCAGCTATGATAGGACTGTATCATGATGCTTCTGAAATTATAACCGGAGATATGCCTACACCTGTCAAATATTTCAATAAGGAACTGAAGGCTGCCTATAAAGAGGTTGAGGCGATTGCGGATGACAAGCTTCTGGAAAAGCTTCCAAGTGATCTAAGACCGGCTTTTGAGGAGATCTTTAAGTCTGACGGAAGTGCTTCTGAACAGTATATGAGAAAACTTGTCAAGGCAGCAGATAAGCTCTCTGCATACATCAAGTGTACTGCTGAGATCAACGCCGGAAACGGAGAATTCAGAACAGCTAAGGAGAGCACTGAGAAGTCCATCAGAGGCCTTTATCAGGAGCTTCCGGAGGTTCTGGATTTTGTAAATGAGTTTCTTGCACCCTATGGGGATACTCTGGATGAATTAACTTAATCATGTTGATTTTTACACTTTCTGGCGTCATAATTAATTTGAGAATATCTATTCCAATCAGACTCAGGGAGACTCTATGCTTTTTATCAAATGCGAGGAATTAAAACCCGGAATGAGGCTCGCCCGGCCGATATACAACAAGAAAGGCGTTCTTTTGTATGACAGGGCAGCGGTTCTTAAGGATTCTCAGAGTATCGAGAATATTAAGAGTTTTGGTCTTATGGGCGTTTTTATCCTTGAGCCCGCCGAGCCTGTTCCGCCAATGACGCAGGATGATATAGACTTTGAACGCTTCCAGACAGTTATGTATAACGAGATAATGGAGGAACTTGCAAGGATACAAAAGAACCACAAGCAGGATAAGTTTCCCAATATCTGTGCGCAGATCATAAAGAACTACGGAAACCTCAGAAAAAAGATAACCTTCACGCAGGGGCTTAGGAGTAAGGAAGATTATATTTACAAACACAGCCTGAATGTGGCTATTTTAGCAGCAATGATAACTCACAGCATGAATGTGTCGTTATCCGAGCAAAATGAATCCGTTATGGCAGCAGTCATCCATGATATCGGCAAGCTGACCCTTCCTCCGGAGCTGACAGCTAAACCCAAATGTACGCCTGAGGAACTTGCAATAATAGATGAGCACGAAACAGCTGCGTATTCACTTATTGACGAGGCTTTTTCCTTCCAACCGAATATAAAGAGAGCCTGCAATCAGGCAAGAAAGAGGCTTCTTGACTACTGGCTCAACAATGAGATTCAGCAGACAAAAATGCCAATAGCAGCCAAGGTTCTTGTGGTTGCCGGAATTTTCGACAAAGAGACGGCTGTACGTATGAATGACTCTCCAATCTCGGAAGTGCTTGTTATAAGGCGCATGATGCAAAGAAGCGATGTCTTTGATCCGCTGGTTGTGAAGGGACTTACGGATTCGCTTAATATTCTGGTTCCCGGAGTGAGCGTGGAGCTTAATACAGGTGAGAAGGCTCTTGTCATAAAGACAAACGACAGGGATTTCCTAAGACCTACAATACTTAGCTTCAGGGATAATTCCATAATTGATCTCTCCAATAAAGGAGCTTATGGAAATCTGGAGATAACGGATATTATGAAGACCATGGACAACAGATATGTGATGAATACATCGCAGATGAAGGCTCTTGGTATTGAAGTTGATGAGCCGGTCTATGTTTGAAAAGAAGAGGTGTAAATGTCTAGAATCGAAGATATCTTAAGGGAGGCCAAGGAAAAAGGCGCTTCCGATGTACATATTACTGTAGGACTTCCGCCTAAGATGAGACTTAACGGAAAGCTCATCGCCATGGAAAACTATGACAGGATGATGCCTGCTGATACACAGCAGATCGCAGAGGAAGTCATGAACGATAAGCAGAGGGTGAAGCTTGAAGAAAATGGCCAGCACGATATGTCTTTTTCTATCCCCGGAGTTGGCAGATACAGGCTTAATATATTCAGACAGCGTGGCTCTGTGGCTATGGCTTTTCGTGTGGTTGCAACAGAGATTCCATCGGCAGACAGCCTTGGAATTCCTGACAATGTAATTGATCTTTACTTGAAAAAGAGAGGACTGATTCTGGTTACCGGTCCTACAGGAAGCGGCAAATCCACAACGCTTGCTTCCATTATCGATATGATAAACAACAATAGAGAGGCACATGTAATTACTCTGGAGGATCCTATCGAATTTACTTATCAGCACAGGATGTCTATTGTTAACCAGAGAGAAATCGGTACAGACTCTAACTCATACGCAAATGCACTCAGGGCAGCTCTGAGAGAGGACCCGGATGTAATCCTGGTCGGCGAGATGAGAGATCTTGAGACCATAAGTACCGCCATTACCGCCGCTGAGACAGGACATCTGGTTCTTTCAACGGTTCATACCATTGGAGCTTCCAATACTGTGGACAGACTTATTGATGTTTTCCCGCCGCATCAGCAGCAACAGATAAGGATACAGCTTGCAAGCGTAATTGAAGCAATCATATCACAGCAGCTTATGCCATCGATGGATGGGGTATCAAGAATAGCAGCCTTTGAAGTGCTTCACGTAAACAGCGCTGTTCGAAATCTTATCCGTGAAGGCAAGTCTCATCAGCTTATCACTGTTATGCAGACTAACAGAAAACAGGGTATGATCACCATGGATGATGCTATTATCCAGCTTTACAGAGAGCAGAAGATTTCAAGAGACATAGCGATCCAGTTCGCTCAGGACCCTGATAATATGCAGATGAAAATGCTCAGATAAAAAAATTCACTAAAAAATCGAAATCTTAAGAAAATCTTAAAGATTTTTTATGACGACCTGTTGTATAATCAGCAGGTCGTTTGTAATTAATATAAAAACTATGATCGCAAAGTCCGGATGTTCTGTCCGGATGAAATTCCCATTATTACAAATTATTCAGTTTTTCAGAGGAGAAAATATGGTTAGTTCAGTTACATCAGGGGCTGTCCATGGCATAACCTCGTATCTTATGCAGGTCGAGGTTGATGTGTCAGACGGACTGCCGGGATTTAATATGGTTGGCTTTATGAGCGGAGAGGTTAGAGAGGCCAAAGACAGGGTGAGAGTTGCCCTGAAAAACTACGGAGTGAGAGTTCCGCCCTCCAGGATTACAGTGAATCTCTCCCCGGCAGATATTAAGAAAGAAGGTGTGGTGGTGGACCTGCCGGTGGCGATAGGTATTCTTGTGGCCATGGGCGAGCTTACAGAAAGATCTCTTCAGCATACAGTGGTTCTTGGGGAGCTTGGCCTTGATGGTGAGATAAAGCCCATTAAGGGAACATTGCCAATTGTCATGAAAGCCAGGGAACTGGGATATAAGACCGTTGTGCTTCCGAAAGCAAATGCCAGAGAGGGAGCGGTTATAGACAATGTGAAGATTATTGGTGTCTCTTCGATTCAGGAGGCTGTTACCTATCTTGCTGCGGATGAGATAGAGAGGGAGGAGCTTATAGCACCTACGACAATTGATATAGATTCGTTATTCAGGGAAGGAAACAGAGAGAGTAATATGCTTGATTTCGCTGACATAAACGGACAAGCAGCGGTCAAAAGAGCCGTGGAGGTCGCTGCTGCAGGCTTTCATCACCTTCTTCTTATAGGACCTCCGGGCTCCGGAAAAAGCATGGTTGCAAAGCGGATTCCGACAATACTTCCGCCACTTTCTCTTGATGAAAGTCTTGAAGTATCTGCTATTTATTCAGTTGCCGGAATGCTAAAGGAAAACGAGGCGCTTATCACTAAAAGACCCTTTGTAGCGCCGCATCATCTGATCACAGAAACTGCACTTACAGGAGGTGGGAATGTTCCAAGACCCGGTGCAATTTCTCTTTCGCACAGAGGAGTGCTGTTTCTGGATGAGATGACAGAGTTTTCGAGGGCTAAGCTCGATCTTTTGCGACAGCCTATTGAGGATAGAAAGGTAAACATTGTAAGGACAAAAGGGACCTTTTCATATCCTGCGGATTTTATGCTTACCGGAGCACTTAACCCTTGTCCCTGCAGCTATTACCCTGATAGGAACAAGTGTAAATGCACTCCCAACGAGATTCGAAGGTACCTGGGACACATCTCCGGGCCTATCCTTGACAGGATTGATATCTGCATAGAGGCTCCCAAAGTAGATATCGCGGATCTTTCAGGAAAAAATAACGGAGCCAACGAGAGCAGCAAGGCTATAAGAGAAAGGGTTCTTGCTGCAAGGGAGAGACAAAAGGAGAGATTTAAGGGGACAACTCTTCGCTTTAATTCGGAGATGAGCCCCAAGGATATTGATAAATACTGCAAGCTTGGACTTAAGGAGCAGAGCTACCTTGAGCATGCTTTTTGCACAATGGACCTGAGTGCGAGGGCTTATCACAAGGTACTTCGTATAGCAAGGACCATAGCGGATATTGACGGCGCTGCAAATATCAGTGAACTCCATTTAATGGAGGCTCTGAGCTATAGGATGACTGACGGAAAGTACTGGCATCAACAGGAGGAATAAATGATAAAGGAAAAGAACACAGCACAGGAAATAACTGAGAATGAATACGCACATTGGCTTTTTTGCATTCCGGGAATTGGAGGAGCCACAATTGACAAGCTTCTTTGCGGAGGCAGGAGCTGCAAGGAAGTATATGAGATCGATGAGAAGGAGCTTAATGGTATTCTCGGTAAAAAGCAGATAAAGAATCTGGTTGAATCAAGAAATGTATGGGATTTTGCAAAGGAAAGACAAAAGCTTGAGAAGCTTGGAGTACGCTTTGTGTCAAGGATAGACAAAGAATATCCTGAGAGACTTAAAAATATTCCGGATCCTCCTTTTGCACTTTACGTAAAGGGAAAGCTTCCTGATGAGAGCAAACCTTCTGTGGCGATCATAGGCGCAAGAATGTGCTCGGAGTACGGAAGGTTTATGGCCAGGCAGCTTGGAAGAGGACTGACTCTTGCCGGTGTACAGGTCATCAGTGGAATGGCAAGAGGCGTGGACGGGATAAGCCAGAAGGCGGCTGTTGAAGCCGGCGGAGACTCCTTTGCGATAGTAGGAAGCGGAGTTGATATCTGTTATCCGGCGGATAATAAGCCTCTCTATGATGAGCTTTGCGAAAAAGGGGGCATAATCTCTGAGTATCCTCCCGGGTCGATGCCAAAAGCTCAGTATTTTCCCATGAGAAACAGAATTATCAGCGGTCTTGCCGATGTGGTTGTGGTAGTAGAAGCCAGACTTAAATCCGGAACCCAGATTACTGTTGACATGGCTCTTGAACAGGGAAAAGAGGTTGTTGCGCTCCCGGGAAGAGTCACTGACAGACTCAGCGATGGCTGCAATCAGCTGATATGCCAGGGTGCAGGTATGGTGCTTGGAACACAGGACATCCTGGAAAAGCTTTTTGAAGTCAGAAGCAGAAATGCTGAGAATAGCCCGGAAAACAGAAGACAAGGCAGAAAAATGAACTGGAACGAAAAAACGACAGAGGAGGAAAAACCTGTAAAATTCAAGGATTCCATTGATGAGAGGATATATGATGCACTGGATCTTATTCCTGAAACAATCTCTCAAGTGGCTCAAAAACTGTATAATTCGGGTATCGAAATACCGATAACCGAGCTTTTAAGCCGGTTGATGGACATGTGCGGAAGCGGTGCAATTGCCCAAAGTGGCGCATATTACCATAAAATAGCGGGTGGCACCGATTGCGCAAAACGTTTCCGGTAACGATGCCGAAAACGTTACCGGTAAAAATGTCAATGTGCATTATGCATAAAATCAGATACGGTTTATCGTAAGAAGTGCTTAATTGACAAAATAATGCACAAGTCATACACTTTTTAATAGAGCAACCGATTGCGCAATTGCGCAACAAAGATTGTATTAATGGAGGGATAAAAATGAAAAAGAAATTGGTATCAGTTTTACTGACAGCAGCTATGGGCGCATCACTTCTTGCAGGATGCGGATCATCAGATGCAACAAGCGTAGCAGAGACATCACAGGAAGTTGCTGAGACAGTTCAGGAGACAGCAGAGGCTGTACAGGAAACAGCTCAGGAGACAGCTGAGCAGGTTGCAGATGCTGTTGACGCTGCAACAGATTTCGGAACCGGCGAGATCAAGGTTTGGGTAGCAGATAATGTTGTAGATTTCACAAAGACTCAGATCGATGAGTTCATGGCAGCTAACCCTCAGTATGCTGGATATACAGTTACTGTTGAGGCTGTTGGTGAAGGCGATGCAGCAGGAAACATGATCACAGACGTAACAGCAGGTGCTGATATTTATGGATTTGCTCAGGACCAGACAGCAAGACTTGTTGCTGCAGGTGCTCTTGAGGAAGTAGCTCCTGAGAACGTTGATGCTGTTAAGTCTGAGAATGCTGCAGGTGCAGTTGTTGCTGCAACAGTTGGTGACACACTTTATGCTTATCCTATGACAGCAGATAACGGATATTTCCTTTACTATGACAAGAGCGTTGTAACAGATCCTTCAACACTTGAGGGAATTGTCGAGCAGTGCGAAGCAGCTGGCAAGAACTTCTACATGGACCTCACAGGTTGGTATCAGGTAGCATTCTTCTTCGGAACAGGCTGCACACTTACAT
>JAEEGL014082452.1_pt1 | contig 10074 bp, 10 predicted proteins | sample 9134231 | NCBI WGS metagenome assembly JAEEGL01 (sample SAMN16246548, study PRJNA631951) | gut metagenome | biome: gut microbiome; feature: rumen; material: fiber-attached | host: Bos | place: Iran: Karaj | collected 2018-10 | reverse complement strand
TCATAGTATGTACAGAGCGTACTCTCATGCATATACTCCGCAAGCGACAGCATTTCCGCATTCAGAAAACTTCCGTCGTCCGCTGCGGCAAATATGCTTTTCACCGCGCCGGCAGGCTTTTCGCCGGTAATGCCGAAAACCACACCGATACGATGCTTGTTCACACGTCCGAACGGAACAAGAACACGCATCCCCGATTTTATCTCGATCCCGTCCGGGATCTCATAAGTAAACAGTGCATCAAACGCGAATGTCGTCTTTTCTACCGCGACAAGTGCGTACTGCTGCTTTTCCGAGCTCATTCGGCGAGAAGCCCCTCGATCACACCCGGTCTGTTGCCGCGGCGGCACTTCTCTGCACGGACTACCGCGAGAAAATCGGCTACTGCGTCTTCAAGAGCTGCATTTGTCACAAGATAATCGTAATTTTCCGCGAATTTAAGTTCCTTGCGCGCAGTCTCCAGTCTCTGCTTTATTACATCGTCGGTCTCTGTCCCGCGCTTGTGCAGTCTCCTGTCAAGCTCCGCAAAGGACGGTGGCAGTATGAACACCATAGTGCAGTCAGGGAACATCTTCTTCACATTCGCCGCGCCCTCGATCTCGATCTTCAAAATAACGTCCTTGCCTGCTTCGAGCATATCGGTGACAGCTTTTTTTGGTGTTCCGTAGTAGTTGCCGACATACTCCGTGTATTCGAGCAGCTCGCCGTTCTTTATCATTTCCTCGAACTGTTCACGGGTCTTGAAGAAATAGTTCACTCCGTCGGTCTCACCGGGACGCATAGCGCGCGAAGTTGCGGAAACGGAATAGAACAGGTTGTCGTTAGCTTTGAGGGCCTGTTCAAGTATCGTGTCCTTGCCGCAGCCGGCAGGTGCAGATACAACAATCAGAATACCTTTTGACATAATTATGCTCCTTTTATATATTATTCAGCTGTTATATGATTTGACCTAAATAAGCGCTAAATTAATTCATGCTATGTCATTTTATGAACAGTGCTTATTTATCAATTACAGACGGTTCTTTCGCGGACATTACAACATGACCGCTGTCCATTACGATAACGGTCTTGGTCTTTTTTCCGCAGGTCGCGTCTATTGCCATGTTCCTTTCCTTCGCAGAGGAAACGATACGCTTTGCGGGAGCCGATTCCGCGCCGATAGCAGCAACGATACGGTCGCTGTTTATCCTGTTCCCGTAGCCGATATCTATTAGTTTCATAAAAGCTGCTCACCGCCTTGAAAATACTATAAAATATATTATACCATATTCGCAGCGTAAAATCAACCGAAATTTTTCAACTCACGGGAAAGTCTCCCGACCGGAAGCCCCATAACATTGTAGTAATCTCCCGTTATCCCGCTTACGAGAAGCGCACCGAGCTCCTGAATACCGTAAGCTCCGGCTTTATCGAACGGCTCTCCGGTAGCTATATATTCGTCGATCTCACTTTCCGAAAGCTCAAAGAAACGAACTTTTGTTTCTTCACAGAAAGTTTCGTTCTTATTTCCGCGAATTATGCACGCTCCGGTGTACACAGAATGTTCACAACCGGAAAGCATCATCAGCATACGCTTTGCATCGGTTTTATCCTTTGGTTTACCGAGTATCTCATTTCCGATCACTACTATCGTATCTGCGCCGATCACAACATCTTCCGTATGTGAACAAGCTATCTCTTCCGCCTTGTGCCGTGCGAGCTCCATAACATACTCTGCGGGCGGAAGGTTTTTATCCGCTCTTTCCTCTCCGACTGCCGGAATTATCTCAAAGTCACTTGTTATCAGCGAAAGAAGCTCCTTTCGCCGCGGTGACTTACTTGCAAGTATAAGCATACAAAATCTGCCTCCGTAAAAATGATATTATATTTTATCATTTTTCGACGGATTTGTCAAACTCATAAAGTTATCAACTACTTATTTTTAATAAAAATCTCTTGACTATTTTTTATAAATATGGTAAAATATATTGATAATGCGATAATGCCGGAGGTGTTCTTATGAACAAGCTCATTGTTATCGAAGGACTTGACGGAAGCGGCAAATCGACCCAGCTCGACCTTCTTCACCGAAAGATACCCGATGTGAATTTCATCACATTCCCCTATTACGATACGGACAGCGGACGCATAATAAGCTCTTATCTCCGCGGAACCTTCGCCGAGGACGACCCGCGTAAAAGCGCTTACTCCGCAAGCATAATGTACGCTGTTGACCGCTACACAAGTTACCGTACTCACTGGGGCGCACTATATGACAGCGGAAGGCCTGTCATCTCCGCGAGATACGTTTCATCGAACGCAATGTATCAGATGACCAAACTTGACAAGTCAGAATGGGAGGACTACCTGAACTGGCTGACCGACCTTGAATTCGGAAAACTCGGACTTCCCGAACCGGATCTGACGATATTCCTCGATATGCCGACTGAAGTATCGCAAAGGCTGCTCTTACAGCGTTACGGCGGCGATGACAGCAAAAAAGACATACACGAACGGGATACAGCTTATCTGAACAAATGCAGAGAAGCCGCATTATACGCAGCGGAAAAGTACGGCTGGGAGATCATACCTTGCAGCAACGACGGAGAGCCGCGCAGTATTCACGAAATAAATCTCGAACTTATCGGAAAAATAAACAGCCTGATCGGCAAATGAAAGGATTTTTGATATGGTACTTGTTTTTCTCGCAAACGGTTTTGAAGAAACTGAGGCTATCGCGCCTATCGATATTCTCCGCAGAGACGGACAGAAAGTCATTACCGTCGGTATCGGTGAAGAGATCATAACAAGCTCGCATGGCGTTACTGTGGTACCGGACGTAACAGAGGTCGATATTGCGCTTACAAGCGACATTGATATGATCGTTCTTCCCGGCGGTATGCCCGGAACACTCAACCTCGAAAAATCCCGTACCGTTCAGGATATGATAGATTTCTGCGTACAGAACGGCAAGTTCATCGGTGCGATATGCGCTGCACCGTCTATTCTCGGCAGAAAAGGCCTGCTGAACGGCAAAAAGGCGACCTGTTTCCCGGGATTTGAAGAATTTCTCGAAGGCGCGGACTTCACCGGCGCTCCCGTTGAGCATGACGGAAATATAATCACGGCACGCGGCGCGGGTGTTGCGCTTGAATTCGGTCTCAAGCTCGTCGAAGTACTTTCCGGGAAGCCTGCTTCCGACAAGATCAGAGAGTCAATGCGCTGTGTCTGACCGCAAAAAAGCATTACGCGCGGAGCTTTTGCAGCTTCGCAGGAATATGGAAAAAAGCGTCAGGAAAGATATTGACGAAAAAATATATAATAATCTCATAAAACTCGATTGCGTGCGGACACGAAGGACATTTCTCGTGTATGCCTCATCGCCCGATGAAGTCGATACAAGGCGCTTTATATCGGAGCTTTTGATGAACGGAAAGACCGTCGCGGTGCCGAAATGTGTCGGAAAAGAAATGCGGTTCCTTGTGATAGATTCTCTCGACACACTTGTAAAGAGCCGTTTCGGAGTTGACGAGCCGGCCTGCGGTAACGAAATAACTGTATTCTCCGATACTGTCTGCATAGTCCCTGCCCTGCGCTTTGACAAAAACGGGTACAGACTCGGTTGGGGCGGCGGTTTTTACGACCGGTTCCTCGCAAATTACGACGGTATCCCGATAGGGATATGTTATGAATCCTGCTGCGGAGAAGTCCCGAAGGACGAATACGACATAGCAGCGGATATAGTTATCACAGAAAACGGCATTTACGGAAAATTATGATCAACAATATGCATTTTGAAACAAAAAGGGGTTGTGATCCGGTTGAACAATAAGGAAAACAGACCTGAAGAAAAAGAATACAACGATATAGACAGCCTTGCCGCTTTCCTACATAGCGGTACGGGATCGGCCGGAGAGCAGCACGGATCTTCACCTTCCGAAGGGAACGGCAGCAGTCTCGGCGGTGTTCTCTTTAATATAGATGACAGGAACAGTACATCGGCGCACTCGTTTATTGACGAAGATGATGACGAAAATGATGACGAGCCGGATTTTACCGCTCCTCTCAGACGCAGAAAAACTTCTGCTGCTCAGGACCCGGCGATACCTGCTAACCCCATTATGCGCTCGCAGGACAGCCGTCCAGACCACAGACGGACTCAGAAACGTCAGGCTCATCGTTCCGAACATAATAATCCGGATGTTTCATTCGGAGAAAAGGTGAAAAATGTTTTCAGCGGTATCGGCGGTGCAATAGCAGGCTTCTTTTCCAATATAAAGGAAAGCTTCTCCGGAAAGAAAAATAAAAAAACGGAAGAGCGCCCTGCTGTACCGAAGAAAACGGAAAAACCCGCTTTACGCGAGATAGCGGCAAATTCTTCAGTTGAAGAGACCACGCCTGTGCGCAAAAGGCCGGAGCGTCCCGTAACGGAAGAGACTGCGCCTGTACGCAGAAAGCAGGAGCGTCCCGTAAAGGAAGAGACCGCGCCTGTACGCAGAAAGCAGGAGCGTCCCGCAACGGAAGAGACCACGCCTGTGCGCAGAAAGCAGGAGCGTCCCGCTGCCGCACAGAATACCGCTGTACGCGAAAAACCGGCAGACACACCGAAACACGAAAGACCGTCAAGATCACCGAAGCACGAAAAGCCCGATTCTGCCGACAAGCTTACCGAGAATGAGATTCCCGCACTTGCGGCGAGCCTTTCTGCGGCACTCGGCGAAAAGGCTGCCGAGATCGTTGAACAGCGAAAGAATGAGCTTCCGCCAGATGACATTCCAGAAATATTCGATATAGAAGAAGGAAGTGCCGAGGAAGAAGAGTTCGACAGCACAGCTACCCGTCTTATGAATGCAGTCAATGATCCGCAGGCACGAAGTGTCTCTATGAAAGAGGACTTTGATGAAGAAGAGGAAGAAATCCGTGCAGAAAAGATCATGGCGGCTCGTCTCCGCAAGAACTACGAGCGTCAGAAACAGGGTACAAGAACACTTGCGTATATTCTTATTGCGTTGCTCCTTTGCGCCGCGATACTCGGTGCTTCCGCATACGCTTCGACATATATCGTAAAGTGGGCACTCGACTTTGCGGGTGTTGCCAATACCGAATTCCAGCTCGATGTGACCATTCCCGATAACGCTGATATTGACACCGTTGCCGCTATTCTTTCAGAAAACAATATTATAAGCGATGCAAAGTTCTTCAAGCTCTATGCCGATTTTGCGGATAATCTCAAGAAAGACAAGCCTCCGGCAGAATTCATCGGCGGCAAATATACCGTAAGCTCGACAATGTCATACAGTACGCTTCTGTCGATCCTTCGCACAAAAGTCACACAGAAAAAGACAGTAAGTGTCCGGATTGTTGAAGGAATGACCGCACACGATATTGCTATGCTTCTCGAAGATAACAATGTTTGCTTTGCAGATGATTTCGAGAAATACTACAAGAATATCCAGAACAACTACGATTTTGAGCGCAGAGTCAAGGAAGAAACGAAAAAATTCAATCAGCTCGAAGGCTACCTCTTCCCCGATACCTATGAGTTCTATATCGTTAACGAAATGGAAGACGGCAAAAACAGCGTAAAGAGCCGGATGTCCGAAGAAGCTTACGACAAGATGAAGAAAGCTTCGGAAGAAAATGCTGTAAAAGCAGCAAAAGAGATGTATTCGAACTTCAACAGCAAGATGACACGCTCGATGTACAAGAAAATGGGCGAGATGCATCTTACCCTTGACGAAACGATAGCACTCGCGTCCATGGTACAGAAGGAAGCAGCTTCGGAAGAAGATATGGGAAATGTTGCAAGCGTCTTCCTCAACAGAATACGCAATTCCGCTGAATACCCCTATCTTCAGTCAGACGTTACCGTGCTTTATGTCGAAAATGACATAAAACCGTTCATTACCGGAACGGATACAGCTAAACAGCGTATATACGATGCTTACAACACATATATCTGCAAAGGCATACCTGCCGGAGCGGTCTGCAACCCGGGACTAAGCGCTATAAACGCAATTCTTTACGCTCCGGAAACACCGTACTATTATTTCTGTGCGAACAAAGACACCGGAGAGATATACTACGCAGAAACAAAGGAACAGCACGAGGAAAACCTTGTTCTCGCGGGACTCACTGCGGGAGAACAGGCTTCACCCCAGCCGTTCGGGGAGGGCAGCGAAATTGAATAAAACACCCGAGATACTCTCCCCTGCCGGCGACCGCGAATGTCTTGAAGCCGCGGTGGATTTCGGCTGTGATGCCGTATATGTCGGCGGACAGACGTTCGGAATGCGCGCGGGACCCAAGAATTTTGATATGAATGGGCTCGCAGATGCCGTAAAATACGCTCACGATCACGGTGTAAAGCTTTATCTTACCTGCAACACCGTACCCACAAACGAAGAAGCCGAAGCCTATCCCGCATTCATCACCGAAGCGTATGAAACAGGCATAGACGCAGCAATTATCGCCGACATAGGTGTTATGGCGATGACAAAGAAGTACGCTCCGAAACTCGACATCCATATGTCAACACAAGTCGGGATAATGAATTTTACGACCGCCAATGAGCTTTACCGGCTCGGCGCAAAGCGTATTGTCCTCGCCCGCGAAGTTCCGCTCAGAGATATTGCCGTTATCCGTAAAAATATTCCGGAAGATATGGATATTGAGGTATTTGTGCACGGAGCCATGTGCGTTTCGTTCTCGGGACGCTGTCTGTTGTCAAAATACCTCACGGGACGCGATGCAAACCGCGGTCAGTGTGCACAGCCCTGTCGTTGGAACTATCATCTCATCGAAGATATGCGTCCCGGCGAAAGCTATGACATAACAGAGGACGAACGCGGTACTTATATCTTCAACGCAAAAGATCTTTGTATGATAGAACACCTTGATGACCTTATCGAAGCCGGAGTTTCGAGTTTCAAGATCGAAGGACGCGCGAAGTCTGCATACTACACGGCTACAATGAGCAACGCTTATAAGAAAGCTCTTGGATATGCACTCAAAGGCGAGAAAGTACCGGAATGTATCACAAAAGAGGTTTTCAGAGTAAGCCACAGGCCGTACTGTACCGGCTTCTTCTACGATCACGAAGACGCAGAACAGTACTATCCCGACAGTCAGTACTGCCGCGAGTTCGATTTCGGAGGTACGATCGACGGTTACGAGAACGGACGGCTTCTCATAACGCTCCGGAATTACTTCACGCTCGATATGGAGCTCGAAGTTCTGTCTCCAAAGGGTGAGTCCGTAGTATTCACACCGACAGAGATGTTTGACAAGGACGAGCTTCCGGTAAGAGCAGCTAATCGCGCTATGGACAGGTATTTCATACCTTATGCGACTGAATTCCCGCCTAAGTCTATAATACGGGCACGTAAAAAAGAAGGGTGATCTATGGCTGACAAAAAAGCACTTATCGTTATAGATATGCAGAACGATTACCTCTGGGATAAAAGAAAACCGATGTTCTCATACAACACAGATGATCTTGTCGGTTCAGTAAACCGCGCCATTTCTGCGTATAATGAAAACGGGTACGACATAATTTACATAGAACAGATGTTCCCGAATATCATCACAAACAAATGGTTCATCGGCTTTTCAATAAAAGGTACCGAAGGCGCGGAGCTTTACAGCGGACTTGATGTGGTTTCCGACATTATCTTCGAGAAGAACCTTCCTGATACTTATTCATCCAAGGCGTTCCGTGAATTCATGCAGAAACAGGGCTATTCCGAAGTTACGCTCTGCGGACTTGACGAATGCGGCTGTGTGGGAGCTACAGCCAAGGGTGCTTCAAAGACAGGCGTAAAGGTAGTTATGCTTGAAAACTGCATCGGCAGACGCTTTCCGGACGCTAAAGTACAAAAGATGAGAGCAGAGCTCGGTGCTCTCGGAGTGAAGTACATCAGCTTCCCTTCCGGTAATTGACGAATTTATATGGAACTTACAAATATTGGTACAATTAAAGATGTAATGACGCGCAACGGCGTTTCGTTCACCAAATCTCTCGGTCAGAATTTTCTGATAAACCCGACGGTCTGCCCGAAGATCGCAGAAATGGGCGGCTGCCAAAAAGGAACGGCGGCTATTGAGATCGGTACAGGTATCGGCGTTCTCACCAAAGAGCTTGCTCTTCGCTGTGACAGAGTCGTCGCTGTCGAGGTCGATGAACGTCTGCGTCCGGTACTTGAAGAGACGCTCGCGGAGTTCGACAACATCGAAGTCGTTTTCGCCGACATTCTGAAAACCGATGTAAACGCGCTTATATCCGAAAAACTATCAGGATATGATGACATTGTCGTTTGCGCCAATCTCCCCTACTACATCACATCGCCGGTGATAATGAAGCTTCTTGAAGAGCGCCCGCATATACGCTCGATAACTGTAATGGTACAGAAGGAAGCTGCGGAACGTCTTTGCGCCGAAGTCGGAAGCAGAGAGTGCGGCGCGGTCACGGCGGCTGTGAATTATTACAGCGTACCTAAGCTTCTTTTCAAGGTGGGACGCGGAAGTTTCATGCCGTCACCGAATGTTGACAGCGCAGTGATACGGCTCGATATTCCTGAAAAACCGAGATTTGCCGTTTCTGACGAAAAGCTTTTCTTCAGGATCGTCCGTTCGTCTTTTGCCCAGCGCAGAAAGCAGCTTCTTAATCCGCTAAGCTCAGCTCTTGGCATTGATAAGCAGGAACTTGCGAAAATGCTCACGGATTGTGGCATAAAGGCGACTGCAAGACCCGAAGAGCTGAAAATGGAAGAAATTGTCGCGCTCTGCGATAGAATTTCAGATTCAAAATAAAATATCCCTTTCTTTGACATAAATCTCACGCCTTTTGTGCTATCATTGTTGTACATAACACAATGATCACGAAAGGACGTTGAAAATGGAAAGAAGTATTGCTTCCGAAAAAAATGTCAGAGAAAGGGATTTTGGTTTTTTAAAAGGCTGTGCAATATGTGCCGCGGGATTTTTCCTCGCCCTGACAAGGCTTTTCGGTCTTCCCGCTCCCTTTGCGACAGCCGCTATATGCGCTCTTGACGGTATAGAGTGCGTATTCATGTTTGTAGGCGCTTCGGCAGGATATATAGTGAACGGCGGTATCGAGATCTGTGTTCCGTACATAGCCGCAATGGGTACGCTGACGATAATGAGGCTTATCATCAGCTTTTTCGTTCAAAGCAGACATTCGGAATTCATGCGTATCATCCAGTCAGCAGCTGCTGCCGTATGCGTATTCACAGCAAACATATTCTGTGCACAAAGCGTTTATGAGATATTTCTGTCCGTATCGTTCGCTGCTGTATCTCTCGTGTTCTCATACAGTGCGGAAAAAGTACGTTCCGTCGGCATAAACGGACTGTTCGCTGAACATAAAACGGTTGTCCGCGGCGCGGTATGTGTGCTGTTCGTGCTTATTACAGCGGCTCTTACAAGCTTACAGATCGGGTTCATAAACATAGGTGTGTTCATATCTGTACTTGCGGTGCTTTATTCATCGGAGATGAGAGCGGAAGCTTCGGCGGCAGTATGCGCTGTCCTCTCTTCCGCCGGAATAGCTGCCGGAAACACCGATCTTGCCGCTTCATGCATAATGATCTCGGTCGCTGCGCCGGTAATAATGCTTCTTGACCGCTTCGGAAGGATAACACGCGCCTGTGCCTTCATACTCACGGTCGGAACGGGACTGATAATTACGGGAATGACCGAAACAAACGGCGCTGCGGCATTATCAGCTGTAGCTGCGGCTGTCATATATATGGCTGTTCCGGAAAGGGTATTGCCCTTTTCTGCCGCTCTGAACCGTGCAGAGCTTAAAACTAACCCGCGGTCTTACGCTGCATTCGGAAAAAAGCTTGCCGGAATGGGTGATGCTGTTGACGAGATGAGAGCCGCTGTGATACGCACCGCAAAAGCGCTTGAGACCGAAAACCTTCAGGACATTTCGTGGGTATATAACAAAGCGGCAGACGAAGTATGCAAGAACTGCGCACACAATATGAGGTGCTGGGGACAACTGTACAACGATACCGCAGACATCATGAACAAAGCCTGTGAAAAGCTCCGGAACGGGTTTTTCATCAC
>JAEEGL013994169.1_pt1 | contig 10074 bp, 4 predicted proteins | sample 9134231 | NCBI WGS metagenome assembly JAEEGL01 (sample SAMN16246548, study PRJNA631951) | gut metagenome | biome: gut microbiome; feature: rumen; material: fiber-attached | host: Bos | place: Iran: Karaj | collected 2018-10 | reverse complement strand
ATTGGTTTCATTTTGCGTTTCCGTTCGTGGTGCGGAGGCATCGCCGAAGGTCGTGGAAGTGGATATCGGTATTGCCCCCGGGATATACGACCAGTTGATTTCCAAAACGGAGAAAGAGGAATATGCCGTTTCTGCAGGGCGCGGGAACACGTATACCGCGGCAACGATCAACATTCGCGGCAACACCACGAAATGGCTCGGCATGGCCTCCGAAACGAAGCGCATCCCCTTTGAACTCCGGTATCCGTCCGACGGCGCCTTTGACGCGGCAATCGCAAACCATTCCGTAAAATTCATTTCGAGCGCAACGCTCTATCATCTTCTGGCGGAGTATCTCGGGCTGGAGCTGTTTTCGGAAATGGGCGTGCCCACCCCGGCGCATACGCTCTCGTTCGTGCGGTTCAACGGCGTGGATTTCGGCCTTTATCTCGCGGTGGAGGACGTAAACAAAACGTTTCTTACCAAACATTACGGCAGCGCCTCGGGCGTGGCGCTGAAAGCCACGGCGGCGTCCGGAAAAAACGGCGCGTATTTCAATACGCCGTGGTTCGGCCTCGTGTTTGAAAAGGTGGGAACGGGCTCCGAAGCCTTTTCAGGGCTTTTGGAGGCGCTGGACCGCGGCGAGGGCTATGAGAAATATATCAACGCCGATGAATGGCTGCGCTTCTTCGCGTGCGTTGCGGCCTGCGGCGGCGGGGATTCCCTGTTTACGGCGCAGAACAGTTTTATTCTGTACGATCACGGCGGCGTTTTCGATCTGATCCCGTGGGACCAGAGCTCTTCGTTCATCGGCGAAGAAACCGTTTGCGGCATCAACCGGTTTTACATAAGGAACGATCCGGCGGAGCCGAACGCGCTGTTTGATCTGCTGATGCGCAGCGAAGAATACAAAACGAAATATCTCGCGTATATCCGGCAGATCGCGGAGGGCTTTCTTTCAGAAGAGCAGATGGACGCGCGCTTTTCGGCGCTGCTGGACGCCGTTTCACCGTATCTTCCGCGGGACTGCACCATTCTGCTGAACCGGGATACCGCGCTGCGGGATCTGCAGGCAGAGGACCCGGCGGACCCGCTGAATCTGCGGTATTCGCTGAACCGGATCCGCAAAAATCTGATCGCGCAGCTCGAAGGCCGCGAAACCCGTTTTTACGAAAACGAGGCGTATACGCGGCTGCACATTTCAACCGATACCGTTTTCGACGTGTTGAAGGGCTTCGAGACGGCGCGCGTTGATAAGAGCGTTTCGCAGAAGATCCGGGACGCCTATCCCGCATGGAAAAGCGCGCACGACTCCGCGCTGCCCGCCGCTTTGGTGTGGATCGTTCTCTCCGGCGCCGCGGTTCTGCTGATCCCGGTGATCGCGGTTACGGTAAAAAAACGGAAAATCAAGCGCTGAAGAAACCTGCCTGCGCGGCAGGTTTTTTTGTTTTTCACGGCTTTTGCGGTACCATGGCGCTGCAGGGTTCCGGGTGCTGCGGCTCCTCGATTTGCCGGTACTGCGTTTTTCCCGAACGGTCCTTTTTCTTTGCGGTGTTCGCATTGACAACGAACGGCGCTTTTGTTATAATAAAAAATGGTGATTTATATTTGAATATCATGCTCATCAATCCGAAGATCCCGGTGTACCTGCGCATGCCGTCCATGCCGTTGGGGCTGATCTCCATCGCCAGCTTCCTGAATGCGCACGGGCACAGGGCGATCATTATAGAACGGTCGATCAGAGCTTATGATTTCCGCGCTGAAATCGAGAGATTCCGGCCGGACGTCATAGGCATTTCGGCGTTGTCGTTTCTGAGCGGGATTGATGCGAAGAAGATCACGGCGAAGCTGCGCCGGCTTACCGACGTTCCCATCATCTGGGGCGGGCAGGCGCCGAGCTCTTCTCCCGAGATGGTTCTGCGTGACGGCGCGCCCGATTTCGTAATGCTCGGCGAGGGGGAGCTTACCTGGCTTGCCGTTGCCGACGCGCTGCAGAAAAAAGAACCGCTTGAGAAAATTGAAGGCCTTGCTTTTTTACGAAACGGCGCGTTCGTTTCCAACCCCATCCGGCCCGTGGCCGATCTGTTCGAGTTCCCGGAGATGGATTGGACGCTCGTAGATCCGAAAAAGTATTTTTCCACGTTTTTCCACTGCAGCAGAATGCTGTATCTTCACGCCTCAAAGGGCTGCCCGGCCGCTTGTATCTTCTGCTCCAACAAGCAGTATCACCAGAGCTGCAACCGCTGCCGCGATCCGAAGCACGTGTTGGACGATATCGACCGGTTCGTGCTCGATTACGGCGCCGACGGCATCTATTTTTCCGACGAGCTCTTCTGCCCGCGCCGCGAGCTGCGTACCGCGCTGTGCAACGGTCTGATCGAGCGGAAATACGATCTTGTTTGGGGCTGCCAGATGCGCCTCGGCGTTTTGAACGAAGACGATATCAACCTGATGTACCGCGCCGGCTGCCGGTGGATCCTGTTCGGGATCGAGAGCGGCAGCAAAGAGCGGATCGCCGCCATCAAAAAGCGGATCAACCTGGACCTTGCGAAGCAGACGGTGGAATGGTGCGAAAAGGCGGGCATCACGGTGCAGGCGTCGTTTATCATCGGCTTTCCGGGCGAAACGCCGGAGGAGACGCAAAAAACCATCGATTTTTCGGAGAGCCTCCATTCCAGCCTGATCGCAATGAACATCCTTACGCCCTTCCCGAATTCAGAGATCTGGGAGATGTGGGACAGAGCGTATCCCCAGTATAAAAAGCCGGAAACCATCAAGGCCTGCGCGCGGAAGATCGAGCAGAACGTTGCCGATCTGGTGCCGTGGAATTTTTCAAAGGTTCCGATGCGCGAGCTTCGGGTGATCCATTTCCATTATCAGTGGAAAGATTTTGCCGGAAAAGATTCCGTGAATCAGGATTCTTACGGCATTCTCAAAAAAATGGCGCAGGACGCGGTGAACCGTATGTTCCGTCACGGGTTGACCGGCTTCGTTTTCGGAACCTATATCTCGATAAAGCAGTTCTGCACGGTGTTTTTCTATTCGCATTTCTTCCCGCGGATTCTGAAAAAATACGGTTTGAAACGAAAATAAATACGCTCCGGGGGCGGCTGCCCCGGCAGAAAGGAGGAACGCCTTGAAAACAATCAAAAACGGCATACGGCAGTTTACGAAATGCGATATTGCCGCCGCGGTTCTCGGCGTGTTCCTTCTCGTTTATTTCGCCGCCACCGTGCGGTATGCCGTTGCCATGCCGGACGAGGCGGCATACTGGCAGGTGGCAAGCCGCGTATCGCTCGGCGGCAGGCTGATCACGGAGGAATGGCATCTTACGCAGTTCAGCCACGCGGTGAATATTCCGCTGTATATGCTCTATACGGGCGTTACGGGCTCTACCGAAGGGATCGTTCTGTTTGCCCGCTGCATGTTCATTGCGGTGGACCTTCTTTTTTACGGATATATGTACGTCCGGCTGCGGCGGTATGGGTTTGCCGGCGCCGCGGCTGCGTTTTTGTTCTGCGCGCTGGTGCCGCAGCTGTTTTTTGTGTTTTCTTACTGCACGGTATCGCTGTTTGCGGTGATGTTTCTGTGTTTGGTGTTTTTCTTTTACGAAAAACGGCGAAGCGTGCCGCTTATGGTATTCTGCGGCGTGGTGCTGGCGGTCGCGGTATTGGAAAACCCGTTTCTCTTTTTGCTCTACGTCGTCTGGGGCGTGTTTGTGCTTGCAGCTGCCGTTATCCGGCGTTCGGGGCGGGGGCGGAAGGAGATCTCTCCGCCCGCCGAACCGAAAATGTTTTTCGCGGTTGCGCTGGGCGGGGTGCTGACTGCGGTTCTGTTTTCGGCGTTTCTTTTGCTGAACGGCGCGTTTACGCATTTTTCCGAGGTTCTGCCCTATCTGTTTTCCGGCGAAGAATACAATACGCAGAATCTGCTGAATGCGGATCAGCTGCAGCAGGCCCTGCGGTTTTTCGGCAGATGGCCCGTTGCCGGAATTGCCGGCTGCCTTGCCGCCGCGGCGGCGCTGCGTCCGGCGAAACGGCTGAACAGATATCTTTCGCTGCCGGTATTCTGCGCGGCGTGCGTGTTTCTTGCCGCAGCCGTTGTTTACGGTTTTCTGAAAACCGCCGTGCAGGCAACGTATTGGAACAGAATGCTCTTCTGCCAGGCGCATAATCTGCCGCTGCTGCTGTTTGCGCCGATCCCGTTTCTGCTGGACCGGAAGCCGGACCGCCGGTTGGTGGGGGTGCTCGCGGTTGGGATTTTGTATTCGCTGCTGATGGATATTCCCTCCAAAAGTTTTCTTGCCGCGGGCGGGTTTGTCGTTCGCGTTCCGCTGATCCTGCAACTCGGCGGAATGCTCTCTGAACTGCTGCAAAAAATCAAACGGGCGCCGCGTCCCGCAGGGCGCAGCGCAGGCCGTGCCGTGAAAAGCGCCGCATACGTTCTGGCGGCCGTATGCCTTTCCGTATGTTTCGTATGGGATGCGGCTTATATCGGCGCGGAGGGCGTGTATAAAATACCGGAGCGGCTGTTTATGTTTTCGGATGCGCCGCTCGGCTGTACGCTTTCCCGCGGGCCTTTGCGCGGGCTGAAAACAACCGAAGAGATCGGCGCCGTTTATAACGATACGCTTGCGGATATGGACAGGATCAGAGAAAACACGGAAGACGCCGTGGCGATTCTGGACGTTGCCGCGTTTGCGTATCTGTATCTCAACAGGCCCTACGGTACGTTTTCGGTAACGTATCTGGGCGAAACGGAGCGGCTGGCGCAATACTGGAGCCTTCCGTTTACGCCGAAACCGGCGTATCTGTATCTGCCGTTTTACAATCATTATCTGTTTTTCCGCTACGACGGTGCATATCTGCAGGAGCAGCTCTCTCAGCTGCGCAAATATGCCGATTTTGAAATCGAAAGCGGTGCGGCGGGGTATATTCTTCGCGTGGTCTCGATCAACGGGGCCGGTGAATAAGCCGGAACCGCGGATCTTATAACTCTTTTTCTTTCGGGAGGTGAATGCGGTGGACGTTTCCGCAAACGGTCCCGCGGGCGGAAATGCGCTGCGGGAGCGGCGCGCCGGGTCCGGCGGCTCCGCGCTGAAAACGGCGCTCTGTTTCGCCGTGCTGGCAGCCTTCGGCGGGCTGCTTGTCCGCTGCGCTTTTTACGGCGTCCATACGCCCGACGAAAGCTTTTATCTTACCGTGCCTTACCGCATCCTGCTCGGCGACGCGCTGATGATCAATGAGTGGCAGGGGTCGCAGTTTTCGGCGTTCCTGCAGTATCTTCCTTTGGCGGCGTTTCTGAAAATCGCGGGATCTACGGAGGGGATCATTCTGTTTTCCCGGCTGTTGTTCGTGTTTTGCCAAACGGCGGTTTCCGTTTTTATCTTTCTGATGCTCCGCCGCTACGGTACGTTCGGAGCGCTGGCGTCCGCGCTGCTGTTTCTCGTGTATGTGGTTGAGTGCGTAGAGGCGCTGGATTATTACACCATGAGCCTTACGCCGTTTGTGCTGATCGCGCTGCTGTTGTTTGCCTCCGACCGCGTATCGGTTTTCAAAAGCGTGTTCATCGGCGTTCTCGGCGCCTGTGCGGTTACGGCGCTGCCGGTTCTCGCGGTTGTTTATTTCGTGTATACCGCGGCGGTATGCGTATGGTTTTCGGCGAACCGAAAGAAAAAAAAGCCCTCCGCTCACGCAGCGCTTCGTCTGTGGGGAGGGATCACTGCGGGCGTCGTGCTTACCGCGGCGGCGTTTCTTGTTTTTCTGCTGCCGCAGGCGTCGCTGCCCGAGCTTTTTCACGGGGTGAAAAACCTGTTTGCCGGATTCAACCACGTGCTGCCGTTTACCCCGGGAAAGGAATGCAACACGCTGAACTACGGTATGATCGTTAAGAGCCTTTACCGGCTTCAGCCGATCGGTTTCAGCCTTTCGCTGGCGCTTACGGCAGGGCTGCTGCTGGATTTCCGTCGCATGAAGCACAGATGGATCTGGATTCCGGTGCTGTGCCTGTTTACGCTGTATTACGTTGTTTCCGTAATGGCGCAGCTGCGCGCCGCGATCGTGCAGAGCATGTTTTCGCCTTACGTTCTCTTCGTTTTTACGATCCAGTGTTATCTGCTGACGAAAAAAAAGAACCGGCGGTTCCTGTGGATCTGGTGCGCCGGCGTCGTATATATGATCTGTCTCGGGGCAATTTCGCGTGCGCTGAATTACGTGGGCGCGATCGGCTGCGTGATCTCCTGCGTCGCCTTCGGCCCGGTTGCGGGGGCCTTGTTCGCCGAGCTCCGTCTGCCGTCTGCCCGGGAGATTTCCGCGCGGCTGCAGAAAACGAAAAAGGCCGTATGCTTTGCATCTGCCGTCGTTTGTATCGTATGCTGCGCGGGCGTGGTTGCGGTGAACGCCGCCGCGCTGTGGGAGTCCGACCGGCTGGATGCGTATCTGAACCGGAAAGAAGAGCCCTCGAGCGCTGTGCTCACTGAGGGGCCGCTCAAGGGGATTTACGTAAGCGAAAAAGACAAAGAAGCATACGATCTGCTGATTTCCGATCTCAAACAGATCCGTATGCTTTCAGACGGGCGTCTGTATGTGGACGGAATGCTTCCGCCGGCGTATCTTATGATGGATGCTCCTCCGGCAACAAGCTCCGCGTGGTATATGGGGAAGCCCGAACTGCTGGAATCTTATTATCAGCAGGATCCTTCGCGTGTCGCGGGCGCGGTTTACGTGCCTTTTATCGAATTATACAACAACAATCAAACCAACTATAACGTGCTGTATTCTTTTCAATATCACTTTTTCGCAGATTATCCGCGGTTCAAAGATTATACGCTCATCCGCGGCGGCGCGGGATATATTCTGATCGCGCCGGAGGCGGAGTGACCCTCAGAAGCGGAACGCGTTTATTTTTACAATATATCCCGCTTCTCCCTGCACGATGTCGCAGTCGAAGGCGGCGCGCACGTCGCTGAGCTGGTCGGAGATCTGCCTGCCGCGATGCTGAAACAGACCGTTGGAATACAGCGGAATGTAAATGTAAGAAGGCTTGTTCGTGTAATCGAGCCTCCAGTAATCGAGCAAACGGTCCCACTCCCGCTTGTACCATACGGAAAAACAGGCGCACGGCCTTTTGGCGTAGAGATACAGATACGGGGCGGCGTCAAGCACCGCCACGGCGCCGTCGGTCTGCGAAAGGATCCGGTCCATATCCGCCAGCGTGGCCTCATAGCGCCCGGCGACGGCATCGGTGGTTTTCAGGTTTTTCATCGGGCCGTACGTGAGCGTATGGGAGAGAGGCTCGGCGGTGTCGTACCGGTCGGGGAATTTGCATCCGCCCTCAAACCAGATATACGGCAGGTTCCAGCTCAGGCAGATCACGGCGCAAAGCCCGGCGCACACACGCGCCGCCATGCGCTCCGGACGGCGCGGCTTTGTTTCGTTTTCGTTCTGCTTACGCGCCGCCGAAAGTTCTCTGAGCAGCGCTGCCGTTTGCAGAATGACCGGTACCCTTACAAGGAATCCGCCCGAGCCGATCATAACCCTTGAAGACAGATCCACCAGCAGAGAGAAGGCCTCTCCGGTGATCAGCATACAAACGAGCCCTTTTTCCGGCTTTTCGGCGGAGAGCAGAAACGGAACCGGCGCAAACAGCAGAAGCGGCGCGTTGTGGGTATGGAAAAAGCGTTCGAAAACGGAGATCGATTCCGCCGAAAACAAACGCAGCCCCGCATGGATATAGCAGGCGGCGAGAAAGCCGCACGCCGAAAACAGTACCGCGATTGTGGCCGCAGGCCTGTTTTTGCGCAGAAAGCGAACGGCGGCGGAAGCCGGGATGCACAGGCATAACCCGATGATCCACGGCTTGCCGAAAAACGACAGTGCGCTGCGCAGCCCCTCCAGATTCAGCAGAGATACGGCGTTATACTCCCTGCCGGTAAACAGATGGGGAAGCGCGCTCTGCAGATCCCGGAACGACCCTGCGGCGAATAAAACCGCAATCAGCGCGGCAAGCACGAGTAGGCAGCCTGCCGTAACGAACAAAACAACGCGCAGGTCCAGCAAAAAACCGTATTCGGTTTCGGGGTTCTTTTTTTTCCGCAGCGCGTATATCACCGCGCATACGGCCCACGCCGCGTAAAGAAAGATCAGAAACGGCTCCGACATAATGCCGAGCGCAAGAAAGATGCCCGCCGCGATCAGCGTTCCGGCGCGTTTTCGCTTTTCGTCGATCATCAGCAGCATGCATACGATCATAAGAAAATGCACCGAATAGGTAATGTAGGAATAGGCGAGCATCACGTAGGGAATCAGCGCGCAGAACAGAAAAGCCGCGGCCAGCCCCGCCGCGCCGAACCGGCGCAGCTTGAAAAACAGATAGCCGAACAGCGCCGTATCCGAAAGGGCGAAGCAGATGCGGAAAAACAGCGTAACGCCCTCTGTGCCTCCGGTTAGGGCGGTATAGAGATACAAAAGGGGAACGTTCTGCAGATAGGAGATCTGCGATAAATGCCACTCGTCGGTAACGGGGCTGTCTCCCAGCAGGAAGCGGAACGGGACCGCGTAAAGAGACGATTCATCCGCAAAGCTGACCGCATACCGCGCGGTCACGCAGAAATAACCGAGCAGAAGCAGGCCGAACAGCACTGCCGCAAGATTCAACCGGCGGGACCGTGAGATTTGTTTTTGTTTTTCCAAAAAAAACACCGTTCCTTTGCCTGCGTCCGTTTTTTTTCGACGCACCTGATTTTATTCTATGAATGAAAGCGGTTTTTGTCAATAACCAAAAAAAACGGCGGACGGACCGCGTTCGCCGCTGCAGCCGCTTTTTTCTGAACTTCTGCCGTGCGGAGCCCCGTAACGGCAGCAAAAAACTGCGGAAGAACCGGAGGATAATTTAACGTGATTCACCGCAAAACACCGTCTTTGCTGAAACAAAAAACAAAAACCCGTTTCGGGGCGGCCGACGTTCTGGCGATCGTAATGATCACGGGCGTGTTTTGGTATTGTTTTTCCTTTGCCTCCTACGGTTTCGGATCGGTAGACGAATCGTTTTATTATACGATCGTGCAGAGGCTGGAACACGGCGACCGTTTGATGGTGGATGAATGGTTCCTTTCTCAGCTGTCGGCTTTTCTTGAGATCATCCCGTATAAGCTCGCGTGTTATCTGGGGTCCGGCGCCGACGGCGTGATCCTGTGTCTGCGGTATCTGTATATCGGCTGCAGAATACCGATCGCCTGTTTTATGTGGATCATGCTCAGAAGATACCGCTATTGGGGCCTGCTGTGCGAGCTGGTTTACCTGACGTTTATCGATTTTGATATTACGGCTACCTTCAGTTACTATACGGCTTCCATGGATGGGATGATCGTTGTTTGCCTGATTCTGTTCCTTTCCGAAAAACTTACGCCCGTAAAAACGATGTTCGCGGGGTTCGTTTTCGCCTGCGTCGTGGTTGCCGAGCCGTTTTCTGTGTTTTTGTATCTGCTGTATTCCTGCTGCGTTCCCGTGATTTACGCGGTCCGGAAAAAATTACCGGAAGGATCCGAACGGGAGCATTCCCTTACGGCGCCGAAAACGTGGCTGTATTTTACGGCGGGATGCGTTTTGTGCGCCGTTCCCTTCGTCGTGTTTTATCTGAAATACAGCGATCTCCGGCTTTCTCTTCAGATGCTGCCCGAGATTCTGAACGACCCGGATTACAAATTAAACAGCGATTTCGAAGGCAGCGTACGGATCGTACGCAAACTCAAGCAGGTGATCGGCCTGAGCAGCACGCCGGTCAATCTCACGTCGGCTGTTCTTGCCGCGGCGATTCCCATAGGAAAAATATGTTTGAAAAACAAAAAAGGCTATCCGTTTTTCAAACTGTTCTCCTGCGCGGCCGGGTGCGCCGTTGGCGCGGTCATGTTTTTGTCGCTCGTGCGCAGGTATCAGTGTGAGCAGGTGGTGAACTGCTTCTTCTTCGCGCCGTACCAGATCCTTTCCGTTCTTGTGTTTCTGCTGTGCGATCAAAAACCGAAGCCCGCAGCGCTGTTTCTTTCCGCGGGGCTTCTGTATACCGTTTGTATCGATTCCTGTTCGCAGAACACCGTAGGAT
>JAEEGL012668043.1_pt1 | contig 10074 bp, 6 predicted proteins | sample 9134231 | NCBI WGS metagenome assembly JAEEGL01 (sample SAMN16246548, study PRJNA631951) | gut metagenome | biome: gut microbiome; feature: rumen; material: fiber-attached | host: Bos | place: Iran: Karaj | collected 2018-10 | reverse complement strand
TTAAAACATTTTTTTTAATAATTAAAATTATACATCTTTTCTTTTAAAAAAAATTACCTTTATTTTTTATCTTAAATATTTAAATTGTTAAAAAAATGAAAATAATATTTAAAAATTTTTTTTCAATTAATATTTTACTTAATATTTTCTTTTATTTTATTTTAAAAATGTTTATTAATTTATATATTTTTTAACAATTATAATCTTATTTTAAATGGCTTTATATTTTACTATTTGGACTCTTTAGATTTCAAAAAATTTTTAATCACAATTAACAATCATAAAATTAGTATTATTTAATTATATGAATATAAAAAAATATTATATTAAATTAATATTTAAATATCCTTTTAATTAAATTAATTTTATAAATTTTATTTAATTTTTTTAATTTAAGAAAATTTAAACAAGCTAATTTTCAATTCATATAAAAAAAATATTTTATATTTTTTTAATTAATATTATTTAAATTTATTTATATTATATAAAAAGATAAATTTATTTTTCCTCTTCATTTGTCAATAATTGATTATAATAATAATCTGATTTTTCGTCTATATCTTCTATTTCATTAGAATTTTCTTTATCCTTATCTATTAATTTTAATTTATCTTGATATAATATAAAAAAATCATTGAGAAGTTCTTTATTTATATTAAATAATTTAATTGTTAACAAATCTTGTTTATTTAAATATCCTTTATTTCTTAATGTATTAAATCCTTGAACTAAAAAATTTTGTTTTTGAAATGTTAAACTTATAGCATTCATTTTTTCTTTTAATTCCAAAGCTTTATATTCATTTTTAATTAATCTTAAATTTTCAAAATATATATTTCTTTTATAATAATAACCTAAAAAAACGCATTCATCTCCCAATTTTAAATCTTTAATTAATCTCAATTTTCTAATAAATTTAAAAGAAGATTTAATTTCCAATCTTTTTTTAATTTCATCATTACTCATTAAAAATATTTTATCTTTTTCTTCTATATATCCAATATTACAAAAACAACAAAACATTTTGGAAAGTGCTTCTTTTAAACTAAAGTTCATTCCTTTGTTTCTTTCAAATTTATAATAATCAACACATATTTTTTGAAGAACAGGATTTATTGACTGAAAAATTTCAGGAGTTTTTCCTCTAATTTCAGATATTTTATTATAATCATCATAAGTTTTTAAAACATCTTTATTATTTTCAGGTAATATCATATTAAACATTTTATTTGATATTGCAACATTCATTAAACTCGAATTAATTGGAAAAACTATTAATGAGCCAATAAAAAATAATACTTTCCAAATTCCCCCAATATCACTTAAAAAAGTAAAAAAATCCATATATTGTCTATATATTTTTTTATAATAATAACCACTTCTAAAATTCAAAGTAATTAATCTTTTTTCATTATTATTACTAAAAGGATTACTATATTGTCTTTTTAAATCTGAAATTCTAAAACAATTTTGTTTTCTTGTCTTAGACCAATAAGCCCATTGATTTTCTTTAGATTCAAATAAATCATATATAATATATAAATCCAAATTAATATGAAAATCTTTTAAAAAATCAATTGAAAAAGTTTGTAAATGATATTTAATCGGACTCTTTTCTCCAGTTGTATCATAATTAATTGAATAAGTAGGATAAACAATATATAATGTTACATCATTTAATATATTCTCATTAATACTTGAATTTGTGGAAAATCTTATTTGAAAATAATTAAAAATATTACTAAAATAATTTCCTGATAGAACTATATTATTTGAATCACTAAAAATATATAAATAATTTAAAATTTCATTATCTTTTTCTAAAATATTACTATAATTATTTTTTAAATCTTCATTAATAGGTATAATGTCTGAATCACTATCTTGATTTATTGATTGGTTTATTCTTTTTTTGAGTTTTACACTTATATCAATATAATTTATTAAATCTGAATCTGAGTAATTAAAAAAACTTGAATTGCTTCTATTATAAAATGCAAAACCAAAGAAAAAAAATCCTTTATTATTAATATTTTTTTCATATGATATTGAGGATATATCATTTGAAATTATAAAATTTGGAGGTTCTTCATATTTTAAATTAAAATTAACAATTTTTGGAAAATCTTTATTTAAAAAAAATATAAAAAGACATATTATACAAAAAAGTAATAAAATATAAAAAAATAATGAAACAATTCCTCCAAAAAATGATTGATATTGCGTTTGAAATTGAAATTTAATTTGAAATGGATAAGCATATACATCAAACCATGACATTATTTTCAAACATTTTGCTTCCTTTGCCATTTAAAATAATTATATTATATAATTTAGAATTTATTTAATAAATTAAACTTAATTATTAATATTAATTTTAAAATAAACAATTTTAATTAATTATATATATTTTATCAAAAAGATTTTTTTGATAAATATAATAATTGTTTTTTTGAGAAATTTGTAAAATATTATAAAATAAAATAAATTTTTGATATTTATTTAAATAAATATTTTGTAATTTAAAATAATTTTTCAATTCTTCATTTTTATTGATTAATAAATCTAAATTAATTTCATTATTTTGTATTATAATGTTATTTATTATATTTTCTAATTTTAAAGAATCATTACATTTTTTTTCTTCTTCATTATGTTCTTGAACATTATATAAATTTGATTGAATATTAAAATTACTCATTTTATTATCTAAACTAATCTCATTTAAAGATGATTTTAAATTTAAATTATTATTTTGTAAAGAATTTATTATTAAACATGATTCTTCTTCTAATATTGTTTGGTTTTTATTATCAAAAACCATTATATTTTTACTTTTATTTATTTTTATTTTTGAACCTTCAAAAATATTTTCAATAGTTAAATTAGGCAATATTGAATTTATTAATGAAGAATTATTATTTTCTAAAGAATGATCTGCTCTTAAATGACTTTGTGAAAATGATTTATTTTCATTATTATTTATTGAATTATTATTATTTTGACTAAAATTAAAACTATTTAATGAATATAAAAAAACATTATCAAAATTTAAAGGCAAATCATATCTAAATAATTTTATAGATTGTATAAATGTATTTATACAATAATTTTGAAATAATTGTTCATAAATATTATTTATTATTATTTTATTTATTTCTTCATTTATAAATGATAAATTTTTAATATTTTTAATTTCCTTTAAAGAAAAATGTATATTTTCATCTTTTTTTAAAAAATTTTTTACCTGATTATTTAATTTTTGATTTGATATTAAATTTAAAATATTATTTCTTTCTTTTGAAATTGTTTTTTCATATATTTCTTCTGAAAATATTATTGTATTTTTTTTGTTTTCAACAGAATTTTTATTTATATTTTTATTTTTAATAATTTCATTTTCAGGATTTTCAAAATTTATGTTATAATTTACAAATTCAGATAATATTTCATCATTTTCAATTAAAATATTTTTCTTTTTTGAATTTGTGTTCAATAAACTATTATTAGAATTTATTTTTTCTTTATTATTAGTATTATTTGAATTAAAAAAATTGCTTTTATCATTATTAATATCGATTTTTGAAATATTTTCAAATAAATTTTTTTTTTTGGAAGTTAAAAAATTTTGTTTATTATTTAATTGTGTATATTTATTACTTAATATTAATTTGTTAAAACTTCCTTCAGACAATTTTGTATTTAGATTATCTTTTTTAGAATTAGAAAATAAAAATTCATTATAAGGAGAATTTGAAGATAAATTAAGATTAAATATATTATTTTTAAATTTTTCAGATTTTTGAGATTCTTTGTTAATTTCTTTTATTAAATTTGTTTTTTTTTTATTTATATAAATAACAATAAACTCATAATTAATTCTAATCTGTTTGATATAAATACTTAATAAATTATTACATATTTCTTTTAAAATAAAAGAAATTTTTTTAAGTGAAAAAATATCATTGTATTTACTAATAATATTAAAAGAATAAAAAATTAAAATATTTCTTACATTATATTATCTAATTCGGCAATTGTTAACTTTTTGTGTTTTAAATTGTATATTCTATTAATTTTTCCAATTATTTCAAAATTATGATTTTTTTCAATTTTTTGAACTTTATTAGAAGACATTATAAATTTTTTAATTAATTTATTTTTTAAGAATATTATTAAATTAAGAAAATTAATTATATATAATTATATAATTAATAAATGAATAGGATTCAATTAATGAGATTATATAAACCATTTCCAACTAGTGAAAAAGATTTATTTGAAATAACAACAGATGCTATAAATTTTTTAACAAAATATAAGGAAAATAAATTAAATATTATTAGTTTTTTTCAACCTAGTTTAATTAACGAAAATACTGAAGTTTACATGGAAATTTATGAAAAAAAACATATTATTTTAAATTTCAATATAAAAAATTTTATAAACCAAGAATTTAATTTATTTTTAGTTTCAATATTTTTTAGTAAATACATTATTATTTATTATAAAGAAGAAAAATTAATACAAAATTTTACATTTAATTTTATTGAAAATTGTAATAAAATATTATCTATTTTAAAGCAAAATAAAAAAAAAATTATAATCAAAAATAATTTACCAATAATTTATTTTATAAATAAAAATAATGAAAATTTTAATGATTTAATAAAAACAAATATTAATGAAATATTTAAAAATAACTTTTCATATTATATTATTAATAATATTAATCAAAATTTTAATTTAAATGAATTTATTATAAAAAATTTTACAAATGAATTTAAGATAATTAATGATTTATATATAGATAATGGGCAAATATTAATTTTTTTATTTCAATTTTTTTTTGATATTTTAAATAAAAATGAAAATATAAAAATAATTGAAATTGATAATATTATAAAAGAAACAAAAAAATTTTATTTAAATGAAATTGTTGAAAAAATTATTAATGAAATTAAAATTGAAAATAATTATTTTTTATTTGATAAAGATAAAAATTCTAAATTTAATTTAGAATTAATAAAAAATTTAATTTTTGAAAATATGAAAAAATTATTTTCAGATTTTTTAATTGATAAAATAGATAAAAAAGATTTATTTAATTATATAATGAAAATAATAAATAAAATAAATGATAATTTATATGAATTTTTTGAACAAAGTGAAAAAAATTTTAATTTAAGAATAATAAAAAAATTAAAAAAAGAATTAGACTTAAATAATTTTGTTGATATTTGTAAAGATATATTTGATGACATATTTTTAAATAATAATTTAATTTGTATATGTGATAAAAATTTATTGAATAAATTTATTAAAAATAAAATTTTAAATAATATTGAATCATGTTTTGAAATAGAAAAAAATAATTTTAAAAATTTAAAAATTAAATACAACAACAAAAAGTTTGAAATTGAAAAAATAAAAAAAAAATTTGAAAATCTATTGGAAGAAAAAAATAATAAAATTTCTGAATTAGTTTTAAAAATAGAGCAATTGAATAGAAAAATAAATGAAAATGAATTAGAGTTTATTAATCAAAATAATTATGAAAATGAAAAATATAATAAACTAAAAGAAAAATATAATATATTAGAGGAAAAATATAATAAAGATATAAAAGATTATATTAATAAAATTAATCAAGATAAAAAAGAAGAAAATATAAATAAAATTAATAATATAGAGGATTTTAATAATAAAAATTATACAAATTATTTATCTGAAAATGATATTAAAAAAGAATTTGATAAAATTTTTAATTTATATATTCAATATAAAAATGCTGTTGAAAAAATAAATAATGATAAAAATATTTTTATACAAAATTTATTTACGAATGAATTAATGAATAAAATAGAAAAAAAATATTTAAATAAAATTTTAGATATAATTAATGAAAAAGATATTTATGAATTAATGAATTTTGAAGAAAAAATTAATAAAATGAAAACTGAAAATAATGAATTAAATAAAATTATTTCAAATCAAAAAAATGAAATTGATAATTTAAATAATAAAATTATTGATTTAGAAAGAAATTTAGATTATGTTAAAATGGTTTTAGATTCTAAAAAAATTATTATAAATAATAATAATCAACAAATTGAATATAATAATATTGAAATTGAAAAATTAAAAGAAGATAAAAATAAACTAATAGATGAAAATAAACATAATTTATTACAAAAAGATAATGAAATCGATAATATATTATTTACTTTTGATTCTTTATTAAAAAAAGATAAAATTAAATTTAATAATTATTTAGATAAAATAAGTGAAAATAACAAAAAAAAAATTAATGAAATTATTAAAAATAAAAAAAGAGAATTATAATTTATTATAAATTTATTTTAATAATTTTATATAGAATATTATATTAAAAAATTTTTAATAAATTTATTTATTTTCAATTGCATAATTTTTTATTTCTTATAAATAATTTAAATTTTATAAATGAATATTTTTTAATTATTAAATGAATCCTTTTTAAGAATTTTTTTTGATTTAATTTAAAGTTATTATAAATAATAAATTAAAAATTATAACAAAAATAATTTCAATTATATAAAATACAATTATTTTATTTATAAATACATAAAAATAAATAAAAAATTAAAAAATATGAAAAAATTTCCTAATATTCAAAATCGTCCTAAAACAGCAATTTATCCTAATAAAATTAAAACCAAAAATACTCAATATAATCAAAAAAAAATAATAAAAGATTCAAATAAGAAAAAAAAAATTTATGACTTTGAACCTTATGAAACTGATCAAATCCCTGAAAATAAAAATAAAAAATATAGTTTTTCCAAAAATCAAAATCAATATGTTCAAATTTTAAGTAATAAAGATGCAACATTAGGAGATTTAAAATGGTGTTTAAAATTAAGAAACTATTTTGATAATAAAAATATTAAAAAAGATGATGATGAAGGAAGAATAAAAACAAAAAATTTTAAATCACCTTCTTTTTATGATGCAGATTTAGAAAAATACAAAAAAAGAAATAAAACAAATGAAATTAAAAAAAGACCATTAACTTCAAAAATTTCAAATTATAATTATGTGAATCATTTATTAACAAATAGATTTGCTGGCTCACCAAATGGTGATATTTTTAATTTTGAAACAAATTTAAGACAATATAATGATAATAATCAAGATATATTAAAATCAGAAAAAAATTGGAAAGATTTACCTTATAAATTTTTAGAAAAACAATATCCTATTTTTTTACCACCAACAACAGATAATGATAAATTAAATTGGAAAAAAATAGAAAAATATACGTATAAACCATGTATGACTGAATATAAAAAAGTTTTAGTTGGAAAAGATGAAATTTTACAAAAAAAATATGTTAAAGTAAATAATGGTATTAGTTATGGAAATATAGGTGAACACTTAGCTTATGGGCCTTATACTGATGTATTTCAAGATATAAATTCATCTAAAAATAAACATATTTTAACACATCATGGCAATTCATTATGTCATTTTGAATTAGGTTTGAGATTATATGGACCAATTATTAGAAAAAAAATAAGAAGAAAAGGAAAAGAAAATTTTAATAAAAATATAAATGATGATTTAGAAAATGATAAAATAGATTTAAAAAATAAATGAATAATTATATTAATAAACAATCTTATTAAATAAATATATATAATCGTTATTATTTTAATTTTTTGTCTATTTTTTCAATAAACAAACAAATAAATAAAAAAATAAATATAATAATAATTAATAATATTAAAATTAATCCAAATTTTAAAATACTTCTATCTATGTTTATTCCAAATTTATATAAAAAATCTCCAATAAAATAACCACTTTTCCAATTAATTTTATTTTTATCCATTAAATCAATTAAATATTCTACTCTTGTAGAATCTTTATAATTATCAATATAATATTTTCCTTTTTTAAAATCATAAAAAATTATACTTTCATCTATATTTTTTTTTATATGAATATATTCAAATAAATGGTAATCAGTATCAATATTAATATATCCAAAAACAATATCTCTTCTATTTAAAGCTATATTTTGTATAAATGCCATTATTGTTTGAACACTTGAATATTTATTTTTTTTCAACGCAAAAATACAAATTGTTTTTTTTTCTTCATTCATTTTTTTTAAACAATTAATTGTGAATTTTGAAAATAATGGATATTGATTTTCAATGACAAAATCTTCAATATCATTACAATTATCTATTTTTTTATTTATATTAAAATCTTTATAATTTATTCCTGTTAAAACAATAGATGGAATTTTCATATAATAGAAATTTTGAAAATTTTCGCTATAAATATATCCAAAATAATATCTTGATATATAATTTACATTTCGACTTAATTTTTCATAACATTTTAATAAATTTTCAGTTTCTTTATTTTCATTTTCATCTAAAATTAATAAAAAAGAAACATCACCATTATTTTTTGAAAATTTATTTAAATCTCTCATATTTTTAATATTTATTAAAGTTTCATTTTTTATTATTAAATCAGAAATTTTAAATATATATTCTAATAAATATTCTAATTCATAAGAAATAGGAATATAATTTGTTTTTTTAAATATATTATTTTGCATTAAAAAAACTTTTATTGATGGAAGTCTAGAAATATTATAATCTTTACATAAATTTCTTGTTCTATCACAATTTACAAAAATTATATTAGTAGAATCTTGAACAAAATTATATGTACTAGCTTGTTTTAAATTTTGAAGCATTTCATAGCAATCAAAACAAAAATCAGAATGAAAAGCAATTATTAAATTTTTTTTTGAGTGTTCGGATAAATAAGAAATTTCATTTTGAGATGTAAAATTAGAAATTCTAACATTATTAAAATCATGTTTTTCTTTTCTTATATTTTTATTTTTCAAATATTCAAACTCATTTGAAATTTTTATAAAAATAAAATAAAAAAATAAATATTTATAGAAAGACATAATATATAAAAAATATATATATATTATTGAAAAAAATAAAATCATAATTAATAATTAAATATATTAAATAAAAATATAATCTATCATCAATGACAATGATTCATTGTATTTTTATATTCTAATATTTCATTACATTGATTACATTTTACTTTAATATTATTTAATAATGTTTGAAATAAATTTGAATTTTTTTCATAAATATTTTTTTCACATATTAAACATTTTTTTCTATTTTTATTTTCATCTTCAACACAATCAATACAATAATTTATATGACATTCTTTACATTCAACAGGATTATCTAATAAATTTTGGCATTTATAACATAAAATATCATTTACATTAACATTTGAATTAATAATAATATCATTTTTTTTAAATTTAACTTTTTTTGATGAATTAAATTTATCTTTATTTAAAATCTTTCCATTTTCAAAAACCACATCGAATCTTTCATTATTATATTCAAAAAAACCATGTCCATTCGGTTGATTATTTTCAAATTTTCCAAAAAATTTTTTTCCATCAGGCCAAATATATTTTCCTTCTCCTTGTTTTATATTATCAATATATTCTCCAATATAAATTGAATTATCATTCCATTTAAATTCTCCTTTTCCATTTATTGTACCTTTTTTAAAAGTTCCTTTATATTTTCTTCCATCGTTCCAAACATATTCACCATTTCCTTCAAATAAATCATTAAAAAAATCCCCATTGTAATATGAACCATCTTTATAAATGTATTTTCCTTTACCATTTTTTTCGTTTTCTTTAAATTCTCCAATATAAACTGAACCATCAGAAAAATGTTCTAATCCTTTTCCATTTTTTTTATTATTTTTAAAATTACCTTCATATAATGTAATATTATCTTTAGAAACTATAATTCCTTTTCCATTACATTTTCCTTTTAACCAATCACCATAATAATAATCACCATTTTTTGATATTAATAATCCTTTTCCATTAAATAAATTATTTTCAAAACATCCTTTATAAATATTAAAATCTTTTGTTATTAAAGTTCCAATTCCACAAAAATTTCCTTGATCATCAAAAAATCCTTCATAATATTCAATTTCATTATT
>JAEEGL012083398.1_pt1 | contig 10074 bp, 6 predicted proteins | sample 9134231 | NCBI WGS metagenome assembly JAEEGL01 (sample SAMN16246548, study PRJNA631951) | gut metagenome | biome: gut microbiome; feature: rumen; material: fiber-attached | host: Bos | place: Iran: Karaj | collected 2018-10 | reverse complement strand
CTGTAGTGCCGCCCTGCTGCTGAATGCCACCAAATACCTGGCAGGCATCGACCACGAGGCAAAGCTCATTCCGCAGAGCCTCATCGAACCAGTACAAAAGACGAAGACCGAATACTTGGGTGCCAAGAATCCACGTCTGCATACTGACGAGGTGCTGGTAGCCCTGAGCGTGCTGTCGCAGCACGATGAGAATTGCCGCAAGGCACTGGAGCAACTGCCACAGCTGCGCAACTGCCAGGTACACTCAACAGTGATGCTCTCAGAGGTTGACCGTAAAATATTCAAGAAATTAGGATGCGGTCTTACCTGTGACCCTGTGAAGAAGAAGTGAGAAGTGAGAAGTGAGAGGTGAGAGGTAGACTGATTGATTCGCCGGTGGCCCGCTGGTCGGTGCTATTCATCGTGGCTACGGCCATGATGATGGGGTATTTTGTCAACGACGTCATGTCGCCCTTAGAAGCCATGCTGGAGGCACCGCGTACACAAGGCGGCTTAGGCTGGACACCCTCCGACTACGGTTTCTTCTCAGGGGCTGGCAGCTTTATCAACGTTTTCCTGCTGATGCTGTTCTTCTCGGGCATCATCCTCGACAAGATGGGCATCCGCTTCACTGGCACCTTAGCCTGCTCGCTGATGGTCGTCGGCACGCTTATCAAGTATTATACCGTGAGTTCTGCTCCTGAGGGAGAGCTGTTCGGCATGCCTGCTTCCGTAGTCATGGCTTCGTCAGGATTCGCCATCTTCGGCGTCGGATACGAGATGACGGGCATCACCGTCTCGAAGGCTATGGTACGCTGGTTCACAGGCCACGAACTGGCTCTCGCTATGGGCATCCAACTGGCAATGGCACGACTCGGCACAGCCGCTGCCCTGAGCATATCGGCTCCCGTTGCCCGCCACTTCACGCTCCCCGCCCCACTGCTACTCTCGTTAGCATTCCTCATTGTAGGCCTGCTGGCCTTTTTGGTGTTCTGTGTGATGGACCGCAGGTTGGATGGGGCTAATAAGTCCAATGAGCCTCATGAATCCTCCGACGATGAGTTCCGCTGGAGCGACATCGGCATCACCCTGCGCTCACCTGGCTTCTGGCTCATCACGCTGTTCTGCGTGCTGTTCTACTCGGCCGTCTCGCCGTTCCTGAAGTTCTCCACCAAACTGATGGTGATGAAGTACGGTGTCGACCCCGATATTGCTGGACTGTTCTCCTCGATAGCCCCCTTCGGCACCATACTCATGACACCCCTTTTCGGCTATGTCTACGACAAATACGGCAAGGGCGTTACCCTTGTCATCACTGGTGCCCTGATGCTGACTGCCGTCCACTTTGGTTTCTCCATGCCCATGCACAGCAGCACCGTAGCCATCGCCCTCATGGTCATGCTGAGCATCGGCTACTCGTTGGCTCCCGCTGCCTTGTGGCCCTGCGTGCCAAAGATTATTCCGCTGAAGTGTCTCGGCACAGCCTACTCCATGATTTTCTTCATCCAGAATTTCGGACGTGCCATCATTCCCATGTTCGTGGGCCGTGCCAACGAGACCGACCCGACATACACTACATCGATGCTCATCTTCGGCTTCACCGCCCTCGGTGCCGCAGCCATTGCTGTTGCCATGCTATTCGTGGACCGCCATAAAGGCTACGGACTGCAACTGCCGAATATTAAATAAAGCCCCACCAGTTGGCGAGGCTTTATAGTCATTACTTCTTCATTACTTTCTTCTTGCCAATGACGTAGACTCCCTTTCGGGCAGCGTTCGCCTTCACACTTCGACCCTGTAGGTCGAAATAATTATCAATTATCAATTGTCCATTGTCAATTGCACTAATGCCTGCGCCCTCCTCCTTCACTGTCAGCGTGTAAGTGGCCTTCTGAGCCTCGTTGCAGTTAGAGGTAGCTGGACCAATGGCGGTGATGGTCACTTCACCAACAGCCTTCACCGTCACCACGCCGTTGGCATTGACGGTGGCAATATCTTCGTTGCTGCTGGCGTACTGCACGGCGCCGTCGTACATCTGGATATTCAGTTTGTTCTCAGGCGCAGCCTTGCCGACCTCAGCCTCAACGGCTGCCTTTTCAAAGGCGAACACGGGCGAAGCCTTCTCGATGATGACGGTATAGGTCTTCGTCACGGGAGCCAGTCGGTAGTCGGTCTCCGCGCCCTTCACGCTGATGATGGCGGTACCTGCACCGACGACAGTCAGTTCACCTGTATCGGAGTTCACCCTGACTACGTTCTCGTTAGACGATGAGAAGGTAATCTTGCCATCATAGGCCTGTGAGCGCGTCACTGTCGGCGCGACAGGAGCAGGCTCAGCGTACTTACCGCGAACGGTGCTCTCCGAGAGTGTCAGGAAAGCCTGATGCTTCGTCCAGCTGTAGACGTTCAACTTCACAGGCAGATTGTTGTCCTTCGAGTTCTCCTCCATCCAAGGATAGGGCCACTTCGTCTCGTACTCATAACCGCAGTCCGAACCCACGAGGTTAGGTGTATCGGGGCCGTTGTCGTAGAACACGAAGTAGCGGATGCCGTCAACCGTCGTCTCTCTTGGTGTCTGGCTCAAGCCCTTGGCACGGAGGTTCAGCACGCGGCTCACGTCGAAACCCTCATGCACCAGCAAGCCCGTTTCCGTGGGTGATAGCTTCACAGCCTGCACGTGAGGCGTTTGGTTGTCCACCGCGAACCAGTTCTGTTCTTGGTCTTGATTCTTCACGTATTGCATGTCGAGCCACATCAGCTGGTTGTTCTCAGCTTTAACAGTGTAAAGAGTCGGACTGTCATCGATGATGAGCGTCTTGATGCTATTATCAGCACATTCAATGCCATTCAGCACAGGGCAGTTCTTGATGGTGATATTCTCGATGGAGCAATCGTTGCAGGACACACCGCCTAAGTTCGGCATGTTCACTACAGACAAGTTTTTCGTCTCGCATTGGAACAGCTGAAGGGCATAGAATTTAGGCAATTCGCTGAGGCTGACGCTCTTTAGCTTCACATTTTGAAAACCTAACTCCCACAAGATGTCACAACCTGCCACATTGATGGAGTTCAGTTCATAAACAATCATCTCACCGTCTTCATTGTAATTGCCAGCAATATTGAGCCATTCAAGCTTGTCATAGTTGCTGACGTCAATGTCCTGAATGCCCGTCCTCTTGAATTCGAGACCTCTGGCGTTCTTTAATTCGCAGGCCGACATATCCGTCAATTTGGGCAGATTGATCATATATACAACATAATCGCTATTAGAGGCCGTTTTGATGACGCTAAGCTCACGACAATTGTTAACCTCAATATTCCACAAGTTATTTGAATAGGTCAAGTCCAGCGAGGTAACGGCATAATTGATGAAGTCGAATCGTCCCAGTTTCTTGAAGGGCTTGGCATCGAATGAAGTAATGCTGCTGTACGACTCCTCGTCGCCCACAAGAATAATGGTTTCCAGGTTAGGCAGGAGTTCCAAACCCTTTAGGTTCTTGGCTCCCCCAACTTGGATCTCTCTGAAATTCTCAATCTCCTCGTCACTGAGCGTGCCGTCTCCGTCGGAGCTATAATCATAGTCGTTAACACTCTCCCTCAGTTTCTCGTCGGGGAAGTTCGTGGCGTTAATCACCACGCCAGCCTTTGCGCCCGTCAGTGCGAAGGTCACCAATGCTAATGTAAGTAAAGTTTTCTTCATACTCTTGCGTTGTTTATTATTAATAATGTATAGCGCAAAGTTACGCAAAATCCACCGTTGCACTACGCATATTGCCAATGAATTACTGCTAAAGGGCCGATTTACCACCCATTTGGGTGGAGAAAAGACGTACCTTAACGATTGTCAAGACGTCAGGAACAGGGAGAAGACACGGGGTAAACAGGGGGAATGTGCCAGGGGAAGAGGGAGTAAACCCGTTCCTTTCGAATCAGCAGCGACCGTGGAAATAATCAGCAGCGACCGCTGCTGATATCGGCAGCAATCGGGAAACTTATTGGCAGCGTCCGTTGCGTACCTATTTTTATACGATATAGCCATTCTTTCGCAATAAGCGTCTTCCACCCAAAAGGGTGGTAAATGACTGCTACGGATAAGATTTCCACCCTTTTGGGTGGCGAATGTGGAAAGAATTGTATAACTTTGCAGTCAGTATGAATACCAGAAGACTATTTATCGCTACACTGTTTGTTGGCATTTGCCTATCAGCAATGTGCTATAACGACCATCGCAATGCCAAGGTCGATTCCTTGGAAGCTGCGCTTAAAAGTAACAACCCGCCAAAAGGCGATGACCTGCTCAGGGCCTACAACAACCTGATGCGAGGCTGGATGAACCATGACTACGTGAAGGCCGCCGACTACGGCCGCAAGGCACTGGCACTAAGTTACGAACGAAACGGGCTGAACGTCCGTCAGGACGTGCTTCGCTTCTTCGGACAGATGCACTACGGCCGTGAGGAACACGACGAAGCCATCCGCTATTTCCAGTGGGCACTGGCCGTCGTAGATACGATGGCACACGACAAACGCTATGACGAGAGGACTATCGACGACTGCCGCTCCTGTCTTTACGGAGCCATCGGCAACGACTACAACATACAGGACAAGCACCACTTGGCCATCCACTACTACCAACTGGCACTGCCCATCTTCGAGAAATACAACTGGCTGGAGAGCCAGTCCATACTCTACCATAACATCGGCGAACTCTACTTCACGATGGGCAACATGCAGGAAGCAGAGCGAAACTACCAGATGGGACTACAGAAGGCCGAGCAGTCGAAAGACTCGCTGATGATGGCCATAAGCCAGAAAGGACTGCTGCGACTCTACGTAACACAGAGTGACTACGATAAAGCACGGAAGACGGCAGACAAGTGCTATTCTTATTATCATGCCCACCGCACGGAAGAGGTGGAAGACTATCCCGTGGTGCTCGCCTCGATGGTAAGGATGAACCTCATGGACGGTCATGAGAATATCGGCAGCGCCAAGACGTATGCACAGGAGGCTCTCTCGCTGGCCGACAGCCTTCGGTTTGAGGCTCAGAGTGATGTCTATGCCGCCACTGCCGAGTTAGCAATGGCAGAACGACAATGGCAAAAGGCTCTCGACTACGGGTTGCGCACCATACGTCCCGACTCGTTAGCCACTGGTGCCGATGCCAGTTGCTATCAGCTATTAGCCGAAATCTATACAGAGTTAGGCCAGAAAAAGAAAGCCCGCGAATATATCCAAAAGATGCACGACATAATGACGCGCTATGCCACAGACCACTATCAGAGCGGACTATCGCAGATGGAAGTGCTCTATAAAACCGAAAAAAAAGAAGCACAGATTGCTGCCTTAGACAAAGAGCGCGGACTCTATTTATGGTTGTTGTCTGCTGCCATCGGACTGATAGCACTATTGGTGATATTGTTCGTCTATCGTCATCTGGCACACAGCAGACAAAAGGCGCTGTTGGCAGCCAAAGTGACCCTGGAGACAGAGACCAAGGAGCGCCGCATCCTGGCCCGCGACCTGCACGACGGATTGGGTGGCATGCTGTCAGTGCTGCGGATGAAGCTTGCAAGTTCTGGCGAGACACAGCTGCTCGACGATATTATAGTGGAACTGCGACGCACGGCCCATCACCTGATGCCGGAGGAATTACTGAAGAATGGACTCGTCTCGGCACTTCACGACTTCGCAGTCTCAGTTCCGAATGCCCAATTCCAGGCTATCGGCGACATCTGTTTTGACAAAGACCGAGAACTTGTGCTCTATCGATGTGCCTACGAACTGGTGAACAATGCCATGAAGCACGCCAATGCCAGCCATATCGACATCCAACTGATGCAGCAGGACAAAAAAGTGACTCTCACCGTCAGCGACGATGGGAGAGGAATGGCGGACGGTGCTGAGGGTATGGGCCTACAGAATATCCGCGAGCGGATTGAACCCTATAAGGGCAGACTCAACATCGTGACTGCCAACGGAAAAGGAACAGACATCAATATCACATTGCCACTATGAAAAACTATCTAATAGACGTATATATCGCCGATGACCACCAGTTGGTGTGCGAGGGACTTTCAGAACTGATCAACAATAGCGGGAAAGCCCACGTCAGCCGCACCTTCAATACACTGGAAGCTTGCAGGCTGGCCTTAGAGGAACGACGGCCAGACGTACTGCTGCTCGACCTGTCGATGCCAGACGGCGATGGTGTCGCTTTCTGTCAACAGATTGTCACAGACTATCCTAATGTCCGAGTCGTAGCCGTCACCATCCACGATGAATACTCTATCATCCAGCGCATGATGGAATGCGGTGCCCACGGCTATGTGCTGAAAAGTTCGCCAACCAACGAACTGATTGAGGCCATCGTCAGCGTGTGGCAGCGGCAGCAGTATGTCTCACCACAGGTGGAAGCCATTCTCAATGAGGGCAGGAGCAGCTGTGTGGTACTGACGGATGTGGAGAAAAGCATCCTGCGCCTCGTCTGTGAGGGGATGACCAATCCTGAGATTGCCGTCCATCTTCATCTGAGCACAGAGACTATCAACTGGTACCGAAAACGCCTGTTAGCCAAATTCAGTGTGAAGAACACTGTCAGTCTCGTGAGGCTGGCGATGGAACAGAAGTTGGTGTGAACCGCAGCCTGACTACCAGTGGCAGGTGGTCGCTATAGCCCGGCTGATAACGCATGCCGTTGTAGGTGCGGCGGGGACGCACGCCACCATACGTTTTTTCTTCTTCCAACAGGAACTTGGGGGCATGGATGTAGGTCGTGTCCACCTTATTATATATATAAGGGCTGCCAAAGATGTGGTCGATGCTGCCCCATTGGCCCTTATATCGGTAGGTTCCTTTGACTCCATGCTGCCCTCGGGCATCCTTCGTCAGATTTACTAGACCATGCTGGCCGATGTAGGTTGCAATCGGACCGTCAACCTCGTCGTTGAAGTCGCCAGCCACCAGTATACTGGCATCGGACGAGACGGCACGGATGGAGTCAACAGTCTGGCAAAGCCGTTCAGCAACAGCCTGACGGAAAGGCCGGCTGTAGCGTTCCCCGCCGTAGCGGCTGGGAGCATGGACAACGAAGAGGTGGAGTGTGTCGCCCGACAGGATTCGTCCCTTCACATAGAGGATGTCGCGGGTAGGCCGCATTCCCTCAACTGGCATCACCCGCAGGCTGCGACTACCAATCAGGGCAAAAGACACTGGACTATAAAGCAGGGCCACATCGATGCCTCGGAGGTCGGGCGAGTCGGTCATGACATATTCGTAACCTGCATTACGAAGCAGGGAACGCCTGGACAAGTCATGGAGCACCGAGTCATTCTCCGTCTCGCAGAGGGCTATCAGGTCGGGGATGCCGTCATCGCACGTCGACAGCAGTTCCTGGGCTATGTTGTTCAGCTTTTGCCAATAACGCTTTCTTGTCCAGTGGCGCGTAGACTCAGGCAGGTACTCTGTGTCCTGCTTCAGTGAGTCGTGCTGATAGTCGAAGAGGTTCTCGCAGTTCAACTCCACCAGCGTCAGAAATCCAGATAACAACAGGCCTAACCACATTTGCGTCTGATTTTCCAGCCTATGGTAGCAACAAAGATGGAAGTCAAGGGCGACAAGAGATTAAAGAAGCAGTAGGGCAGATAGGTCAGCGTGGCTACGCCAAGCACCGTACTCTGCGTCAGACCGCAAGTGTTCCACGGTACGAGAACGGAGGTGACGGTGGCGCCATCTTCGCACGAACGGCTCAGCAAGCAGGGCTCATAGCCCATCTTCTTATAGGTATCACGAAACATCTGGCTACTAAGCACGATAGACAGGAATTGGTCGGCCAAGGCAATGTTGCAGAATATGGCCGTACCAACAGTGGAAGCGACAAGCGAGGCTGTCCCACGAACGAATCGGAGAACAATACGCATGAAATCGCGCAGCTGACCAGTAGCCGTCAGGGCACCACCAAAAGTCTGGGCGCAGATGATGAGCCACACGGTGGGCATCATGCCACCCATGCCCCTGGTATGCACCAATTCGTTGAGCATCGGCACACCCGTGTCAATATTGGTGCTGCCATAGCACACCTGCATCATGCCTTTGTAGGAGGCGTACAGGCCCTCACCCGATTCACCCGATATTTGATGTACCAATGGCGTCTGAACAATAAGCCCGACAACAGCTGCAAGGAAAATAGCCAAAAACAGCACGACCATCGGCGGCCATCGGCGGGCAATCATGATACCCGTCAGTACGGGAACCAACAACAGCCAGGGCGAAATCACGAAAATATGTTCCAAACCGTCCATAAACTCAGCCACATTGCCGTGCCCGTCTACAGTCATCGATAATCCTGCCACCAGAAAGATAGTCAGCGAGATGCAGTAGGTAGGTACGGTGGTATAGAGCATATAGCGGATATGGGTGAACAAAGGTGTTCCTGACACACTTGAAGCCAATACCGTTGTATCGGAAAGGGGTGACAACTTGTCACCAAAATAGGCACCGGTAATAATACTGCCTGCTATCCAACCGTCATCAAAACCATGAGCCTTGCCGATACCCATAAGGGCGACACCTATGGTGGCTACCGTCGTCCAAGAGGAGCCAATCATCAGACTGACCAAGGCACAGAGCAGCGAACTGCTGACTAAAAAGACTTCGGGACGGATGATTTGCATGCCGTAGTAAATCATGGTCGGAACAATACCTGAGACCATCCAGGTTCCTCCGATGGCACCTATCAGCAGAAGAATGATAATAGCTGGTGTACAACTGGCTATTTTCTTTGTCATTTCCCGTTCCAAGTTCTCCCAGCTCAGCCGCTTGGAGAAGTGGCCAACAAGCACACTAACTGCCGAGGCCACTAATATCGACACCTGACTGGCACCATCCAACGTTGCGTTACCGAAAACGGCAACGCAACATGAGATGAGTATAATAAGAACCAGAAACGGTATGAATGACATATCAACAAACCTTCTCTAATCGCTTCATAATAGAGAACATAAAGACAGCCGAGATAAGGCAGAGGGCGATGAAGACCGTCCAAACGGCCCAGAGGGGAATGTTACCCCAGAGATAACCACCCACGCCGACGAGCTTGTTGCCGATAGCAGTAGCCACAAACCAGCCACCCATCATCAAGCCCTTATACTTCGGAGGAGCTACCTTCGAGACGAACGAAATGCCCATCGGCGAGAGCAGCAGCTCGGCGAACGTTAATATAAGATAGGTGTAAATCAGCAACTGGGGAGTGACATCGGCCACATGCACGGCAACGGGCTCACCATCGGCACCGATAGTAGTCTGCGGCATCGGAAGTCCGAACGAGGCAACGGCCATCAGACAGTAGGCCAGTCCGGCCACCACCATACCGTAGGCTATCTTGCGCGGAGCTGAAGGCTCCTTGCCCTTGGCCGACAACGAACCGAAAATGGCGAGACTGACGGGAGTCAATGCCACCACATAGAAGGGGTTGAACTGCTGGAAGATGGGAGCCGAGACTGCCACAATCTCACCAGAGCTGCTGTCGTACTGCAGGAAAAGGAATGCCAGGGCGATGCAAATGACCAGGGCAGAAATGGCCTTGCCCTTACCTGTCTTGCTCTGGAACAGCGAGAACAGGGCGTAGACAATAAAGATGATGGCCACGAGGTTCCACACGTTGAAAGCCATACCCTCGACGCCTGTCGAGGTCTTGGCGGTGAACTCATCGGCAAAGTAGGTCAGCGACAGACCATTCTGGTGGAACGCCATCCAGAAGAAGATGACCACGGCAAACACGAGGCAGAGTGCCACGATGCGGGCCTTCGTCTCTTCCTTCGACAGCTCCTCAACTTCAGCCTGCACGCCCTCCTTCTTCTTGCCACCCTCCACATGGCGGAACGTGCCACGGAAGATGTAGTAGATGGCAATGGAGAGAATCAGCGAGGCACAAGCCACAGCAAAGGCGAAATGATAGGAGTCGTTCACCGAGGTGCCGAGGTTCTGCTGTGCCCACTCCATAATCTTCACGGCAGCCGTCGGAGCAAACAGCGCACCGATGTTGATAGCCATGTAGAAGATGGAGAAGCCCGAGTCACGCTGCCCGGCAAACTTCGG
>JAEEGL012063024.1_pt1 | contig 10074 bp, 6 predicted proteins | sample 9134231 | NCBI WGS metagenome assembly JAEEGL01 (sample SAMN16246548, study PRJNA631951) | gut metagenome | biome: gut microbiome; feature: rumen; material: fiber-attached | host: Bos | place: Iran: Karaj | collected 2018-10 | reverse complement strand
TATTGAGTTTTCTTGTTTTTGATGTATAATTAATTTGTAAGAATATCCATTGGGAATACCCTTTAGGAATACCCTTTTCGAAACACGGAGTCCTTAAAAATGGCTGTAGAATTCGCACAAGCATTAAAAAATCTGAGAACAAGCCAAGGTTTGTCGCAGCTCGAGCTGGCGGACAAGCTGTTTGTCACGCGCTCGACGGTCGCCCGCTGGGAGACCGGCAGCCGCATCCCCGACGCGACGATGATCGTCAAGATCGCCCAAGCCCTTGACGTGGACGTAGAAAGTCTGATCGCCGCCGCATCCAATACGGACAGGCCGCCGGAAATCCTCATCCTTGACGATGAACAGATTATTCTGAAAGGCGGCGCAGCGCTCTTGAAACAGGCGTTCCCCGAGGCGAAGGTTTCCGCTTTCAGCATCCCGAGCGAAGCGTTGAACTATGCAAAAGAGAACCCGGTTGACCTCGCCTTTGTCGATATCAAGATGGGGCTTGTCAGCGGACTTGACGTCTGCCGCCAACTGCTGGAGATCTCTTCCCGCACGCAAGTATTATATCTGACGGCCTACCCCGAATATTCCTTCGACGCGTGGAGTACGGGGGCCTGCGGATATCTTTTGAAACCGCTTTCGATTGATTCTGTGAAGGACGCGGTCAGCCGCCTGCCCCACCCGATCACGGGGGTGACACAATGACGGACCTTTCGTTTTTGCCGAACTACTCGATTTTGCTTATCGCGATCACGCTCTCGTTTTTCGGCGTAGTAACGACCATACTGATCCAGGACGCGAACAAAATCGACCGCCGCTACTTTTTGATCTTTTTCATTCTGCTCGGCTGCAGTTCGCTCGCGCAGATGGTCTGCGAATTTTCAAAAAGCGCCCTGCTGTCGCAGGTCACGCTGTTTATCAGTTCGCTGCTGCCGTCAACGGTTATGGTGCCGCTGATCTCGTATATGCTGCACTGCGCGGGCAAAAAATGGCGCACAAACCCGTTTTTGATCACCGCGATCGTACTGTGGGCCGTTTATTTTATTCTTCTTATCGTCACCCAGTTCACAAAGATCATCTACTATTACACGCCCGATAACGAGTATCACCGCGGCCCGCTGTACCCGCTGCTGTTGCTGCCGGTCGCCCTGTTTATGCTGCTGAACGTGATCTGTTTGTTTATCAACCGCAAGGCACTGTCGCGGCGGCAGCGGCTGGCGTTCCTCTCGTATTTTGTGATCCCCCTCATTTGTATGGCCGTTCAAATGGCGTTTTACGGACTTTTGCTGATCGCCTACGGCGCAACGCTGGCCGTCTTTTTTATGCTGATGTGCTTTCTGTTTGACCAGTCCGAAAAATCGATCCGTCGGGCCGAAGAAAACGCCCTGCAGCAGGCAAGCATCCAGGTTCTGCAGATGCGGCCGCACTTCATCTGCAACACGATGATGAGTATCTATTACCTGATTCCGCAGGACGCGGAAAAGGCGCAGCAGGTCACGCTGGATTTCACAACATACCTGCGCAACAACTTCACCGCCATCGCCAACCCCGACACCATTCCGTTTGAAAAGGAACTGGAACACACGCGGGCGTTTCTGGCGGTCGAAATGGTGCGGCACGAAAACCAGTTGTATGTAGAGTATGACACACCCTGTACGGACTTCCGCCTGCCGCCGCTGACGATACAGCCCATTGTCGAAAACGCGGTCGTGCACGGCGTCAGCCCCGACCTTGAACCGCTGCGCATCTCCATCAAAACCGAAAAAACCGACAACGGCGTCGAAATCGTTATCCGGGACAACGGCGGCGGCTTTACCGAAATCAACGAGGACGTCCCGCACACCGCCCTGAAAAACATCACGGAGCGCCTGGCGCGCCTGTGCAGCGGCACGATCACCATCACGTCCTCTACGGACGGCACCACCGTTCAACTGTTCATCCCCGACAAAACATAACCCGAATAAAGCAAAGAGACAGACGCAGCAGTCTGTCTCTTTTTGCCTCAAAACGCGGTCTTTGAAAGACGCGCGCGGGCAAATACGAAAATGCTATTGAGAAACGATACCGAATATGGTAAAATGTAGTGTATTGTAAAAAAATCCAAATTGATACTAAAACGCGCTATCTGCAGAACACCGCAAGGTGACAGAGGTAAAGATATGAGAACACATAAACCGGGTTTTTCCACAAAACTGGCGATTGTGATTTCCGTCATGCTGCTGGCGGTCAACCTGTTGCTGGGCATCGTGCTGACGAGCAACTCGCAGGCGGCCATGAAAACGCTGATCGATAACCGTATGCTGGATATTTCCAAGACGGCCGCCGATATGCTTGACGGCGACGTGCTGGCCGTCATCACCGCCGAGGATAAAGACACACCCGAATACCGGGCCATCAACGATACGCTCGCCGTTTTTCAGGATAACATCGACCTCAAATACATATACTGTATTCGTGATAACGGCAACGACGTTTTCACCTTTACGATCGACCCGACCATCGTGGACCCGGGTATTTTTGGCGACCCCATCGTGACGACGGAAGCACTCAAAACCGCCGCAACGGGTGTTTCCGCGGTGGATATGGAGCCGTATTCGGACGCGTGGGGCAGCTTTTACAGCGCCTACAGCCCCGTGTTCGATTCCAAGGGGAACGTGGCGGGCATCGTCGCGGTCGACTTTTCGGCGGACTGGTACAATCAGCAGATCTCCAAGCAAAGCCGCGCCATTCTTATCGGCAGCGCGCTGTCGATGGCGGTCGGTATTTTGCTGGTCTTTGTTGCGACCGCCAGTTTGCGCAAGCAACTGAAAACCATTCTGGGCGAACTCGGCGAGATCGCCAACGACGTGGACGAACTGACGCGTGAGATCAACCCCGACGCGCCGCTGCCGAGCGCCAAGAACGTCCCCACCGACGAGATCCGCGAACTGGGCAACCGAATCCACAGTATCAAAGAGGACTTGCGCAGCTACACGATGGACCTGCACTCGCAGGCGAACAGTATGATCACGGCGCTGTCGTCGGAATACAGAAGCGTGTATTACATCAACCTCGACAAAGACGAGGGCATCTGCTACCAGTCGCACTCGCAGCTGGATAACGGCCTGCATCAGGGCGAGCCTTTCGTGTATATGAAAACCCTGACGGAATACGCCAATCAATACGTTACGGAACACTACCGTGAAGAATTTCTGAAGTTCCTCGCGCCTGAGAACATCCGAAAGGCGCTGGAAAAAGAACGGATCCTCACCTTCCGCTATACGGTTGACCGCGACGATCAGGAATCGTACGAAATGGTACGTATCGCGGGCGTGCGCCACCCCGAGGATCGAGAAGACCATATGGTGCACGCGATCGGTCTTGGCTTTACGGACGTGGACCTTGAAACGCGCCGCACGCTTGCGCAGCGCCAGGCACTGAGCGACGCGCTTACCGCCGCCGAGGGCGCCAACAAGGCAAAAACCGCGTTCCTTTCGAATATGAGTCACGAGATCCGAACGCCGATGAACGCGATCATCGGCCTTGACAAGATCGCGCTGAACGACAGCACGATCTCCGCGACCACGCGCGACCACCTTGAAAAGATCGGTTCGTCCGCCGACCACCTGCTGAGCATCATCAACGACATTCTCGATATGTCGCGGATCGAGGCGGGCCGTATGACGCTGCGCACCGAGGTGTTTTCACTGCCCTCGCTGCTGAAGCAGGTGCACATTATGATCGACGGCCAGTGCAAGGAAAAGAACCTGAACCTGCATTGGGACGTGCACGGCATCACGGGTGATTTCTATATCGGCGACGATATCAAACTTAAGCAGGTGCTGATCAACATCCTCAGCAACTCGGTCAAATTCACGCCCGATGGCGGCGATATCTTTTTCCAAAGCGAGCAGGTCCGCCACTATGAAAACAAGACGGTTTTCCGCTTTACGACACGCGATACGGGCATCGGTATGAGCAAGGAGTTTCTGCCGAAACTGTTTGAGCCCTTCAGCCAGGAAGACCTTTCGACCAAAAGCAAATACGGCAGCACGGGGCTTGGTCTGACGATCACGAAAAGCATTGTCGAAATGATGAACGGCGACATTCAGGTCGAGAGCGAAAAGAACATCGGCACGTCCTTCACCGTCACGGTGACGCTCACCGACCCCGAACAGCAGATCAACAACGCGTACGATATTTCGCCGCAGGATATTCACGCCCTTGTCGTGGACAGCGAGCCCATCGATAGCGAATACGTCAAGATCGAACTGGAAAAGGCGGGCGTGATCGCCGCCACGGCGCTGTCGGGCGCCCAGGCGGTCGAGATGGTGCGTCTGCGCCACGCGCGCCGCGAATCGTTCAACCTGATCCTCATCGACCGGGAAATGCCCGATATGGACGGCGTTGAGGCCGCGCGGCAGATCCGCTCGATCATCGGGAACGATTCGGCCATCATCATTCTGACCTCGTTCCACTGGGACGAAACGCTTGAAAACATCGCGGAAGCGGGCATCGACAGTTTTATGGCGAAACCCCTGCAGGCGAACGATATCATTTCGCAGTTCCGTCAGGCCTTTGCGCTCAAGCGCGAGAACACGGTCAACCGCGCCGACCTGCGCGGCAAGCGCGTGCTGGTGGCCGAGGATGTTGCGGTGAACGCCGATATTATCCGTATGCTTTTGGAGATGCGGGAAACGGAAGTCGACCACGCCGAAAACGGGCGGATCGCCGTTGATACATTCTCGTCGCACGCGCAAGGGTATTACGACGCGATCCTGATGGATATGCGGATGCCCGAAATGGACGGCCTTGAGGCCACACAGACCATACGCGCGCTTGACCGGGCGGACGCCAAAACCGTGCCGATTATCGCGCTGACCGCGAACGCCTTTGACGAGGACGTGCAGCGCAGTCTGCAGGCGGGTATGAACGCCCACCTTTCCAAGCCGGTAGAGCCCGAACAGCTTTACGCGACGCTGGAAGAACTGATCTTTACATCTTCTCACGAGGCGAAATTTGATGAAACTGTCTGACAAGCAAACCCCGACACGTCTGTCGAAATACGATCCCGCAAAACTTACCAGATACCTTTCGCCCGTTGACGTCTGGGCGATCGCGTTCGGCTGTATTATCGGCTGGGGCGCGTTCGTGATGCCGGGCACGACCTTCCTGCCCATCGCGGGCCCGTTCGGTACGTTTTTGAGTATGGTGATCGGCGCGTGCATTATGCTCGTGATCGGCAAAAACTATGTGTACCTGATGCAGAAATACCCCGGCACGGGCGGCGTTTACAATTACACGAAACAGGCGTTTGGCAGGGATCACGCCTTTCTCTGCTCGTGGTTCCTCGCGCTGTCGTATCTGTCCATCGTCTTTCTGAACGCGACCGCGCTTTTCGTGGTTTGCCGCACGCTGTTCGGCGACCTGCTGCAGGTGGGCTTCCACTACAGAGTGGTCGGCTATGACGTGTATTCCGGCGAACTGGCGCTGGCGGCCGCGGCCCTTTTGGTGATCGGCCTGCTGTTCATTTTCAGAAAACCCTTACTGCAGTACATCCACACCGTTCTCGCCCTTGCGCTAATCGTCGGCGCGGTGGCACTCGTCATTATCGCGCTGCCGCATTTCAAGGTTGAAAATCTGTTCCAGTTCTCGTCAAGTTTCCGGTCGGGGAACTTTATGGCGGTGTTTGTGCTGGTGGTGCTGGCGCCGTGGGCGTTTGTCGGTTTTGACGTCGCCTCGCTCGAAACGGCGCACTATCGCTTCCCGATGAAAAAATCGGGCAAGATCATCTATCTTTCCATCGCGTTCGGCGCGTTCGTTTATATCGCGATGACGCTGATCAGCGTAACGGCCACCCCGAGCGGCTTTTCTTCGTGGCAGGAGTACGTCGCCAATATCGACTCGCTTTCGGGGATCGAGACGGTCACGACCTTCTTTGTCGCGAACGCGCATCTCGGCAAGGCGGGGCTTGTGATTGTCGGCATCGCCGCGTTTTCGGCCATATTCACGGGCATTATCGGCGCGTACCGCGCCACGACGCGCATTCTTTCCACGATGGCCGAGGATAAGATCATCTCCAACAAATTTCTGATGACGTCCTTCTGCATCGTGTTCATTATGATCATTTCGATCGTTATCTCGTTCCTCGGCAGAAACGCGCTGAACTGGTTTGTCGAACTCACGTCGTTCTGCGCGGTGATCGGGTTCGGTTACACCTCGGCCTCGGCGATGAAGATCGCCAAAGCCAACAACGACCGCACGGTATTTGCAACGGGCGTCGTCGGGTTGATCGTTTCGGGCGTTTTCGCCGTGGTTCATATGGCGTCCAAGGTCGATACCGTCAGCACCATGAGCGCGCCGTCGTTTTTGCTGCTTGCGGTCTGGTGCCTAATCGGCTTTGCGTTTTACTGGCGCACGATGAAGCACAGCCCGAATACGGAATTCAACGGCATTTCGACCTCGAGCATCGTGCTGTTCTGCCTGCTGTTCTACAGCACGCTGATGTGGTACGTCAAATCGATCCTTGCCGTGGTCGGTACCGAAAATTCGCGCGAGCTGATTTTGAAATGCAGTATTATTCTGATGACGGTCGTCGGGCTTGGCCTTGCGGTCATGCTATACGTGCAGACCGCCCTGCGCAACCGCCACCAGAAACTGGAACGTGAAAAGATACACGCCGAAGAAAGCAGCAAGGCGAAATCCCAGTTCCTGTTCAATATGTCGCACGATATCCGCACGCCCATGAACGCCATCGTCGGGTACGCGCACCTTGCCGACCAGGAAAAGAACATACCGCCGACCATCAAAGAGTATCTTGAAAAAATCAAGATCTCAAGCAACCATCTGCTGTCGCTTATCAACGATATTTTGGAAATGGGGCAGATCGAAAACGGGAGTTTCGATCTGGTGACCGAACCGAACAACCTTTTTGAAACGGTCAATTCGGCGTACGAGATGTTCCGCACCCAGATGGAAGAAAAGCATATCGACTACACGTTCGATTCCGCCGGACTTAAAGACGTGTGGGCGGAATTCGACAAAAACCGCCTGACACGCGCCGTGCTGAATCTGTTGAGCAACGCCTATAAATTCACGCCCGAGGGCGGCAGTGTCGCGCTGAAACTCAAGCAGAAAAACAGCGCGAATGAAGATCTGGGCGTCTATGAACTGAGCGTGCGCGACAGCGGTATCGGCATGACGAAAGAGTTTGCCGAAAACGTGTTCGAGGTGTTTGCGCGCGAGCGCACCTCGACGGTCAGCCGTATTCAGGGCACGGGGCTCGGTATGGCGATCACCAAGGGTATTGTCGAGGCCATGGGCGGCACGATAGCCGTGGATACCGCCCCCGGCAAGGGAACGCAGTTCACCATCAACGTTTCGTTTGCCCTTACCAAAGAAATGGCCGAAACGCACGAACAGACGGACGCGGCGCAAATCGACATCAGCGGTACCAGAATCCTGCTTGTGGAGGATAACGAGGTCAACCGCGAGATCGCCAAAATGATCCTTTTGCAGGCGGGGTGCGAGGTCGAGACCGCCGAAAACGGACTGGACGCCTTTGAAAAGGTCGAATCGAACGAGGCGGGCCGTTTTGACATCGTGCTGATGGATATCCAGATGCCGGTGATGGACGGGTATACGGCGACGGCAAAGATCCGCGCGCTTGACGAGCCGCAAAAGGCGAACCTGCCGATCGTGGCGATTACCGCCAATGCCTTTAGAGAAGACGCGATCGCCGCACTCGAGGCCGGTATGCAGGCGCACATCGCCAAGCCGCTCGACGTTGACAAGATGATGAAAACACTCTCCGATATACTGAATCAAAACAGCAGGGGTGAATGAGAATGTTAGAAAGCCACGAACGTTTTTATGCGGTGAACGGAAAACGCCAGTTGTTGGTCGTTGACGATGAAATGATCAACCGCGAGATCCTCGGCCATCTGCTTTCGCAGGACTATGAGGTTCTGTTTTCCGACAACGGCAGCGACGCCATCGAGCAAATCAAACAGAACAGCGACACGCTTTCGGCCGTGCTGTTGGACCTGATTATGCCGGGCATGAACGGTCTTGAAGTGCTGGAAACCGTCAAGGCGGACCCCGCGCTGAAAAACATACCGGTCATCGTGGTCACGTCCGACCAGGAATCCGAGGTCAGAAGTCTGACGCTCGGGGCGTCGGACTTTATCTCAAAACCCTATCCCCAGCCCGACGTTATTTTGGCGCGCGTGATCCGTACCATCGAACTGTCAGAGGACAGAATGATCATCAACGCGACCGAGCGCGACACACTGACCGAACTCTATAACCGCGAGTATTTTTACCGCTATGCCGAGCAGTACGACAACCATAACAAAGATACCCAAACGGACGCGATCGTTATCGACGTCAACCATTTCCACACGATCAACGAGCGGTTCGGCACGCAATACGGCGACCGCGTGCTGCGCATTATTGCGGACAAGCTGCGCGGATCGGTCAATGCGTTCGGCGGTATCGTCTGCCGCCGCGACGCGGATATCTTTATGATCTACTGCCCGCACGGGATCGACTTCGCCGGGCTGTTTGAAACCGTTTCAAACGACATCAACGCGTCGGTCGGTTCCGACAGCCGTATCCGCCTGCGGATGGGCATTTATGAAAACGTCAACAAATCGCTGCCGGTCGAACGGCGCTTTGACCGGGCAAAAGCCGCCTGCGACAGCATCAACACCGGCTATGCGGGCAATATCGGTCTGTATGACGAATCCATGCACGAACAAGAGATCTATAACGAACAGTTGATCGAAGATTTCGGCAAGGCGATTGAAGAAAAACAGTTCAAGGTGTTTTATCAGCCGAAGTTCAACGTCCGGCAGGACAAGCCCGTTTTGTCAAGCGCCGAAGCGCTTGTGCGGTGGGTACACCCCACGCTCGGCTTTATCTCGCCCGGGGTGTTCATTCCCCTGTTTGAGGACAACGGGCTGATCCAAAAACTGGATAACTACGTCTGGAACGAGGCGGCGGCGCAGATCCGCGACTGGAAAGAACGCCTGGGCGTCACGGTCCCCGTTTCGGTCAACGTTTCGCGGGTGGATATGTTTGACCCCGGTCTTGTCGAAACGTTCCGCCGTATTATGGCCGACAACAATCTGGCCGCGAACGAACTGCTGCTTGAAATTACCGAATCCGCCTACACGAACGACAGCGAACAGATCATATCGGTCGTGAACGAACTGCGCGGACTCGGGTTCAAGATCGAAATGGACGATTTCGGCACGGGCTATTCGTCGCTGAATATGATCTCGTCGCTGCCGATCGACGTTTTGAAACTGGATATGCTGTTCATCCGTCAGGCCTTTTCGAACGGCAAAGATACCAAACTTCTCGAGATCATCATCGATATCGCCGGTTATCTGTCCGTCCCCGTGATCGCCGAGGGCGTCGAGACCGAAGAGCAGCTGGTTTCGCTGAAAGAACTGGGCTGCGATATCATTCAGGGCTATTATTTTTCAAAGCCCGTACCCGCCAATGAGTTTGAACAGTTTATCAAAGGAGAATGACTATGCTTACTGTCGAAAACCTGAAAAATCTCGGTGTGAACACGGACGAAGGACTTGCCCGCTGCATAAACAACGAACAGTTCTATCTGATGCTTGTCGGCAAAGCGCTGAACGACGACGGTGTGGCACGCCTTGACGCCGCGATCAAAAGCGGAAATCTTGACGAGGGCTTTGAGGCGGCGCATTCTCTCAAAGGCGTTCTGGGCAATCTGTCGCTGACGCCGCTTTACGACGCGGTCGTCGAGATCACCGAACTCTTGCGTGCAAGAACGCAAACGGACTATGCGCCGTATATGGAAAAGATCCTGTCGCTTTACCACGCATTGAAAGAATTGTGTGAGTAAACAAAAAGAAACGGCTCCTCAACAGGAGCCGTTCTTTTTTTGGGTTATAACAATCAATCGCCTAACGAGAGTTCGTCCGGCTCCTTCTCGGCGCCGCAGACGCTGCAATCGCTGACGGTGTCGCCCGTCTCCGGGTCGGGGTATTCTTCCCAGGCGTGCTCGTGCACGCCGGTCACCACGATCGAAACGACCGTGTTTTCGTACACGTCCTGTTGGTCCTC
>JAEEGL011843725.1_pt1 | contig 10074 bp, 9 predicted proteins | sample 9134231 | NCBI WGS metagenome assembly JAEEGL01 (sample SAMN16246548, study PRJNA631951) | gut metagenome | biome: gut microbiome; feature: rumen; material: fiber-attached | host: Bos | place: Iran: Karaj | collected 2018-10 | reverse complement strand
TGGGGCTATGAGCCGTGCGAAATCAAAGACGTGAAAAATTATTTCCCGGCGTCAAATTCATTTTCGTCTGGCCAAGTTTTGAAAGAACCGTACGACTTTAAAAAAGCGCGCATCGTGGCAGACGAAATGGCAGACGAGACCGCATTAATGTTGCTCGCGAAAAAACTCACGACCGACCAAATTGTGCTTACAGTCGGTTATGACAAAATTAGTCTTAATAATTATCACGGCGAAACCACCAAAGATTTTTATGGTCGCGAAATTCCTAAACACGCGCACGGCACTTTTAATTTGGGCGCGCAAACTGCATCGTCAAAAATGATTCGCGATGCCGTGACTACGCTTTTTGATAAGTTAGTTAACAAAGATTTATATGTGCGCAGAATCACGATTGACGTTAATCATGTTTTGCCAGAAACCGCCGCAGAAAAACCGCGTCAATTAAATTTCTTTTCTAACATTCCGGAGCAAAAAGAATTAGAAAAAGAAAAGCGCGTGGGCAAAGCGATTGTCAAAATTAAAGAACGCTATGGCAAGAACGCGATTTTGAAAGGAATCAATTTTGAAGAAGGCGCCACCGGCCGCGAACGCCATGGCCAAATCGGAGGACACCGCGGATGAAATACGACGAAATAATTAACCACCCACACTACGAACCGAAGCTGCATCCGCGTGCTTCAAAAGAAACTCGCGCCGCACAATTTTCGCCGTTTGCTGCGCTCACGGGTTTTGATGGAATTTTGAATTTCACCGTCAAAACTCACGAACTCAAATCGCGTCGCGTCATTCAGATGACCGACCCGGATGGCGTAAGTGATGTGGCAGAAGAAGATTTATAAATTTTTGATCCAGTTTTCGATGTCTGCATCAGTTGCGTCTTGGAAGAAACGAAAGCCTGGCTGCCAGTCGCCACTCGTGGCTTTGCTTTTAAGGTTTTCGTCGCTTGCTCCTAGCTCGGAAGAATGCGAAGTGCAAAATGGAATTACGGTCTTACCACTAAAGTCAGTCTTTTTAACAAAAGAATCCACCGGCCACGCCGAAACGCCCCACCAAATCGGATAGCCAATAATTACTCTGTCGTATGCGTCCCAATTTGGCACGCTCACGTTTTTAAGTTCCACGTCCTGCAAGTTCTCTTCGCTGTGTTCTCTAAATACGCGCGAATCCGAATTGAACCAGCTAAGGTCATCCTCTGTGTAAGGCTGAACTGGCTCGATCTCAAAAATGTCTGCGCCTAAATTATTTGCGATTTTTGTCGCAATGTCTTTTGTGTGCCCTTGGGCTGAGTAATAAATGATGATAGTTTTAGTATTCTTGTCCATATAGACATTATACAACAGGAGGATGCGAGAGGGGTAAGGATGTATAGCCTTATTGGAACCGTAGGGGCTTAAACAATGACAATGGTATAATTATAGTAAGTAAACAAAGGATCTTTTATGGAACAAACTATTTGTCAAAGCTGTGCAATGCCACTAACTTCAGAAGATATGTACTCTACTGAAAAAGATGGCAGTATTAATAAAGACTATTGTAAGTGGTGTTATAAAGATGGCGAATTCGTAGATAAAGTTTCTATGGAAGAATATATCGAAATGTGCTCGAAGTTTGGCGAACAGGCCGGTATGACGAACGAACAAATGAAAGAATATTGCACGAAAGTATTTCCAACACTCAAGAGATGGAAGAAAGCGTAAAATGGCAAGCACCAAAGAATATCGCGATTTTATCTTAGAACAACTGTCAGAAGCGCCGAACATTACTTGCCGGCCAATGATGGGCGAGTTCTTGCTCTATTCTAGTAACGTCCTATTTGGTGGCATTTATGATGATCGTTTGTTAGTAAAAATTATTCCAGAAAACGAACAATACAAAATGACCGAAGAGATTCCGTACGACGGCGCGAAACCGATGTATTTTGTGGAAGACGTCGACGACAAAGAAAAGTTAGCAGAGATCGTCAACGCGACCGTGCGCGGGTTAAAATAAAAAACACCGCCTCGCGCGGGCTCGACTACATGGAATGGTAATCCGGGAGGGGCAGGGATGTCGTCGCTTCGCTCCTCCATTCGAACCCTTGTTGGCGAAGCCCGAGGGTTCCCAAACAAAAAAGCTCCAACTGGAGCAAATTCGTGGTGATCCGGGAGGGGCTCGAACCCTCGACACCAAGCTTAAGAGGCTCGTGCTCTAACCAACTGAGCTACCGGACCGAACGAAGACAAATGCAAAAAACTTGTTTTTGCATTTAGTCTGAGTGAGGGCCGGCTAGCACGAAGTGCGTCCCGGACCGACACTTATATATTATACCACAAATCCTTATGATATAATAGTCCTATGAGGAAAAAAACCGATTTTATCCTTAGACTCTGTTTAATGTTCTGTGATGCGGTCGCTATTGTGGCGTCATTTTCGTTTGCGTATTTTGTGCGCGTGCGCATCGACCCGCGTCCATACGTTTTTGAGGCGGAAATCCTCGACTTCGCCATTACTATTCTTTATCTAGTTCCAGTTATGCTTATCATAATTGCAGCGCTCGGGCTCTATCGCAAAAATGTTTTTGCCGCGCGCTCGCGCCTACCAGAAATCGGCCGCCTGTTTTTGGCTGCCGGCCTCAATGTTACAACGATGATTTCGTACGGTTACTTTACCAAAAATGATGTTTTCCCGGTGCGCCCGGTTGCGATTATGGCCGCGATTTTCACATTCTTGATGCTAATTTTGGAACGCTCGGTTATTCGTTTTCTCAAAAACCAAATTTTCAAAAAGAATCACGGCACCAATCGCGTCGTGATTGTGGGCAGTACGCAAAATACTGAGCGCCTAGCCGAATATATCGCCTCAGCTCCAGAATCTGGCTACCGCGTCGTTGGTATCGTGGCGAGCAAAAAGTTCGTGCCCAAAAAGCTTTTAAAAGTACATTTTTCGTCCTTAAAAGATGCGCTTAGAAAAGTAAATCCAGACACAATTTTTCAAACCGACGAAAAAAACACAGAATACGTATATAAACAAACTGTCGACCATCACATTCGTTATTACTTTGTGCCAAGCGAGACGGCGCTTTCATCGCACTTTGGTGATTTCGAAATTATTGGCAACACGCCAACCGTTTTAGTTAAAACTACGCCACTCACTGGCGAGATGGCAGTTTTCAAAAGAATCTTTGATATATTGTTTAGCATCATCGCCATCGTAGTCGCCGCAATTCCGATGGCAATTGTTTGGCTCGTCATCAAACTTTCCGATGTTAAACATTCGCCAATGTATACGGACCTGCGTCTAACGCGGTACAACAAAAAATTCCGTTGTTATAAATTTCGCTCGATGAAATCTGAATATAGCGGCATGACGGCCGAAGAAGCTTTCACTAAAATGGGGAAACCAGAGCTCATCAAAAGCTACCGCGAAAACGGCGATTATATGAAAAATGACCCACGTATTACAAAGTTTGGTCATTTTATTCGCAAAACTTCGCTTGATGAATTACCACAACTATTTAATATTCTGAAAGGTGATATTTCGTTGATTGGACCGCGTGCGCTTTTGCCGAACGAACTTCGCACTTATGGTGACCGCTCGCTGATTTTGAGTGTTAAATCTGGTCTCACTGGTTTTGCACAAGTGTCCGGGCGCCGCGACATTTCCTTTGAAGAGCGCCGTGCGCTCGACATTTACTATGTTTTAAACTGGTCGCTTTCGCTCGATTTACAAATCTTTTTCAAAACTATTAAAACTGTCTTAAAAGGTGAGGGTGCTAAATGAAAAAAGTTGCGATTGTGTGTGATTGGTTAACAAACGTTGGTGGAGCCGAACAGGTTTTATTGCGCGTTCACCAACTTTATCCGGACGCACCAATTTATACTTCCAAATACAGCAAAAAAGGAATCGATTGGTTTAATGATGCCGATGTGCGCACTGGCTGGCTGCAAATTTTTCCTGCCAAAATGCGCCGTTTGCTTGGCCCGCTTCGCCAACGCTATTTTAGTCATCTCGATTTGTCTAGATATGATGTGATAATTTCGGTAACTGGCGCCGAGGCAAAATCCGTTAAAAAGGGGAATGCAGTGCATTTTTGTTATTGCCACGTACCAACGCAATATTACTGGCAAATGTATGATTCGTATGTAAAAAATCCAGGCTTTGGAATATTAAATCCGGTTGTTAGATTTTTCTTTAAACTTTTTGTGAAGCCGTTAAGAAAAGCCGACTACAAAGCGGCCCAGCGCCCGGATTATTTTATTACAATTTCTGAACATGCCAAAACGCAAATCAAAAAATATTATGACCGCGATGCAATCGTGATCCATCCACCAGTTGAAGTTGATGATTTTAAAATTAAACCAGACCAGGAAATTACTAAACTAGAATTACAAAAACCATACATTGCTATTGCGCGCCAAGTTAACTGGAAACGCCTAGACCTTTGCGTAAAGGCCTGTTTAAAACTTGGCAGACCACTGACCTTAATCGGCGAAGGCCCCGAGCATGAACGTCTCGTTAGGCTTACTGGTGGCTCTCCACTGATTAAATTCTTGCCACCAACCGATAGGGAAAATATCAAAAAACAACTCGTCAATGCAAAAGGATTTTTGTTCCCGAGTTTGGAGCCTTTTGGTATTGCGCCGGTTGAAGCCATGGCTGCCGGCTGTCCGGTAGCTGCTTTTGCCGAAGGCGGTGCACTCGACTACATTAAAGATGGCGAAAACGGTATTTTGTTTGATAAGCAAAATGTCGCTGCACTCGTGGAAGCCATTGAAAAACTCGAAAAAACAACTTTTGATCCACGAAAAATTTCAGCATCAGCCAATAAGTTCTCGGTGGCGCGCTTCAATAAAGAATTAACGGAGTTCGTGAATGAAAAAACTCGCTAAAATTTACGAATACTTTATTTATGTCTCGCCGGCGGTTCTATTCTTCTCGTATTATCCAATTTTTTCAATTGGCTCCGATGCGTCGATGAATTTTGAATTGTCCTTGCCGCTTATTTGGTTGGTTTTGTTTGATGCACTGGCGCTCATCTTGCTGCTTAATAAAATTAGAATCCACAAACAATATCCCGGCATTTCAGATCGCAAATTCTTTGCATTGTCATGGCTGCCAATTTTTGCTACGCTTTCGATTTTTTGGTCATTAAATCCCACGCGCGGAATTCTCACGGCCGGCATTTTGTGGCTAACTTTCTTTGCGATTTTTACTATCGTGTTTTTGACTAAATACTTTGTGGAAGATTTTAATAAAGAAAAACTTATTAAATGTTTTTTGGTCTCGTCATGCATAATTTGTGTTTGGTGCTTTATACAATGCGTTTTGGACGTCTTAAATGTTGGACGTGATGCAACCTTGCTTTGCCTTGGCTGCACAGTGCGATCATTTGGTTTTCCGCATCCAAATGGCTTTGCGATTGAACCTCAATTCATGGGCAATTTATTGCTTGCCCCAACACTTTATATGCTTTATCAATTTATGCAAAAACGAAACATCAAAAATTCTTTGTTACTTGGATTTTTTGCTGCAACCTTGTTTTTAACTTTTTCGCGCGGCGCAATTTACGCCTTCGCTGCGGCCACTATTCTTATGCTGGTCCTCGAAATCGTTAAGCAAAAAAAGGCCGCGCCACTAAAGTCACTTATTGTAATCGCGGCGGCGTTTTTGTTTACTTTAAATTTGCAAGGCATTTTTGCAGCCGCATCGCGCACAAATGACACTTATCTTTCGGGCGTCAACAAAGTAGTGAGCCAACTATCGCTTGGTATCGTGGACTTTCACATAGGGCCGGAAACTAAGCCAGCTGCCGAAACGCTAGAGCCAGCGTCAGAAACCGAGCCGGCTCCAGCCGAATCTTCAGACTACGACGGTTACGTTACCGAATCAACCGAAGTGAGGCTGATGCTTACACAGGCAGCAGGCGAAATTTGGCAGGAAGAAAAAGGAGTAATGTTCCGTGGCGTTGGACTTGGTGGCGCCGGTACTGCCCTGTTTCATCACGGCACCGTGACCAGCACCAAAGAAATTGTGCAAAACCAATTCTTTAGTATTTTGCTCGAACTTGGCATTATCGGCTTTGTGTTCTTTGTGATTTGTATCGTGTTAATTTTGCGAGCATTAAGCGAAAACCCCGCCAGAATATTCTTCTTTGCGCTTCTTTTTGCCTATGGTATCACGCTCTGTTTCTTTGCTGGCCTGCCAAATGCCCTGCAAATTTACCTGATGCCAGCAGTATTTTGCCTAGCCTTTCCAGGGCCTGAAAAAACCGCAAAAAAGCTTTAAAACTATAAACCTTATGCTATAATAAAAATATGTTTAAGCTTTTTAATCATATAAGCTTAGCGAAGGTCATAGCAATCTTATTCGCTGTCTCGCCGTTTCTTGCTTTGGGCTTTATTTCTGATACCGATGCCGCCACCAAGTTCAATATTCGCGTAGACCCTTCGATTGAACTCGCTATAGATAACAACTCACCTTCGATTTTGCTCGATTCACCAGACGGCGAGATCCACCAATCTGTCATTAACGCCACTATCACCACGAATAATCCTACCGGTTATACGATAGCGGTTCTTATGAATAACAGCAATTTAATTAATCAATCCAATCCAAACTACGTTATTCCAACACTCGAGGAAAACGTTTTGCCAGCAGATTTTGCCATCAATAGGTGGGGAATCCTTAAACAAGATAGCTATTATCACCCGGCATCTTCCGGTATGATAATTAGCACTAGTAGCGACCCAGCCACTAACGTTGATGAACAAATCACCTTTGGTGTCAGAATCAACGCCGAAATGCCATCCGGCGTTTATGATTGCGACCTTACCGTGGTCGCCATCGCAAACCGTATCCCGTACACCATCGAAACAATCGACTTTATGCAGGAAATCGACGAAGACGTAATCGATAGTATGGTGGCAGGAGAGCAATATCAGCTTACAGATATTCGCGACGACAAAAAATACTTTGTTGCAAAGATCGGAAACGATGTTTGGATGACTGAAAATCTCGATTTTGCGTTGTCTGCCGAGGGCACAGATCTTAGTCCAGACACTTCTGACGTTATCGCTCCAAAAACCTTAGCCGCCTCCACTAATATCTCCACTTGGGGGCAGGATATCACGGCGGCCTACTACAAAGATGCTGGGGCTCTTTATCGTCCGAACGGTCTTGATGTCGTCGCCGACTCATCTGCGCTCGCTGCCGATAGCGACGATCAGCACTATCAATTAGGTTCGTATTATTCATGGAACGCTGCCACTGCCGGTTCTGGCGCTACCACCGAAGTTGGGGCCGCTGCCGCCGAGTCAATCTGTCCAAAAGGCTGGAAACTGCCTACGGCAGCCGAAGAATTTGGATATATGGAAGAAAGAAGCACGCACAGGTTATTCTTTAATATGTTTGAAGATTTCCACGAGGTCTATACGCGCTATGCGCACACGCCTAACGTTAGGGACGATGGCACCAATGATGGCAACTACGCCAACAACCTAAACCCGGCTGGGACAGTGATTACTATCCCTGGGGCCACCAGAATCCACGTCAGGTTAAAGTATGCAACCGAAAGCTGTTGCGATCGTGTCGTGATTTGGCCCGGCGCTCACCCGGATTACAATGCTAATAGCCATAATAGTAGTAGTTATGGAGCTGTGGTATATGCTGGTAGTAGTGGTAATGCGTATATTGAGCGTGATTTTGATGGAGAATCAGTGACATTTGGGTTCCGTTCAGATGGATCAAGTGTAAACTATGGGTATCATGCGATTGTGACCGGTTATGACGCAGACGGCAAAATAATACGAGATATGGATGCTCCTATTAATCTAGATAATATCGATGAAGATGCTGTTGTCAATGCAAACGAAGTGATGCCACTTGCGCCATACTGGATGAATTACGCCGGAATAATTGATTCCACTCATGACTGGACTGCCACACTTCGCTCGGCTGGCTATTGGTCTGCTAATTATGCCGACAACAACCAGGCTTATTCTCTATTCTCCCAAGAGATTGAAGAAGAAGTTGACCCTGGCGAAGGCGGTGAACCAGAAACCACTACCTACTTTAATGCCCACCCAAATAGTAAAATCGACACCACAAAAGGTCTCAATATTCGCTGCGTTGCGAAGCCTGCATCATTTGGTCTATAAAAAAATAACCCCCAGTTCGGGGGTTATTTTTTTTGTGGATTATTTATCTACCACTTCGCCTTCAACAGCATCATCATCAGCCTTTTTGTCGTCAGATTTTTTATCGTCAGACTTCTTGTCGTCGGCAGCAGCTTGGTAAAGCTTTGCACCGATTGGCATGATTTTGTTCGAAAGGTCATTGGCCGCGCTCTCAAGTTTTTCTTTGTCAGCGTCAGCGTCTTCCATGACTTTCTTAGCCTCTTCAACGGCTTTCTTGATGGTTTCTTTGTCATCATCTGAAATCTTGTCTTTGTAATCCTCAGGCATTCTTTCAGCTTGGTGAATTGTAGTTTCTAGGCGGTTTTTAGCATCGATAGTTTCGCGTTTCTTTTTATCTTCATCAGCGTGAAGCTCGGCTTCTTTTTGAGCCTTCTCGATATCTTCTTTGCTCATGTTGCCAGAGTTTTGAATGGTAATCGACTGCTCTTTGCCGGTGCCTTTATCCTTGGCGGTAACATTCAAAATGCCGTTCGCATCAAGGTTAAAGGTAACTTCAATTTGTGGAATACCACGTGGTGCTGGGGCGATGCCATCAAGAATGAAGCGGCCGAGTGATTTGTTGTCGGCGGCAAACTCGCGTTCGCCTTGGAGCACGTGAATTTCAACTTGTGGTTGGTTATCAGAAGCGGTAGAGAAAACCTCAGACTTGCTCGTTGGAATCGTGGTGTTGCGATCAATGAGTGGAGTGCGAATGCCGCCCATAGTTTCGATACCAAGAGTGAGTGGAGTCACATCAAGAAGTAGCACATCTTTGACGTCGCCTTGCAAAACGCCACCCTGAATTGCGGCACCTACGGCCACGACTTCATCTGGGTTCACGCCCTGCATTGGGTCTTTACCAAAGATTGACTTAACTTTTTCAACCACTGCTGGCATACGGGTCATACCACCGACCATCACGATTTCGTCGATATCAGAGGTTTTGAGTTTAGCATCCTTCAAAGCTTTTTCGACTGGGCCGGCCAAACGATCGAGGAGTTCTGAAACGAGTTCTTCGAGCTTTGCGCGAGTTAAAGTGTGTTCAAAATGCTTAGGACCTTCGGCGTCAGCAGAAAGGAATGGAAGATTGATGTCGGTAGAAGTGGAGCTAGAAAGCTCTTTCTTGGCTTTTTCAGCTTCGTCTTTTACACGTTGCATAGCGGCAGCATCGCCTTTGATGTCGATGCCAGACTCTTTCTTGAACTCGTCAACGAGGTAGTTTACGATGATGTTATCGAAATCTTCACCACCAAGGTGAGTGTCACCGTTTGTGGATTTTACTTCAAATACGCCATCGCCGAGCTCGAGGATGGAAACATCGAACGTGCCACCACCAAGATCGAAGACCACGATTTTTTCATCTTTCTTAGATTCAAGCCCGTAAGCCAAGGCTGCGGCAGTTGGCTCGTTGATAATACGTTTTACTTCAAGACCAGCAATTTTGCCGGCGTCTTTGGTAGCTTGACGTTGAGAATCATCAAAGTAAGCAGGCACGGTAATGATGGCTTCAGTGACTTTCTCGCCAAGAAAAGCTTCTGCATCGGCTTTGATTTTTGAAAGCACCATGGCAGAAATTTCTTCTGGGGTGTATTCTTTGCCATCCATTTCGACGGCTACACCGCTACCTTTTTTGACGATTTTGTATGGGGAAATATCAAGGTCGTGTTGAACTTCTTTGTCGGTGAATTTACGACCGATCAAACGCTTGATACCATAGATAGTGTTTTTTGGATTGGTGACACGTTGACGTTGAGCAACTTTGCCAACTAAACGTTCACCTTTTTTGGTAACAGCAACTACAGACGGAGTAGTGCGGTCACCTTCGGCATTAGTAATAACTTCCGGCTTGCCGGCGACCATGTATGCGAACGCAGAGTTCGTAGTGCCAAGGTCGATACCAATGATTTTTGACATATTTTTT
>JAEEGL011549884.1_pt1 | contig 10074 bp, 12 predicted proteins | sample 9134231 | NCBI WGS metagenome assembly JAEEGL01 (sample SAMN16246548, study PRJNA631951) | gut metagenome | biome: gut microbiome; feature: rumen; material: fiber-attached | host: Bos | place: Iran: Karaj | collected 2018-10 | reverse complement strand
GCATTAAGCGGTGCTGGGCTTGTGCCGTGGGGTCGCCGGGTCCGAGCCGGCGGGCGGCGGTAACGGATGTAGCGCATGATTCGGAGGCGGGTGTGCAGTCTTGTCAAGAGCCATAGTCTATAAAAAGGGGGAGCTCGTGTGTATCAGGCCCTTTACCGCAAATGGCGGCCGCAGACCTTTGACGAGGTCATCGGGCAGCAGCATATCACCGAAACGCTGAAGAGCCAGGTAAAGAACGATCGGCTCTCCCACGCTTACCTCTTCATCGGGACCCGCGGCACCGGAAAGACCACATGCGCCAGGATCCTGGCCCGCGCCGTGAACTGCGAGCACCCGGATGGCGGCAACCCCTGCGGGAAGTGTCCGGCCTGCCGAGGGATTCTGGAAGGCAGTGTTATGGACGTGGTAGAGCTGGACGCCGCTTCCAACAACGGCGTCGACAACGTCCGCGCGCTGCGGGAGGAAGCGGTGTTTTCTCCCAGCGCCGTGAAAAAGCGGGTGTACATCATCGATGAGGTCCACATGCTCTCTATGCCGGCCTTCAACGCTCTGCTGAAGATCCTGGAAGAGCCGCCGGAGCACCTGATGTTTATCCTGGCTACCACGGAGCTGCAGAAGGTGCCTGCCACGATCCTTTCCCGCTGCCAGCGGCACAGCTTCAGACGATTGGATGCGGCTACGATTTCCAACTATCTGCTGGACATCGCGCGACGGGAGAGCATGACCCTGGAGCCGGAGGCCGCCGACCTTATCGCTCGGTTGTCCGACGGGGGTGTACGGGATGCGCTGAGTCTTCTGGATCAATGCGCCATGCACGAGAGGATCGACGTTCAGGCGGTTTATTCCAGCGTCGGCCTTGCAGGGAAGAGACGGATCTCCGAGCTTTTGGACGCTGTTCTGAAGCATGACAGCGCAAAGGCTCTTCAGCTTTTCTCGGGAATGTGGATGGAGGGGAAGGATCCGGCCTCTGTTCTCAAGGAGCTGAGTACTCTGCTGCGGGACGTGATGATGCTGAGCGTCGCTCCCAAGGCCGGGCTCAATCTGATTTCCGGGGGATTTGAGGAACGAACGCTGCAGTATTTCGTCAAACGCTTGACGACGGAGACGATCATTGCCTCCATGGAAACGATTCAGGGCTGCCTGAGCAGCCTGCGGGATGTGAATAATCCCCGCACGGCGGCGGAGCTCTGTCTTGTTTCGCTGTGCTGCGATGCGGGAGGAGACAGCTTCGCCAGCCTCCGCGCAAGGATCTCCCAATTGGAGGAGCAGGTGGAAAGAGAGACCGGTCCAGCTGTCCAGCCCCGATTTTCTCCTTCTCTGGAGGAAGAGGGGCCTGCTCCCGAGGAGGATGATGCTTTCATCGCCGGAGAGCAGCCACAGGCTCTTTCAAGCGCTTATCCGGAAGAAGAGGATCCGTGTGTCATGGACCCAGAGCCGGGATCGGAGGAGCCTCTGATCGAAGAGGGGAGAACGGAGTCCGGATCTGAGGATCCCCAGCTGTGGAGTAGGATCCGCACGGCTGCGATCCCCATGCTCCCTTATGATGTTCGTTTGCTCCTGGAAGATGCGGACCGTGTCCGCGGCCTGATGGAGGGCAATTCTCTTGTTTTGGAAGCGCAGACGGATTTTATGCTCAAGCGCTTTCAACGGCAGGATGTTCTTCAGAGTCTGATGGATGCCGCAAGAACGGTCTGCGGCCGCGATATGCGCGTTCAGGTACGACTGATCCAGGCGCAGAGTCGGCAGGCGCGCAGTCTTGAGGATCTGAAGCAGTTTAAGGAAGTTCATTTCGTTTCAGAATAATAAAGCCGCACAGCGGCAGATCGGAGAGAAGAATATGGCAAAAGGCGGTTTTCGCGGGGCGATGCCCGGCAACCAGGCAAACATGTTGAAGCAGGCCCAGAAGATGCAGCAGGAATTCATGAAAATGCAGCAGGATCTTGAGTCGACGGAGTTTGAGTTCACTGCCGGCGGCGGCGCGGTCAAGGCCGTCGTCACAGGGACCAGAGAGTTCACGTCCATCACCATTGATCCCGAGGTGGTGGATCCCGAAGACGTGGAAATGCTGCAGGACCTGATCCTGACGGCTGTGAACGGCGCTCTGAAAAAGGCGGACGACCAGACAAGCAAAGCCATGAACAAGCTTCAGGGCGGTTTCGGCGGCTTCCCCGGCCTTTTCTGACGCAGGAGTCAAATAAACGGCCGCACCTTTTGGTGCGGCCGTTTAAATCTTCTGAGAATCATTTGACGACAAAAATGTTGTAATAGTAGTCCGCTCCCGCCATGGAATAGAGCTTGACGATCATGCACAGCCGGCCGCTGTCATTGACAAACAACTGGCAGTCAGAAGAGAAGTTGTCCTTCGCGGTGCTTTTGTTGTAACGGTCCCAATACATCTCGTCCTTCGGGGCAGCAGTATAATTGTCCTGAAAGTGCTGCTGCATCACCTGAACCGCTAGATCCAGAAATTGATCCTTTGTCATTCCAAAGCGCTGCAGCAGCTGCTCCTGCGTGACTTCCGTTTTGGTGGAGGCGTCGAAATTGACCGTGTAATAACTCTCGAAGCCCCAGTCAGTATCCGTCTCGCAGACGATGGAAATGAGTTGATCGTTGATGGAGATGGTGTAGTCCACCCGATTGACGATAAGACTGTTGCCCATAGCCATGGCATCCTTCGCGTCGTTGACCGCGGGATAGAGCGCCGTAAAGAGCTCCTGGTTCAATCGTGTGGCGTCTGCGCCGGAGGTTTTGATGGCGGGAATGCGCAGCACATAGTTCCAGGTGTTGTGATACTCATCACTGTAAGTGCCTGCCTCGCAAAAAGCATCATAGATCACCACGGGTTCCGGCGTCTCGGCAGGCACAGGCACAGGCGTGATGATCGGCGCGGTCTCCGAATTCAAAGAAACAGAGGGCACTGGCTCAGCATTGCTGACAGGAACGGCGGGCTTCGGCAAAAAAGGAAGCCCGGGAAGCGAACAGGCGCTGAGCAAAAGAGACATAATCACGAGAAAGAGCAGCACTTTTTTCATAGTTATCCCACCTTCCTATTCCAGTATAGCATGAAATAATGGCCCTAGCAAGCCTGATTTACAGATCTGAAAGGGGTTATGAGAGCATGTTCAGAAAAGCGTATCTGGAAATCACCAATGTCTGCAATCTCCATTGCAGCTTTTGTCCGGGCACCGGAAGAGTGCCGAGATTTCTGAGCCCGGACGAGTTCAGGATCCTGGCTTCAAAGCTTCGCGGATATACGGAGTATCTTTACTTTCATTTGATGGGTGAACCGCTGCTGCATCCCGATCTGCATGAGCTGCTGGAGATTGCCTCCGCTTTGAGCTATCGGGTGATGATCACGACAAACGGGACGCTGCTGTCCCGGAAAGGGAAACTCCTGCTTTCCTCTCCGGCGGTACATAAGGTCAACCTGTCTCTTCAATCCTTTGAGGCGAACGAGCGAGGAAATTTGAGTGAATATGTGCGCACTTGTACGGCGTTTGCAAGGGAGGCGCAGGCCGCCGGGATCCTGTGCGAGTTTCGTCTCTGGAACCAGGGCGGAGAGGAGAAGCTGAACGGAGAGATCTTGAACCTTTTGGAGGAGACGTTTCCGAAACCATGGGCAAAGAGCCGAAACGGAAGCAAACTGTCCGAGAGGGTGTGGCTGGACCCCGGCGAGCGTTTTCACTGGCCGGATATGGAACTGGATGAGCTGCGCAGCTCGGGTTTCTGCTACGGCCTGCGGGATCAGGTCGGCGTGCTGTGTGACGGGACTGTGGTACCCTGTTGTCTGGATCATGAAGGGGATATCCCTCTGGGAAATCTGTTCACTCAGGATTTGCAGGATATTCTGGATGGTCCGCGTGCCAAGGCAATTTACGAGGGCTTTTCCAGGCGAAAGGTCCTGGAGCCGCTGTGCAGAAGATGCGGCTATGCAGAGCGCTTTTCCAGGCGTTTATGATAATGAAAACAGCGGGAGGAAGCTCCCGCTGTTCATGCAGTCTGTGTTTATAGCCCAAGGAAACGACCGATCCTGTCGAAGAAGCCGCCGATGGAATCGATCACCTCGTTTCCCGTACCAACAGAGCCGCCTTTCTGCGTCTTTGCGGTGGAAAGCTTGGTCAGCGTCCTCTGCACGTATTCCACGTTGAGTCGGAGCGTATTTGAGTCCAGCTGCTCCAGAGAACGACAAAGGAGAATCAGCTGATCGATCTGTTTGTCGCTGAGCTGCACCTTGTATTCACCCGCAATACTCGAGATGGTTTGACGCAGCTGCGCATCGCTCATTCCTTTTGTCTCATCCATCATCAGCTTCAGCTCGTTGACGATTGCGGTGGAGTCCATGCCGCCGATCTCACTGGCCAGATCCCCTGTGATCGTCAGCTCCTGGGTGCTGATGAGCTTGGCCAGATCATCCAGCTTTCGCCCGGTCATGTCTTCATAGGCCTTATATACGCCTACGAGCGCAGCGGTGCCGCTGACGCCGAAGGGAGCGGCGACAATGATCCTGGCGTCCGTGATGCCGACGGTGGCCAGCGCGCTCATATACATCTCAGGCGTACACCAGGTGATATTGCTTGTCGTGACATCCATGCCTGATCCACTGGGAAGCAATTCCACATAGACGCTGGATATCGACCGCGACCCGATGAGAGAGGGATTCACGTATCCTTCCAGATACTGCCGTTCCTCCTGATTCGTGACGCGAAGTTCAACCACGCTGCCGCGCCTTACTCCGAAAGCCTCATATATCTCCGTGATCTGCTCATCCGTCAAATCCGCGGCGATCACGGCGCGGCTCTGGGTCGCGGCATAGGCCGGCACACTGAATGCAAAAAGCAATATAAATACCAGCAGGAGAGAGAATGCTTTTTTCATAGGATATCCTTTCTTTTAAAGAGGTTCGAATCCGTGAACAAACGCTTGCTGTCTGCATGCTGAAAGGATACCATGAGGACCTGGAAAAAGAAAGACCAAATCATGAATATTAAGAAAGCTTATGATTTCCCTTCGGGAAAAGATCCGAAAGCCCAAACCCTTTTTCCCCAGCCTTTCATGGAACACTTGACTTCGGTTCGGAAGCTGATATACTGTATGCAGTTTTTTGATCGGAGGCCGATATGAAGCATTTGAAACTGCTTCTGCTGCTGCTTGTTCATCTATGCTGCACGGTGATGATCCAGTTTCTGCTGCTTCGTCTGTTGCTGCGGGAAAACGATCCCGGGCACTTGGGGATCGTACGATTTGCGCTGTATGCGCTTTCTTCCTGCCTGGCAGACCTGATCGTCTCCTGCTTCCTGCTGAAGGGGATACGCTTTGGCAGAAAGCCGTATATTCTCGTGCAGTTTTGGGATCTGTCGTTGATCTGTCCCGTACTGGTCATAGCCTTTCTTGGCCTGTTTTCCGACAGTTTGGGGCTTCGCTTCAGCCTGATCGCGCTGCTTTTTGATCTGATGCTGATCATTGAGCGATCCACCTGTTTTGTACTTTATGATCCCAGGCGAAGCTTTGGAGATGAATGACACCTAAGACAGGATTCTTTTCATTTGCAGAAAATTAATGAATCCACTCTTGTCCCCGTGACGGGAATGGTGTAAAATAATCTTCATAAAACTTTGCTGCGAGGCAACTATGAAAATACTGGAAGCGATCCTGGATCTGCTCTTTCCACCGCGCTGCACCTTCTGCCACAGACTTACCCAGGGCGGAGCCTCGATCTGTCCCCGTTGTATGGAACGACTTCCCTATACCGGCAATGCCGCGCAGCAGAGTTTCCCGCATCTTGATGGATGCTGCTCTCCACTCTACTATGAGGGTTCTGTTCGGGATTCGCTTCTCCGGTACAAGTTCGGAGGTTTGAAGCTCTACGCCGTCGTTTACGGGCATTTCCTGGCGAAATGCGTTGACGAGAATGCATTCTCCTGCGATAGTATCACCTGGGTGCCCTTGAGCCGCCGGAGGCTTCGCAGACGAGGTTACGATCAAGCCCGACTTCTGGCTGAGGACTTGGCAAGGGAGCTTGGACTTCCTTGTTCCTGCCTGCTGCGGAAGAAGAAAAACAATCCCGCTCAGTCTCGTACCGGGAACGCGGAAAAACGCCGCCGTAATGTGAAAGGCGCATATGAATCTCTGGAGGGTGCCGACATCGCCGGAAGGCGTATCCTTCTCGTGGATGATATTGTCACCACCGGCGCCACACTCAGCGAGTGTGCCTCCGTTCTGAAGTCGGCTGGGGCTGAAGCAGTTTATGGCTGCACGGTAGCACGGCGGAGAGATTGATTGCAGATATGGGCTAAAGCCTTGTTTTGCATTTTTGAAAAATGATACAAGCAATTACAGAGGAGACGCTGTATGGTTATATTTGAGAGAGATATTGCCGTTGATCTTGGCACTTCCACTACGCTGCTGTTTGAACAGGGGAAAGGCGTCGTCGCACGGGAGCCTACTGTGGTCGCCATCGACCGCGTGAACAGCAAGATCACCCAGGTTGGGCAGGATGCCCAGAAGATGCTGGGTCGCACTCCTGCCAATATCGTGGCCATCCATCCTGTGAGCGCCGGCGTGATTTCCGACTATGAGATGGCCGCTCAGATGCTGCGGGAGCTGGTGAGCCGCATCACCTCCTTCAGTCTCTTCAAGCCCTGCATGCTGGCCTGTGTTCCCAGCTCCATCACAGGCGTGGAGGAGCGCGCCATGATCGACGCGGCGATCGAGGCCGGTGCCAGAAAGGTTTATCTGCTGGAGACTGCCGTGGCCACCGCGCTTGGCGCCGGCGTGGACATCTCCCGCCCGGACGGTCATATGATCATCGACGTCGGCGGCGGCACTACCGAGATCGCCATTATTTCCGCCGGCGGCGTTGTGGAATGCGAGTCCATCAAGGTCGCAGGCGCCAGCTTTGATGACGCCATTGTCAAGTACGTGCGCCGGAAATACAACATGCTCATCAGCCTCAGCGCTGCGGAAGAGATCAAGCGGAGCATCGGTTGTGTCATGCAGAGGCCGGATATGGGTGTGGAAGAGGTCAAGGGCAGAAACCTGGCCAACGGACTGCCCAAAACCGTGAATATCAACGCCAATGAATTGATCGAGGCATTCGTCGATCCCATGAACCATATCCTGGAGGCCATTCACAGTGTTTTGGAGCGTACGCCGCCTTCTTTGGTCGGCGACCTGGATACCAACGGCATCGTCATGTCCGGCGGCGGAAGTTTGATCTATGGCATGGATCGCTTGATTGAGCGCAGCACAGGCATTCGAACCTCCGTTGTGGACGACCCGGTCTCCTGTGCCGCTTACGGCGCCGGAAAAATGCTCAAGCATCTTGAGGACATGCCCGACGGCATGAGGAATTTCTTCCGGATGCGCCAGCTGAAGGGCTGAGAAAAGGAGAGTTGGAGCGATGAAGAGTCTGTTGAATATCCTGAGAGTCGGCGGCGGCAGCAGGCAGTATTGCTCCGCTGTTGTACTGGCTGCTGGCGGCTCCGTCCGCATGGGCAGCGACAAAATCCTGGCACGCCTTGGCGATATCCCGGTTTTAGCTCGTTCGCTCCGTCCTTTTCAGAACAGCGAGTACATTGATGAGATCGTAGTCGTGACCAGCGCAGAAAAGCTGCAGGAGGTCACGGAGCTTTGCAGAGAGTACAATATCGGAAAGGTCAGCAAGGTCGTTACAGGCGGAAAAACCAGAGCAGAGTCCGCTCTTACCGGGGTTTCTGAAGTCAGCTCCAAGGCTGAGCTGATCGCGATTCATGATGGGGCTCGTCCTCTTGTGACGGAAGATCTGATTCGCCGCACGGTACAGGCGGCTGTCCAAAAACGAGCAGCCGTCCCCGCCATCCGCAGCACGGACACGCTGAAAACGGCAGGAAAGGACATGGCCGTTATCGGGACAGTGGACAGGGAAACGACCTGGAGGATCCAGACGCCGCAGGTTTTTCAGGCGATCCTCATCAAAGGCGCCCTGACCAAGGCCATGAAGCAGGGCCTTCCGCTGACGGACGACAGCTCCGCTCTGGACGTACTTGGCGTTACCACCTATCTCGTCGAAGGTGACGAAGAAAACATCAAGCTGACAAGGCCCCTGGATCTTCTGCTGGCATCTGCGATCCTGCGGGAACGGAGGGAACGGGATGAGAATCGGTCAGGGTTATGACGTCCATCGCCTGGTGGAGGGCAGAAAACTGATCCTGGGAGGCGTAGAGGTCCCCTTCGAAAAAGGGCTTCTCGGTCATTCGGACGCGGATGTCCTGGTACACGCCCTGATGGACGCTCTGCTCGGGGCTGCCGCTCTGGGCGATATCGGAAAGCTTTTTCCAGATAAGGATCCACAATATGAGGGGGCGGACAGTATCGGCCTTTTGCGTCAGGTCGTCGGGATCCTATCTGATAAGGGCTTCCGGATCGGCAACTGCGACTGCACCGTAATCGCACAGCGACCGAAGCTTGCGCCCTTTATCCCTGCCATGCGACGCAGAATCGCAGAGGCTTTGGACCTTGACCTTGCTCGGGTCAGCGTCAAGGCGACCACCGAAGAGGGACTAGGATTCTCCGGCGAAGGCCTGGGGATCGCCGCTCAGGCGGTGGCTCTGCTGATGGAAGAAATAGATTGATCGATCACCGCTGTCATATTCCGGCATAGGATGGAATGCATCCTGTGCTGTAAAACGGACTCTGCCGGGAGGCGGGGTCCGTTTTCCTGTGAATCTGACAGAGGGGATATGCTATGACACAATATTGGATCAGTTTTCGATCTCTGACCTATGCGCAGCGTGCAGCCGCTCTGCTGGAGCGGAAGGGGATCACGGCCACAGTCGTTCGGCTGCCGCAGCATCTCACGAAGCGTGGCTGCGGCTATGCCGTTATCATTCGGGGCCGCCTTAGACAGGCCGCAAGCTTCTTGGGTGAAGCGAAGATCCCATGGAGTCAGGTGTTTCAGCGACTGGAGAGCGGTGAGTTTCAGGAGGTGGAACCGTGATATATCTGGATCATGCCGCAACTTCTCTGCTTAAGCCAGCAGCAGTGGAGAAGGCGATGGCTCGTGCCGTGCGCACCTTGTCCAGTCCTGGGAGGGGAGCTTATCCGCCGGCGATGCTGGCTTCGGAGACGGTATTTCGCTGCAGAGAAGCGGCAGCAGAGTTCTTTCACGTTCAAGCGCCTGAACAGGTTGTCTTTACCATGAATGCCACGCACGGGCTGAATCTTGCCATCCACAGTCTCATCCGGGAGGGGGATAGAGTGCTCATTTCCGGTTTCGAGCATAACGCGGTGACAAGGCCGCTGCACGCTCTGGGCGCACAAGTCGAGATCGCGGGGAGAAGGCTGTTCGATCCTGAAGACACGCTGAGCGCCTTTGCCAGAGGGATCCGCGGATGTAGAGCTGTCGTCTGCACGGCTGTTTCCAATGTATTTGGGTACAGACTGCCGATTGAGGATATCGCTGCTCTCTGTAAACGAGAGGGCGTCCCCCTGATCGTGGACGCTTCCCAGGCAGCGGGGGTGCTGGATCTGGATTTTGGTCAACTCGGGGCAGCTTTTATGGCCATGCCTGGCCATAAGGGGTTGCTTGGGCCTCAGGGGACGGGGATCCTGTTGTGCGGAAATGAAACAAAACCTCTGCTTTTTGGCGGCTCCGGTTCTGAGAGCAGAAATCAGGAGATGCCGGAATATCTGCCGGACCGCTTGGAAGCGGGAACACAGAATGTCTGCGGGATTGCAGGGCTTTTGGCGGGGATCGAATATGTCCGTGCCAGAGGGACGGTTGAAATTCTCCGCCACGAAAGATCGCTGCTCAATCAGAGCATCGCTTTCCTTCGCGGAGCTGCGTGCGAGCTCTTCACAGACGAGGGACGGCATCAGACCGGTGTTCTCTCACTGCGAGTCCGCGCGTGGACTGTGAGACCCTGGCTGCGCAACTGGGCGATCGTGGAATATGTGTGCGCAGCGGTCTTCACTGTGCACCGCTTGCTCATGAGAGCGCGTCAACACTGGAAACCGGCACGCTGCGGATGAGCTTTTCTCCTTTTCTGGATCCCGGTGCCATCAGCAAAGCCTGCATGGTCCTTCGAGGGCTGCTGT
>JAEEGL011353478.1_pt1 | contig 10074 bp, 8 predicted proteins | sample 9134231 | NCBI WGS metagenome assembly JAEEGL01 (sample SAMN16246548, study PRJNA631951) | gut metagenome | biome: gut microbiome; feature: rumen; material: fiber-attached | host: Bos | place: Iran: Karaj | collected 2018-10 | reverse complement strand
GAACTGGCTGCCCAAGTGCCCATTGGCAGTGAGGGTGTGACAATTGTTCCGTTTGGCAATGGTGCTGAGCGTGTGCTGGAGAACAAGGAGATTGGCTGTTCCATCAATGGCCTGAACTTCAACAAGCACAATCGTGCCCATATCATCCGTGCTGCCCAGGAAGGCATTGTCTTCTCTTTCTGCTATGGCATGGAGATCATGCAGCAGATGGGCATGGATATCCGCAAGATCCATGCTGGCAAGGCCAATATGTTCCTGAGTCCCTTGTTCCGTGATACGCTTGCAGGTGTGAGCGGTGCAACGATTGAGCTCTATGACACCGACGGTTCGGTGGGCGCAGCCAAGGGCGCTGGTATCGGTGCAGGTATCTATAAGGATCATGATGAGGCATTTGCCACGCTCGACAAGCTACAGGTCATTGAGCCCGACGAGCGTCTGCGTCCGGAATACCTGGCAGCTTATGCCGCTTGGAAAGAGACTCTGAGAAAGAATGTCTGATTTTAGCAATAACAAAAAAAAACATGGCAGCCAGACGGTCTGCCATGTTTTTTTGTCTTTACACCAGTTCCACTTTGTTGATGTCCTGCTCTTTTTCGCAATAATGACAGGTCAGGATGTTGCCCTCTACATGGAAGTGGGTGCTCATGGGCTCGTTGTTGGTAATGCACTTCGGATTGTTGCATTTCACGATGCCCCTTATCTCTGAAGGTGTCTCTACGGTCTTTTTCTCCACCACTTCATAGTCGCGGATGATGTTCAGGATGACCTTCGGAGCCACTACCGAGAGACGTGAAATCTCATCATCGGTGAAAAACTTGTTGCTTACCTTGATAATACCTTTGTTGCCCACTTTCTGGGAGGGATAGTTGATGCCGATGGTAACAGGTGTTTTCAGGTTGAACAGTCCCAGTAGGTTGGCCACCTGGTAAGTCTTCTCAGCGGGGATATGGTCAATGACGGTGCCATGCTCAATGGCTGCCACCAGTCGTTCTTTCTTGTTCATAGGATAATGGTTTTATCGTTTCTTACATCGTCAAGGCTGATTCCCAGCACATCGCAGAAGATGGCCTCACGGGCAAAAAGTCCGTTGCCGGCCTGCTGAATGTAGTAGGCATGTGGGTTGTCGTCCACCTCGTATGCAATCTCGTTCACACGTGGCAGCGGGTGCAGTATCTTCATGTTGGGCTTGGCCAGTCGCAGCATGTCGTTGTTCAGGATGTAGACATTCTTCACCCGCTCATATTCCATCAGGTCCGAGAATCTTTCTTTCTGTACGCGGGTCATATAGAGAATGTCGGCATCGGCAATCACTTTCTCGTTGAAGGCCGTGTGCTCCTGATACTTGATGCCGTGTTCTTCGCAGTACAGTTTGTATTCCTTGGGCATGGCCAGTTCCTTAGGAGCTACAAAGTGGAATGTGGGGTTGAAGTGGCGCATGGCCATGAGCAGCGAGTGAACGGTGCGTCCGTACTTCAGGTCGCCCACCATGTAGATGTTCAAGTTCTCCAGTGTGCCCTGTGTTTTGTAGATACTGTACAGGTCGAGCATGCACTGCGACGGATGCTGGTGGGCACCGTCACCGGCATTGACAATGGGCACAGGACTTACTTCCGACGCATACTGAGCAGCACCCTCAATGTAGTGACGCATCACGATGACGTCGGCATAGTTGGCCACCATCATGATCGTGTCCTTCAGCGTCTCGCCTTTTGTTCCGCTGGTCACTTTGGGGTCGGCAAATCCTATCACCCTGGCCCCCAGTCGGTTGGCGGCTGTTTCAAACGAGAGTCGCGTGCGTGTTGACGGCTCAAAGAACAGGGTGGCCACCACGCGCCCTTTCAGAATCTCACGGTTGGGATGCCGCTCGAACTCTTGTGCCATCTCAATCATGTAAAGAATCTTTTCACGAGTGAGATTGGCAATCGTTACGAAATTATGTTTATCCATTGGAAATGGTTGTTTTTGGTGAAACAGGTTTCGTCTGCAAAATTACGAATTTCCTTCATAATGGCAAACAATTCTTCTGCTTTTCTTGTCTGTTTCTCAGAAAAACACCATTATAGCAACGTGAAACAAACGAATATGGATGATACCATTCCGTCAGAAAACATACATATCCGCATTTTATTTTTTTTCTCTCAGAAAAAGTTTGAAAATATTCGCTCACACTACATGAATCTCTCGAAACGCCTTTGTTTATTGGTATTTTGAGAATGTAGTCTGACTACACAAGACTACACAAGACTACATAAGACTACATAACCCGTTTATGGCTAGATTTCGGCTGTATACCAAAAGTATTTACAGTGAATACAATCTGTATTTGATTTAAATACAACTTGTATTCTATGTAAATACAAGTTGTATATAGCGTGAATACAATTAGTAGACAGCCTTTATTTAAAGGCATTTTAAGCGTTTTTCTTAAATAATTAGTCGAATATTTTTGTATTAGTGTAGTCTTATGTAGTCTTATGTAGTCAGACTACATAGCTAAAACATCTTTATATAAAGGTATTTCAGCGCATTTATGTAGTCTTTGCTATTTTTTGATAAAAAATTTCTGTGGTAAAAAAATAGCAATCTACAGATACTGTTGAACCTCCTGATACAGAAAAACATTCCGCGCCTGCCACGAGGCGGGCACGGAATGAAAAGAAAATACTATAGTGATGGGCTGAAAACAATTCTATAGGAAAAATATTTGCTTATTCGCATAGTAATTTGTATCTTTGTGCCAAATTTGCGAATTATTAATACTAAAAGAAGATATGGAATACTACAGCACTAACCACACGGCTCCAATTGCTGATTTGCGCAAGGCCGTTGTCAAGGGACTGGCCGAAGACCGCGGTCTCTACATGCCCGAGCATATCCACAATATGTCGAAGACTTTCTTCGACAACATGAAGGACATGTCATTCCGTGACATTGCATACAACGTGGCTGAAGCCTTCTTTGGCGAAGACGTCGATGCCGATGCCCTGCAGGACATTGTCTATGACACTCTGCCTTTCGACTGTCCCGTTGTCAAGGTGAAAGACAATATCTACAGCCTGGAACTCTTCCACGGACCAACGCTTGCCTTCAAGGATGTAGGTGCCCGTTTCATGGCCCGCCTGTTGCAGTATTTCATTCGTCAGGAAGGAAGTAAGGATTTGGTCAACGTGCTTGTGGCCACTTCGGGCGACACGGGCAGTGCTGTAGCCAATGGCTTCCTCGGCGTGGAGGGCATCCACGTCTATGTGCTCTATCCCAAAGGCAAGGTGTCGCCCATCCAGGAGTGCCAGTTCACCACGTTGGGGCAGAACATCACGGCCATAGAGGTTGATGGCGTGTTCGACGACTGTCAGGCATTGGTGAAGAATGCCTTCATGGACGATGAACTGAACCACCACATGCGGCTCACGTCGGCCAACTCAATCAATGTGGCTCGTTTCCTGCCGCAGGCTTTCTACTACTTCAATGCTGTGGCGCGGCTTATGAAGGAGAATAAGGATTTGGTGATATGTGTGCCCAGTGGTAATTTCGGAAATATCTGTGCAGCCTTGTTCGGTCATGAGATGGGACTGCCCGTGAAGCGGTTCATTGCAGCCAACAACGCCAACGACGTGTTCTATAACTACCTGCAGACGGGCCGCTACGAGCCGAAGCCTTCCATTCAGACACTGGCCAACGCTATGGACGTAGGCGATCCCAGTAACTTTGCTCGCATCTATGAACTCTACGGACAGAGCCATGAGCGCATCAGCAGCCTTATCAGCGGAGCTACCTACAGCGATGACCTGATTCGTGAAACCATGCAGAAATGCTATGCCGAGACGGGCTATGTGCTCGACCCGCATGGTGCCTGTGGCTATCGCGCCCTGGAAGAGCAGCTACAGCCTGGCGAGATTGGTGTGTTCTGCGAGACAGCCCATCCTGCCAAGTTCAAAGAAAAGGTAGACGAAATCTTAGGTATCGACACACCCATCCCCGACCGTTTAGCAGCTTTCATGAAGGGAACCAAGCAGAGTGTGCCCATGTCGAAGGACTTTGCCGATTTCAAGCAGTTCTTGATGAACAATTAATCCATGCGGTCACGGTAGTCGGCATAGCTGAAGGTGCGTAGCATCTCGAGCGTGCCGTCTTCGTGGAGCATGGCAATCGACGGATGGGTAATGCCGTTGAACATCGTGGTCTTCACCGTGGTGTAGTGAATCATGTCTTCAAAGATTACTTCTTCTCCCACTTGTAACTCATGGTCGAACTGCCATGATGACATAAAGTCGCCGCTCAGGCAACTGTTGCCGCCAAGACGGTAGACATGTACGGAGTTTTCTGTTTCACAAGAATCTTCGGTAATGACCTTTGCTCCTCGAACCTCTGGATAATAGGGCATTTCCAGGCAGTCGGGCATGTGGCAGGTGAAGCTCACGTCGAGAATAGCTGTGCGGATGCCCTTGTCCTCAACGATGTCGACCACATGTGAGACCAGCGGCCCCGTCTGCCAGGCAAAGGCACTGCCAGGTTCAAGGATGATCTTCAACCAAGGATAACGGTCGTGCAGGCCCTGCAGAATGCGGACAAGCCGTTCTACATCATAGTCTTTTCGTGTCATCAGATGGCCGCCGCCCAGGTTCAGCCACTTCAGTTGCGGGAACCAACGGGCAAACTTCTCCTCAATATGTACCAATGTGCGTTCCAGCACGTCGCTTCCACTCTCGCAATGGCAATGGCAGTGGAAACCTTCAATGTCCTGGGGCAGTGTGTCGGGGAGCTTTGCGGCTGACACTCCAAATCGTGTGCCCGGAGCACAGGGATTATAGAGCAGCGTCTCTACCTCAGAATACTCAGGATTTACGCGCAAGCCGATGCTGGCCTTGCCTGCCACCCGCTGATGGAAACGCTCATACTGTGAGAGCGAGTTGAACGAAAGGTGACTGCTGCACTCCACGATTTCGTCAATCTCATCGTCGGTGTAGGCCGGTGAGAACGTGTGGGCCTTGGCACCGAACTCCTCCAGTGCCAATCGGGCCTCGCTCAGCGAACTGGCCGTTGTACTGCTGATGTATTCCCGAAAAATGGGAAAAGTCTTCCAAAGGGCAAACGCCTTGAAAGCCAGGATGATTTCCACGTCGGCCCGGCGTGCCACGTTAGCAATCAGTTGCAGGTTGCGACGCAGCTTCTTCTCTTCTATAATATAAATAGGTGTCAATGGGAAGCGTTAGTTGAGTTAATAGACTCTTGGGCCGAAGATCATGGTTCCTACGCGAACCATGGTCGAGCCATGACGGACGGCAATGGGATAGTCGTCGCTCATGCCCCATGAACGTTCACAGAAGCGAGGGTCGTCAGGGAAGTATTGCGCCTTTACCTCGTCGAAAAAGTCGGCAGCCGTCTGGAATTCGCTGGCTATCTGGACCTCATCGTCAGTGTTTGAGGCCATCATCATCAAGCCGCAAATCTCCACGTTCTTCATTTCGCGCCATTCGCCGTCGGCCAGCAGCTGACGGCAGTCGTCGAGTGTCAGACCGTATTTCGTGGCTTCTTCAGCAATATGGAGTTCGAGCAGGACTCTCACCACTCTGCCAGCCTTTTCTGCCTGCTTCTGAATCTCGCGCAGCAGTTTGAGCGAGTCAACGGCCTCGATCATCGAGATGTAAGGAACGATGTACTTCACCTTGTTGGTCTGCAGGTGACCGATGAAGTGCCACTCAATGTCCTTGGGCAGTGCCTCATGCTTCTCGCGCAGCTCCTGCTCATGGCTCTCGCCGAACACGCGTTGGCCTTCCTCGTAGGCAGCCATGATGTGCTCAGCAGGGTGGTACTTGCTGATGGCCACCAGACGTGTGCCCTGAGGCAGCGCGTCCAGCACCTGATGAAGCCTATCCTTCAAATTCTGGCTTGTCATCCTTTTCCTTCTTCTTATATTCATAGACATCCATCAGCGTGGTCTCGGCTACCGATGCGATGACATAGTCAATCATGCTTCCGCCCATGACCTCGTCGATGTTCTTCACGGCACCGTTGAGCGTTCCGGCCTGTACCAGGTAGTTCACGCTGCTGCGCTTCTCCTTCTCGGTCTTCTCGTCGATGGTAATGAACTGTAGCTTTGCCTTGTAGTAGCGGTCGGCCATCTCTTCGTCGCTGAAGAATATTTCCTTGTAGGCTGCACGTTTGATGTCGTTGACCTCAAACTCACCGCTGATGTAGCTTGACATTTCTTCCATGATACGCTGTTCGGCCTCCGTAAACGAGAGGGCATCGACGACGTAGGTCTCAACGACTTTCTTCTGCAATCCGTCCTCCATGGTCTTCTCATAGCGGATCTTGCATTCAAACCAGTTTGCTGTTCTGCTTCTCATATTGTTGTTCTTGTTTTTTTATTCTTCTTCTCCTCCTCCTTTTTGGTATCCGTATCGGGTAACGTTTTTCTGCTTTTCACGGGTCAGCTGGTCAATGATGTCGGCAGCGATGCTTCCGGCGCGATCCTTGGGCACACCGGCTTTTCCGGCCAGTTCTTCCTGTGTCTTCAGCAGTTCGTCGGCCATGGCATTGTTGCTTGAAACAAAGGTCTGCTCACTTAGTTTCATGCGGTCTTTGCTGTAGATTTTCGACAGCACGCGGTCAGCTTCACGGGTGAACTGTCTGCGGAACACTTCTTCGGCCTTGGTCTGATAATTCTCCATCTGCTTCCGCTCTTCGGGCAGAAGGGTGTCAATATTACCAGACTCGTCGACCCACAAGCCCAGCTCCGTTTCGGGATTGAAGCCGCCGTCCAGCAGGTCTTCCATCTCCTCTTTCTCCACACCTTGCACAAACTCCACGTTGACCGTGTTGGGATAAATCTCAAAAATGATGCCTATGACCAGTAGGGCCACCAACAGTGCTCCGGCCAGAGAGAGTGCCGAGCGTTTGATTCCTTTCGTCCGCAACAAGGCTATGCGCATGTCATCTACTGAACTGTAGCGTTTGGCGGGATCCTGCTGCGTGGCTTTTTTCACGACGCATTTGTACTCGTATGGCATGTCGCCCTGCTGATAGAGCCACTCAATGAACTTGCCCAGTGAGTAGACATCACTACGCTCGTCCATGCCCTCATGGCTGATTACTTCGGGAGCTACAAACGATTCGAACCCCTGGTAAAGGCTGGTCACATTGCTCATGGCTGCAAACGACGAGCCGTGACAAAGCAGCATGGGCTCGTTGTCGGACTTGCGGGCAAACACGTTCTGCGGAGCAAAGCAAAGATAGTAGACACCCTGTTCGTGCCAGCGGGTGGCGACGTCGAAGAGCGAGCGTACCGTATGGTCAATGAATCCGCTGCGTGCCAATACGGCAGGCGTGCTGTCGAGCAGCTGGGCAAACGTCTGATAGTTGCCCTGTTCCACCTCCAGTTCGTAGACACCGCTACTGTCCTCATGCAGTTCGTAATGCAGCTGCTGCCTGCCTGTGAAGGCTGCCGTGAGCCGCTGGTCGGTCTTCAGACCTTCGCAGAATACCACGTCATCGGCCAGCAGGGGCTTCAGTTCAAGCACGTTGCGGTACTTGCGGTCTATCAGTTTCTTGTAGAACACACCCAACGGCAGCTCTTCCCTATGGGTGGCTGCACCGTCCTGTGCATTCAGCATTTCCTCGTAATTCATTGTATTGGGGTCGCTAATTGATACGCTTGTTCGAGGCGCAAAAGTACTCAATTAATCTGATATAAGCAAATTTTAGGGGGTATAAATGAGAATCGGCTGTCTCCCGACAGCCAATTCTTCAAAAACAAACTACTTAAAAACTAATCTACTAAAACAAATCAAAAAAATTTCTTGTTTCGGCTGCAAAATTACTGCTTTTTCCGCCTGCAGCCAAATTTTCGGGTCTCAAAAGCTTACGTTTTTGATTTATATCAAAGCGGGAAACAGGCTTGTTGACCCATTTCCCGCCTTTTGTAATGTTCAGTTATCAAATTACATCATTCCACCCATTCCCGGTGCACCGCCCATGGGCATGGCAGGCTCCTTTTCGGGCTTGTCGCAGATGAGGCACTCAGTGGTGAGGAACATGCCTGCGATAGAAGCAGCGTTCTCCAGAGCCACACGGGCTACCTTGGCAGGATCGATGACACCAGCCTCACGCAGGTCTTCGTACTTGTCGAGGCGGGCATTATAGCCAAAGTCACCCTTGCCCTCGCGTACCTTCTGAACGACTACGGCACCCTCGCCACCGGCATTGGTGACAATCTGGCGCAGCGGCTCCTCGATGGCACGCTTGATGATGTTGATACCAGTCTGCTCATCGGCGTTGTCACCCTTCACTTCGGCCAGAGCTTCCAGGGCGCGGATGTAGGTGGTACCGCCACCAGCCACAACACCTTCCTCGATGGCAGCGCGGGTAGCGCACAGGGCATCGTCCACGCGATCCTTCTTCTCCTTCATCTCAACCTCGCTGTTGGCACCCACATAGAGCACGGCAACGCCGCCGCTCAGCTTGGCCAGACGCTCCTGCAGCTTCTCCTTATCGTAGGAAGAGGTGGTGTTCTCGATCTCAGCCTTGATCTGGTTGATACGGTCCTTGATGGCCTGTGAGTCACCAGCACCATTGACGATGGTAGTATTGTCCTTGGTCACGGTGAGCTTTTCGCAGGTGCCCAGCATTTCAATGGTGGCCTGCTCAAGCTTCAAGCCCTTCTCCTCGCTGATCACGGTGCCGCCAGTAAGCACGGCGATGTCTTCGAGCATGGCCTTGCGGCGGTCGCCGAAGCCAGGAGCCTTGACAGCGCAGATCTTCAGACCGCCACGCAGACGGTTCACTACGAGTGTGGTCAGAGCCTCAGAGTCGACATCCTCTGCAATGACGAGCAGTGGGCGTCCGCTCTCAGCTGCAGGCTGCAGGATGGGCAGGAAGTCTTTGATGTTTGAAATCTTCTTGTCGTAGATGAGGATGTAAGGATTTTCCATCACGCACTCCATCTTCTCGGAGTCGGTGACGAAGTATGCCGACAGATAGCCGCGGTCGAACTGCATGCCCTCGACGACGCCGATGTGGGTGTCGCGGCTCTTCGACTCCTCGATGGTGATGACGCCATCCTTCGACACCTTGCGCATAGCCTCGGCCAGCAACTCGCCAATCTCCTTGTCGTTGTTAGCAGAGACGGTAGCTACCTGCTCAATCTTCTCGTAGTTGTCGCCCACCTGCTCGGCATCCTCCTTAATATAATCGACGACAGCCTTCACAGCCTTGTCGATGCCGCGCTTCAGGTCCATGGGGTTGGCACCGGCGGTGACGTTCTTCAGACCCTCGCTGACGATGGCCTGAGCCAGCAGCGTGGCGGTGGTGGTGCCGTCGCCGGCATCGTCACCCGTCTTCGAGGCCACGCTCTTCACAAGCTGTGCACCTGTGTTCTCGAAGTGGTCCTCGAGCTCAATCTCCTTGGCTACGGTGACACCGTCCTTGGTAATCTGAGGAGCACCGAACTTCTTCTCTATCACTACATTGCGACCCTTAGGTCCCAGTGTTACTTTTACGGCGTTTGCCAGCTGGTCGACGCCCTGCTTCATCAGTTCGCGGGCTTCGATATTGAATTTGATTTCTTTTGACATAGCTTTATTTCACTTTTTTACTATTTCACAATTTTACTATTACTGCGGCAATTGGCCAGTGGTGAAACTGTCCAATTGTCAAATTGGCAATTATTTTTCAATGATTGCCAAGACGTCGCTCTGACGCATGATGAGGTACTTGGTGCCTTCGAGCTCGATCTCCGTGCCGGAATACTTGCCGTAGAGCACTTCGTCGCCTTCCTTGAGAATCATTTCCTCGTCCTTGGTTCCATGGCCAGCGGCCTTGACGATGCCGTGCAGTGGTTTCTCTTTTGCGGTGTCAGGAATAATAATGCCGCCAATCTTCTCTTCTGCTGGAGCGGGCAATACTAGCACGCGGTCAGCTAATGGTTTGATGTTCATGATAATTGCTTTTTTGTTATTTGTTTGAATGTTTGAATTGTCGTCTTTTGCAGGGCCCGGCTGGTGGGCTCCACGACAAGTGTCACTGCCAAAAGTATGCCAAAAATAAAGGGCTGACAAAGTGTCAGCCCCCAAGCGT
>JAEEGL010382794.1_pt1 | contig 10074 bp, 5 predicted proteins | sample 9134231 | NCBI WGS metagenome assembly JAEEGL01 (sample SAMN16246548, study PRJNA631951) | gut metagenome | biome: gut microbiome; feature: rumen; material: fiber-attached | host: Bos | place: Iran: Karaj | collected 2018-10 | reverse complement strand
TCCAGAAAATAGTTGCGCCCTCAGTCTCGCAGCTCAAGGCTACTCTTATATCATCCTGATATACTCCCGGATCTTTCGACGGGATCGCTCTGGCAACGGACTCAGCAGCATTTTCTACCGCTTTGCCGACAACCATAAGCGAAATGTTGTTTTTGTTGTCTACTCCGTATGGAAGATCAACCTTACCGCTTGTCAGCCATACATGAGAGGCGTATCTGTCGGTTGGTTCCAGAGATCTTTCCGGTGTTTCCCAGGAAACCGTGGTCGCTATTGTGCTGCCATTATTAAGCGAAATATTCACTGTTGTCGGTAAAGAACTCTTTACCTGGTCACTAGTAGCGCCATATGGAATTCCTGTAACTTCTTCTGGCGGATATATCTTTTCCAGAGTATAGGTCGTCATCGGGAATGTATAGCTGATGGAGTTGCTGTTTTTATCCAGCGACGCCGTATTATCGTTGATTTTAATGACCGGATTTTCGGAATAATTAAAGATAGCGGCAGTATCGGTGTAGTCTGTGTCTTCTGCTTTTTTTGCCTTTATGTAATCTTTGCCCTGTGTATCTTTTTTCGGACTTAGTTTTACAGTCACTGTATAGTTTGTCAGATAATCAGCTTTACCCTCTTTAGGCTGAGGGGACCATATAATATCGACAAAGTCCGGATGGATCTGATACTCTTTTGTGATGGTTACTTTCAATGTATCCGCGTTGGCTGTTGTCTGCATGTCCGCCCCTGCCACAGGGACAGAGATAATTGCCGAAATCCCTTTTATTACCGGAATGTATTGAGCATCAATTACCGGTTTAGACTCGGCGCTGATATCAGCAGGAATCCTGATCATTATTGTTTTGGAACTCAGATCCGGCGATGGCTCTGCAGGCACAATGCCTTGTGCCTTACTGAAATCCCACTTGTAAAACTTCTCATCGACAACATCCGGAGCGCTGATCGTTATTACAGTGCCAGGATGTACGCTGTATATTACAGGAGTTTCTCCTGTAATATAATCATTAAGATTCAGATCAAACGGCTTTATGGAAACGTCCACTGTCGCTGCAGGAGGAAGCGGTGAATCACCTTCGGTGGTTATAAACTGTATTATCAAAGTGGCGCTTCCATCTGAATCGTTTCTGGAAATGCTTATGCCGTTTTCCTTGACTTTATACATGTCTCCGTTAAACATAGCACTAAGATCTGTTGTTGACGCAAACACTATCCTGTTTGCCTGATCTTTAGGCATGACGATCGTGGCAGTGTAATCAACTTTGGCATAAACCGTATCGGTTGCCGGATAAGTCTTGCCGCCATAGGTATAAGTCCAGACAATAGGATAATTATACTCGTCTGCAAGTTTGTCATCAAAGCTGATCACTGCCTGACTTGCCAGACCTTGACTTTCACTTCCAGCTATCGGAGCAGGGAAAAGTGAAGTTACAAGTTTTATCATTCTCAGACATACGGCTTTAATGTTAAGTTTATACTTAGCAGGATATGTCTTTCCTTCTGCATATGTGCTTCCATCCGCAGGCATTGTAAATCTAACGGTGGCTTCTGACTGCTTGCCATTCAGGATATATTGAGCTATATCGTTATCTACAACATTTCCGTTTTCATCAAGCAGCTCGACAATCCATCTGTCAAAATAATAATGGTTGTCTGGATTCGCTGCGATCGTAACATCTTCGTTGCTGTGATAATAATATACCTCAGGCGTTTCTGATGAGCCGTCATATAATGAAACTTCATGTCCGTTGTAGACTTCAAAGTAATAGGTTGCCAGATCGCTCTTTTTGCCAAGTGATATGGCATAGGTGGTAACGATGAACCTTTCACCTTCAGCTTTTGAAGGCAGATATAGACCGCCGCGGTATATGCCTTTATCCAGCAGTGGTTTATAGCCGCTGCCGTCTTTGTAAGTCTCATAGTAAATTGCTTCGCCTGTAACATCACCATCTCCCTGGGTCCGATTTACAGGGCTGACGTCCTCGTGGATCAATCCCACTTCAAGCATTATTTTCTGATTAGGGTCGACGATGTTGTATTCATCCGGATATTGACTGGCTTCCTTGCATTTTTCGTTCTTGCTTAGATATGCGTCAGGTCTATTTACAGTATAGTTATCCGGATTGTAACTGCCATTTACCCAATTAACCGCATACTCTTTATAAGTGCCATCTATTATCTGGCCGGCATTGTTGCCTTCTGTATATGCGCTGTAATAGCTGTCATATGTCCTTGTCCAGGCCATGCCGATATCCAGGCTGTGATTGTTGTCTATGATCATGTCGGAATTCTTATATAAAGAAAGGCTGTATATAAGATTGTTTACAAGTACACCTTCTCCTCCGACGTCTCCGTTGACCCATTTTGTACCAGTTTCCGGAAAAGGCGGATATCCTTCGGTACCTTCGCCATAAACTCCGAGCTGCCAGTCTCCGTCGGTAAAGTTGAATATTGCATCCGCAATTATTAACCAGTTGCTTTTGACGATTTCTTTTTGTGCTGATGTAAGATCATCGAATGCGCCGTTTATTTCTGCAATATCCCAGAGATAATTTCTGACATAATCTTTACCTTCCTGATTAAGATTATGATAATCTCCCAGCACATTAAATATCATCGAAAGGGTATTGATATCGCTATGTGCCACTTTATCTAATCCCTTCTTTATGGCATCTAAAACCATCTTGTCATCGCTTCTGTCATCTTGAGCAAACATAGCTCTTGCCAGCTTTTGGAAATTCTCGACGTATTTTTTTCTATATCCGGTTTTATCAAAAGTTTCCTGCTGGGCAAAAGGGATCAGGTTTGCTAAAAAGTCCTCTGTTTTTGCACCATCATAAGATCCGATCTTTTTCATCAGATGGACATTCGCGGCCGATCCGTACGGATAGAAATAATCATAAAACAACCTGTCGTGAGCAATGGTCGCAAGATGATCGATCATGTTCTGACGCCTTATATCATATTTTTTATAAGATTCCGTCTCCTCGCTATTCATATTCTTTTTTGTTTCCAGCAACTCGTTATCAGAATATGTTGTAACCTGTGTCACCCCCGACTCTGCAGATGCTCCAGCAGGAGTAATGGTCTTTGTTTTTATGCATGACAGGTATGCGTCTTTTGTCTTCCTGCCCAAATATGTTCCCGGCACATAGTGATCGACGCCGTATCTCTTGAAGCCCATTTCCTGCGGCCCGACATAAGGCACAAGATCTCCTGCGTTTATCAGGTTGTGTATCCAAAAATATTTGCTCTTGTCACTGAGCTTTTCTGCTACATCAGTTCCTCCCTTTGGTGCTTCCAACGGGTAAGCAAAAACCTGGTTGCCGGCTGCCGGCTGGCCTTCTTCATCCGCTTTATAACAGAAATTCTCTATAACACGTTTTGCCACTATATTTGCAGTCGCGCCGCCTCTAGAGAAACCTGCTATCCAGAATTTGACTTTGCCTTCTATTAATTCCTGTTCAAGATCATAAATATCTATATATTGATTTAAGGCATCCATGACCTGGTCGGCTGCCTCAGAAAAGCCCTGGGCTTCACCGTCGTTTTTATCGCCTATGCCAAGAGTAACGTTGCTGGTCCATTCCTTTTCATAGTTGGCACCTCTTGTGGCGATCGCAACAAGAGTGTATCCGGTATCGACAAGATCGCTGCCATCATATTTCTGCAATGTCTTGCTGGCAATCGTGACACCGATGGTATCGGTGCCCGGAGCATTGTAGTTGCTGTCGTTGACATATATCTTCTGATCAGGACAGCCTATGTCGGCCATGAACTGTCGTGCTGCCCCGTGTTTATAATCATCGTCATAAGCATTTAGATATGCGCCGGCTGCTGCCATACCATAGGATGCGGTAGCTAAATGATCGTTGTAAATGATCGGGTCATCAAAAAACAGCCCGTCAGAATAATACATCTTGAAGTTTCTGTCGCCGATCGAGCAATGACGCGGATAGATTGTTCTTAACTGGTATTCAATACCTGATGTCACACCTTCTGTTTTGGTATACATTCCGGCATAAGCTCTGTCATTTGTATCAGCATAGGCATGAGCGTCCTGTGTCTTTATGGTTACGATATCAGCGTTTACTCTCTTGCTCGCACCTTCCTCTACCTCTGATTTTTTGATATAGAGCAAGCGCCTGCCATTCATTGGTGAGTCATGATAATTATAGACAATCGTATAGTCTTCATCGTCCGCAAAAAGCTGGTTTGAATAATCGGGTGTAGGTTCATAGGTTATATGCTGGCCTACTCTAGGAATCTCTTTTAAATAATCCATATGAATCTCTGCTTCATCGTTCTGATTAAGATTCAGATAGATCGTTGTGTCATACAGAATGAGATTGCCGGAATCGTTATTCTTTATGACGGTCGATCCGGTAACATACATACCTTCATTGCAATCGGCCGTGATATAAACGCCGTATTTGCTGTTGCCGGTGATCGTGCAGTTATGAATGGTTGTGTTGTCGTTATCGATATATACACCGCCGCCTTCTTCACTGGAAGTATTGTTGGTGATGATCAGGTTTTCAAGTTTACATCCTTCTTCTTCAATATATACACCGCCGCCGTATTCGGCGCTGTTTCCATCGAGAGTAAGATTACCTTTGCTGTCGGCTCTTAAAACAGCGTCATCATTCCAGAAATATACGCCGCCGCCGTAACCGTTGGTTTTATTTCTGCTGATTGATGAGCCCTTTGTTCCTGTAACAGAAATATTCTCTCCATCCATATTTATGCCGCCGCCATCGCTATTGGCATAGTTGTTGTCTATGTGGCTGTTATTTAAAACGATCCTGATATTATCGTCGTTTTTGGCGTAGATGCCGCCACCGTCCTCCTGAGACAGGCACCCGGTAATCGTGCTGTTGTTTAGCGTCAGTTCGGTATTGTCTTCCGTTATTAAAATACCGCCACCGTAACCGGAATAGCTTACAAAGGGATTCGGAAAATATGAGGCCTTGCAACCGGCAATAGTAACATCGTTCAGTATGACTTCTTTGCCTGAATCGATATAAATTGCCCCAGGTCCTGCCGAACTGTTTCCGCCCGCAAGCGTAGCACCGTATGTTGTTATGAAGCTCTCGGCATTTTTCTGGTTTGTGTTGGTGAAAACTCTGACGCCTTCGTGTTTAATATTCTTTTCTTCTTCATTTGAAGCGCCGTTGATCTTTAAGGTTGCGTCGGTCTCAACATATATCAGTTCGCCGTTTTTTGAATAGTCATCATCTTTGACGTTGTTCCTGTCAAATCTGTGACCATGCATGTTTAGCGTTGCTTTGCAGTTTTCCGGTATATACAGCCGTTCATCAAACTGATGATCTTTATAATAATCCCAGTCTGTATACATTTCGATCGTGACTGTTTTGTTTTTATAATCATCTTCAAGGTCATCAACCAGATCTTCAAAATCATCGTATTTTTTGTCGTTAAGCGCACCGATGTAAGTGACCGCTTCAACAACAACCATATTAAAGCATTCTAAAACGACCAGCATCGCTACCAGTGGCACTATAAGCAGATGAAGCAATCTGTTCCGCGTTTTTTTCATTATATTTTTATTTTATAACAGGAATAAGACCAGAAACAAAACGCAGGATAGCATTGTTAATTGTAAGGTTGTTTTTATTGTTTTCTGTTTTCCCCAAATAAACCGACATAAATATTTCGTCTGTTTTCTTAGTTCCATATGAGATTTTCTTCAAGCGTTGGTGTTTGCGACGTTTGTTTTGCTTTCCGGTCAGCTTTCATTAATATATCCTGAAGTAGTCAATTGTTGATAAAAGGCTTCATTTCGAAGAAGCCTTTCTGTTTTTTGATCCGCTTGTACAGATCTGTTGCACTGATGTTGATTTTCTGGATCTACATCACAATAGATGGTTGTCCGGTCAGAAAATCATAAACGAAGCGGAAAAGACAAAGCTCAAACCATTTCCTTTGCGCAGATGCCAGAAGACCGGAACAACAGCCCCAGCATAGGATGTTTGCCCAAACGGTTTTTCACTCTATTTATACTCGCTTAGTTAAAAGACTCATTAAGCTTATGAATATAGGCTTTTAATACCTTTGTCGCTTTTTTCGCCGATTCTGGATATTTATAGAAAAAGAAGCGTCGTTTTATTCAACAACGCTTCTTATTTATCTGTTGTCCTTTTTGTAATGACTGTTTTTTATAAAGGTTAGCTTATTGGGTTACAAGTGACCCGACTGTTTCTTAATAGATCGACAGGTCCGGCAGATCCGGTACGGTATCCGTTGTCTGATAGATCTTTCCGGTCTCAACAGATGTGATCTGATCGTTTTCGATGTTGAGGGCGTATTCTGTCAAATAAGTGACTCCATCTACTTTGTCAGAAACCTTTAAATATGTGATGGTATCTTCACTTAAACTGAAGAAATTCGTGTTTCCGTCATGATCTTTATACTTTTCCGTATCATCGCCACTTAATGTGACCTGATAAGATTTATCAACAACCGTATCGGCAAGAAGTTTTCCGTCAGCAGTTGCGATGACCATAGACGAGCTGTTCTGTTGCCAGCCTCCAGGAATGGAAAAGACGATGTATTCCTTATCCTTTCCTTTGAAAGATGCCGCTTTGAAATCATACTCAAACAGTTCAAAATTTATAGCTACCAGTTCTTCAAGATCTTCGGTCTCGCGTATGAAGTTTGTTGTCTCATCATTAAAGAAGGCTCTGCCGACAGCTACGACCTCGGCAGGAAGAGTTTCTCCGTGGATGTCGACATAGTAATAGGTGAAACAAGGATCGTCAGGGATTACAGAAGAATCCATCTCATACTGTACAGCAACTCTGCGGAACTCTCCGTTGACTGTCAGATCGCGGTGTTCAAAACCCAAAGCCATATCGACGGATAATGGGATCTTGTCCATCAGTGTGTCCTGATACGACTGAGCAGGTACAGACTGCCCGTTGTTGGAAGATAGACTGTCCGTCTTGTTTTCCACTGGTTCTGCAGGTTTGTCTTGCTGATCAGGAGCAGTCGTCTGAGATCCACTCTCTTGAGTTGAGTTGGATGTTGAAGGCTTTGCTGTCGTATCGTTTTCTTTCGCACAGCCGGATATCATCAAAGCAAACGCCAGCATTAATACCGCAAATACAGACCATTTCTTCATAAATAGATCCTCTCTTTCCTTTTGGTGCTCTTATGAACGATCTTAAATGTTGCCAACTCGGCACCGCAAGCCAGAACAAGCTTTCGATAATCTCGCGTCTTTTGTGGCAACTTACGAGCAAAACAAAACTTAATCAGTCTGGTTTTTAACTTCTTCTTTTTCTTTGGTCTTGTTGTTTTTCTTACGATGTACAAACATATAAAATTTATTTTTTATTTTTCTGAAAATCGCTTTAAACATTTTGTATTCCTCTTTCTATATTATTTGTGATTTTGCCTGTGGTTTTTTGAATTGATCCTTTGAAGTCTATAAATCGATATTATTATATCAAACGGAGAATTATCTCTTCTATAAAGTCCCAAAAACGCTCGTTTTCTCTCCTTTTTGGATCTGTTTTTTATAATTGCGCTATTCCTGATCTTTTCTATATTATAAGGCATCTTTGATTCAGTGAAGTATCTGAGCATATGAAAAGACAAGCCTGGTCTTCAATGTTATCTTATTGTAAGCGGAGGCTGACTATGAACAAAAGAAAAGTTTTTAACATTGTCATATTTCTGATCGTTATGATCAACTGGCTCAGGATGGTCTTCATCAGATCGGATCTTGCCCTGACAGCCGGTGGTCTGTCTTCATTAAAATACTTTACAGTTCTTTCAAATCTCTATGAAGGACTTGCCTGCCTTGTCTGGCTTTATAACGGTGATGAAAAGATCAAGTATTCGGCAGCCGTATCCGTTACGCTGACCATGGTCGTCGTACTGACTTTCCTTGGTCCGCTCTATGGCTATCCGGCCATGTTCTATGGTGTGAGTTTCTGGATGCATCTGATCGTTCCGCTTGCGGCTCTTCTTGAAGTCCTTTTCTGGAGTAGAACCAGGTTTACTTTAAGAGATAGCCTTCTTGCCTGCATCCCTTTGGGTATATATGGTATATTCTATATCGGCAACAACGCCATCAACGGCATCGGAATCTGGCCATATACTAACGACTGGTATGGTTTTCTTACCTGGGGTTATCCTATCGGCATCATGTTTTATCTTGTCATCCTGCTGGCAGTCTTCCTGATCGGCTTTCTGATCAGAAAATTCAAAGATAGAATCATTTAAGTTTTAAATTGCTTTTGAAACATATACATTGTTATGAAAGATAAACACGAATTCATGATCGGTGTTTATGCTTGTAATTAGAGAAAAATCATCAAAAAGCCTTTATTTAAAAGACTTTTTTCATTTTGGTGATTATTCCCGCTCGATCTTGTTGTTCGAAAGATATATATACCTGTTGAGGATGCGATGATGCTATGCATCCCTACAGCGATCTGACGTGTCTGTTTGTCAAAAGCAGGACTGCCGTGATCGTGAATCCTGCTGCACAGATGGCAAGAAGCGTCGTGCTGCCGAAAACCTGAAGTGCCGCCCCCGCCAGTACGGAGGCGATCGGAGTCATTCCCAGAGAACCTACACTTATAATGCTGCCTACCTTGCTCAGCATATTTTTTTCCACCCTGCGCTGTATGGTAGTGTTGAGAGGAATGTTGATTAAGGGGAGAAGGAAACCGATTACGAGGCACCCTGCACCGAACACCAGCAGGAAGGCGTTCAAAGAGACGTGTGAAGCCACCAGCCACCAGTATCCGATCGCCAAGGCAGCCATCACGCCCGAAAAGATGCACAGCCTTTCAGCGACCTTCAGTCCACATTTTTCTTCCTGCTCCATGGCACTTATCATCACGGCCCCGACCAGGGAACTGGTTCCTATGCATACACTGAAGACGGATGACCACAATTCCGGTTTCAGAACGCTGTCTAACAGATAAGTAGAAGCAGTCCCCAGATCCGTCCTGATAAAGTACGGAATGAAATTTCCCGTAACTGGTGTGAAAAAGAAGTTGATGAACAGCGCTGCGCCCAGAATCGCCACGATGGCTTTCTGACCTTTTAGATACAGTATGCCTTCTTTTATATCCGAAATAGCCAGAGACAGCGTTATCGGTTCCGCAGAAGGTGTGTGATCATAGCAGATCAGCATTTCCGAGATACCGGAGGCGATAAAGCAAACACCTACTACCAGGAAAAGAACATTTATCGGCAGCATCGCATACAGAACTCCAGCCAGTACGACACCCATGATCGACTCCATGGCGCTCTTGATCGAAAAATACGCGTTCGCCTGCTGTAATTGCTGCGGCTCTACGATATTCGGTAACATCGCTCCGGCGGCGGGATTGAAGATACCGCTGACCACATTGCCCATAATTCCCAGAACAAACAGGATCACGATACGCGCTTTCGGCGATGGCATGATCATCATAAGCACTGTGGCCAGAATTATCATCCCGCCTTTGGTGTGATCACAGACATACAGGATCTTAACTTTATTGAAACGGTCCCCAAGGACGCCGCCGACAGGTGTGATAAGCAGCAGTGCAACACCGCAAAGGGCAAGGTATAGACCCTGCAGAAAGGCGTTATTTCCGCTGATCTCCAGAATATAAAAGCCAACGGCGAAGCTGTAAAGAAGCGCACCCAATTCTGAGGCCAGAGCTCCGAAGAAGACCAAGCGGTAGTTTCTGTTCGCAAATACGTTGATTGTTTTCTTTTCATTATCCATTATCTGTCAGCTCCTTCCAGTTCCTTGACAGTTCCTGATTTCCCAAAAGATCCAGGATCATCTCGACGCTGTCCGCCGCCGTCGCGCCCAGAGCATCATTAATAATCACGTCTTTGTGGTGCGCGGGATAGCGAAGTGTCCTGATCCCATAATCTGGCATTGCGTCGAACTTCCGGACGACCGCAAGGACAGCGCGCAGATACTTCATTGCTTCTTCCGATTGTCCTTCCAGTGTATAAATATAGGCCATCACGGTATACATGCTTGCCATGATCTTATCGGCAAAATCTGCTTTTTCTCCCTCCTTGAAG
>JAEEGL010315676.1_pt1 | contig 10074 bp, 8 predicted proteins | sample 9134231 | NCBI WGS metagenome assembly JAEEGL01 (sample SAMN16246548, study PRJNA631951) | gut metagenome | biome: gut microbiome; feature: rumen; material: fiber-attached | host: Bos | place: Iran: Karaj | collected 2018-10 | reverse complement strand
TTCCCAGGCAAAGTGAGCGAATGGCGGTCCATCAGCGGCGAATATGACATCGGTCAGGCGTTCCAAAAGGTTCAGGACAATATGATTTTCATCACCGCCAACCATATCTCGATGGCTGATTTTGTGCGCACCCCGATGGACTGCGGCAGCATTGTCAGGATACTCGAAGGCGGCGGCAGGTACGATTTTATCGCCGACAAGGTGGTGAAAATTTCATCGGAGTTCATCATCCACCTCAACGCCTACAACCTTTTCAACACGCAGAAAAATCCCCCTCTCGCCATCGTCCACGCCTATCCGATGAAGATTGAAGTGGCGATGCGGAAGTTGAACTTCGATTCAGCTAAGTTTATGGAGATGGCGCACGAATTTTCGCCCGACCAGATGTGGACTTTCAAGAAGGGCATCGAAGTAGTTGAGTACGGCACGCCCGAATACACCGACAATGTCGCCAAGGCACTCTCGGAACGCAAACTCGTCATCGTGCCCCGCCACGGCATCTTCTCCTTCGGCCTCGACCCCACCGCCGCAGTGGACAAAATCGCCGCCGTCAATTACTTCGCAAGTTTTATGATATAAACACGATACGGGAAGTCGCCTTACGGCGACTTTTTTGTTTTTTAAACGAAAATTACCGTCAATTTTAAAGAAATTATCGTCAATTTTTTTCAAGAACAATGGGAAGTATGTTATGGGGAGTGTCCTTACGGACAGAAATCTTACAAATCTACACAAATTCCACAAATAGATACAAATCTAAATAAATTTCACAAATTGATAAACCTTTGATTTGTAATTATTTGAAAAGATTTGTAAGATTTCTCGCGCAGCGACTCCAATATCAACCAATTACCGAAAAAATTGACGAAAATTGACGAAAATTGACGAATAAATTCCCGATAATTGACGTTAAAAAAACTCCAAACGCCGCAAGGCGTTTGACGTTTGCGTCGCTCTCACCTACTCCTCCACGGCTTTGTTGACGAAATTGATGTTGTCAAGCGCGTCCTGGATGCTCATATCGGGGAAGTCGCATTTTTCTACGATTTCAGCCCAGACCTTCATTTCGTCATCGTCGATGTCGCCGTCTGACGCCACGATGTAGCCCATCACGGAGCAGGCGTAAGTCTTTTGCGGCGATTTCATTGTGCGGCAGATAGCCACCGCCTCCTCCAAAGTCATATCGTTGGCGGCGTTGATGGTCTTGACAATATCGTCGGGGTCGAGTCCGAAGGTCAGGAGTTCGGTGCTGACGGCTGAAAATTCGTCCTCAGTGGCGATGCCGTCGGCTGAGATGACGTAAAATGCAAGGTGCGTTATTGCAATGAGTTCTTTTTCTTTCAGTTTCATTTTTCAGTTTTTGAAATTTGATGTTTTTGTAAGCGCAAATTTACATAAAAATTCATTTTTGCAAAAAAATATTTCCATTTATTGTTAAGAAGTTTTAATTTTGTGTCGGAAAAAAATTCAAAAAACAAATTCTATGAAAAAAATCATCTTTACCCTTTTGGCGGCGATGATGGCGATTGCAGCAATAGCGCAGCCGCCGAGCGACACCGCCAGAGGCCCGCAGAAGAGTCCGTTTTTTATGGACCAACTGTTTAAACGTTTTATGGTGAAAGGCTACGCGCAGGGCGGCTACACCTATGTCGAGAAGGACGAGCGCAAGCCTGTCTATCCCACCAGCCCGAGGGGCGCAATCGTAGGCCCTCCGACGTTCCCCAAGTCCAACTACTTCGACGTGAAGCGCGCATACGTATTCTGCCGCGCACAGATTACCGACAGGTGGTATTTTTGGTTTATGTACGATTTTTGCGGCATTGTCAATGAGTACTACCTCGACTTTGCGGCAATCAAGGGTGGCAAATTGAACCTCCGTATGGGCGCGTTCAAGCATCCCTACGGCCTCGAAAACCCCTACTCGCCCACCAAACAGGAGCTCATCGACGTATATTCGCAGGCGACGGTTTACCTTGCGGGATGCGGCTCCGACCTCAAATACGGCACTCAGTACGGCCGTGACTTGGGATTTTTGGCATACGGCGACCTCGCGGACAAGCATCTGCACTACGAACTCGGCATCCTCAACGGTCAGGGCGTATCGTCGTCCCGCGACCGCAACAACAAGAAGGACTTTGTGGCGCGCCTCGAAGTATTGCCCTCCAACACATTCAAAATCGTCGCCTCTGGTCAGACTGGCTACGGCAACGCCCTCGCACAGACACAATACACCCCCAACATCGCCGCTGGTGAAGATTACAAGCGTCACCGCTGGGCGTTTGGCGCGGAGTACAAATCGACTGGACACATTAATAATATAGCAGACTACTGGCACGTGCGCCCGCTCGTAATCCGTGCTGAGTACCTTGGCGGCAAGGACGGCGACAATCCTTCCGACGGCGCATACCTCACAGTCGGCGTTCCGATTGCAAAGTGCTGGGACTATGTGGCTTGCATTGATTATTTCAATTACAACAAGAATCTCCGTGGAATGGAACAGACCAAGTACGTCGCAGGCTTCCAGTATTGGTTTTACAAGCAATGCCGCCTCCAAGCGCAGTACATCTACACCGATTCCAACGGCATCATCGGCTCTTACAGCACGATAATGTTGCAGACACAATTCTCATTTTAGGAAAGATTTAGAGAGGAAAGATTTTTGAGGAGGTAATCCTCATTCTCTTTCCTCATTCCTCAACAAATAAGGATTCCTCTTTCCTCATTCCTCAACAAATCAACAAATAATTACTATGTTAATAAAGATAATTCTGACATTAATATTCTTGGCGGTGACGGTTGGCGTGGGTGTTTATTCGCGCAAACAGGCCAAGAGTGTGGAAGGCTTTGTGCTTGGCGGCAGGAACGTCGGCGCGTGGCTGACGGCGTTTGCATTTGGAACATCGTACTTCTCGGCGGTGGTCTTCGTGGGCTACGCTGGACAGTTTGGTTACAAATACGGACTTTCGAGTTCGTGGATTGGAATCGGCAATGCAATCATCGGTTCGTTGCTTGCGTGGATTTTGCTTGGACGGCGCACAAGGACGATGACGCAGCACATCCAAAGCCGCACAATGCCCGACTTTTTCGGCACAAGGTTCGATAGCCAGGGACTTCGCGTGGTGGCTTCAATCATTGTTTTTGTATTCCTGATACCCTACACGGCGGGCGTTTACAAAGGCATCTCGACGCTCTTTGAGATGGGATTTGGCATACCGTACCAATGGTGTGTCATCCTAATGGCGGCGTTGACAGCGGTTTACGTAATCCTCGGCGGCTACAAGGCCACCGCCATCAACGACTTTGTGCAGGGCATAATAATGCTTTTTGGCATTGTGGCTGTGATAATGGCTGTGCTCGCCTCCAAGGGCGGTTTTTCATTGGCTGTTGACCAACTCGCACAACTCCCCTCTGACACCGATCCCAACGCAAACGGCTTGTTTGCCGACATTTTGGGCCCCGACCCGTGGAACCTGCTTGGCGTTGTGGTATTGACATCGCTCGGCACGTGGGGACTTCCGCAGATGGTTGGCAAATTCTACTCCATCACCGACGACGCTGCAATTAAGCGCGGCACTATCATTTCCACGATTTTTGCAATTGTCGTGGCTGGCGGATGCTATTTCCTCGGCGGTTTCGGCAGGATTTTCGGCGTGCCTCCCACACTTCCTAACGGCAAACTCGATTTCGACTCCATCATCCCTGGAATGTTGGAAGGCTTGCCCGACGCGCTCATCGGACTCGTTGTGCTCTTGGTGCTTTCGGCATCAATGTCAACATTGGCGTCGCTCGTATTGACGTCAAGCTCCACAATGACCCTCGACCTCATCTACCGCGACAAAAAATCAGAGGACGGCGAGGTGAAGTCGGGACAAATCGACGAAGAACTCTCCGCCAAGATTGAACGCCGCAAGGTTGTGATTATGAGGGTGTTGATTGTGTTCTTCATTGTAATTTCGCTGTTAATTGCCCTGAATCCCCCGACATTCATTGCTCAATTGATGGGCATTTCGTGGGGCGCATTGGCAGGCGCATTCCTCGCACCGTTTATGCTCGGTCTGTATTGGAAAAAGGTGACAACCGCATCCGTATGGGCTTGCTTCATCTGGGGCGTTGGCATCACCCTCGCCAATATGGTGGCCGGCAATCCTTTCTCCCCCATCAACTGCGGCGCAATCGCAATGGTAGGCGGATTTGTTGTCGTGGCTGTCGTAAGCCTTTTCACAAAGAAAATGGACGACGACAAGGTGGCAAAGATTTGGGAATGTTACAAGAAACGATAATTGTCTGTAAACGTCAATTACATCATTAGAAACCGTCAATTATGATAATTGACGGTTTTTTCTTTAACATCAATTACCGTCAATTTATTCGTCAATTACCGTCAATTTTTTAGAAAACGAATTAAACGAATTTGAACGAATTAAAACGAATTACTTTTTAAATAATTCGCTTTAATTCGTTATAATTCGCCTAAATTTTTATTTAAATGAAATAAGCCGCGCAAGCGGCGATTGTTGTCGATGTCACTGTGATTTAGAAAAATTGACGATAAATTTATAACAAAATTGACGGTAATTTTTGTTTAAAAGAAAGAAGCCGCGCAAGCGGCGACCATACGTTTACAACCGTCCATCGACGGCGTCGGCGGGCAGAAAACCTTTTACGTCATAGACAATGCCGCCGTTGGGATTGAGCATTGCACGGACGTCAAGATCCTTAAATTCATTGTGCGCCACGCAGAGCACCACTGCGTCATAAGTGGTGTTTTGTGCGATGTTTTTATTGATGACAATACCATATCTTTCGAGCACCTGCGGAGCGTCAGCCCACGGATCGGCGACGGTGATATTTGGGGTGTATTGATGCAACGTGCTGTAAATATCAGCGACTTTGGTGTTGCGGATGTCGCGGCAGTTTTCCTTGAAAGTAAAGCCCAAAAGCAATATTTTAGCGTCTTTTACGAGGATTCCGCGCAGGTTCATAAGTTTTATCACCTGATTGGCTACATACTCGCCCATACCGTCGTTTAGCCGTCGCGCCGCCATCATGACACGCGGCATGATGCCATAGACTTGTGCCTTTTGGATTAAGTAATAAGGGTCAACACCGATGCAATGACCGCCCACAAGACCGGGACGCATCTTGATGAAATTCCATTTTGTGGCGGCGGCGTCTATCACCTCGTTGGTATCAATGCCCATCGCATTGAAAATCTTCGCCAATTCGTTCATAAAGGCGATGTTGACGTCGCGCTGTGAATTTTCAATAATCTTGGATGCTTCCGCCACGCGGATTGACGAGACGGGATAGGTGCCGTTTTTGAGTACGGAATTGTAGAGGGCATCCACAAGACGGGCAGTCTCAGGTGTGGAGCCGGAGGTAACTTTTACGATGTTTTCAACGGTGTGGATTGGGTCGCCGGGGTTGATGCGCTCAGGCGAATATCCGGCGTAGAAATCAACGTTGAATTTCATGCCGGAGACTTTTTCGATTTCTGGTACGCAAACTTCTTCTGTAACTCCCGGATATACAGTGGATTCGAAAATTACGACGCCTCCTTTTTTTATACACCTGCCTATTACCTGACAGGCGGAGATGAGCGGCGACAAGTCGGGGCGGTTGTTGGAGTCGACGGGAGTAGGCACGGCAACAATATATACGTCGGAGCCTCCAATGTCGCCGATGTTGCAGGTAAAATTCATCCCCTTTGCAAGGGCGAGCTGAAGTACCGCGTCGGATGTCTCACCTGTGGAGTCGTATCCGCGCCGCAACTCCCCTACCCTTTGGGGGTTGTTGTCGAAGCCAATGGTCGGGTATTTGTCGGCAAAAAGCAATGCAAGCGGCAAACCCACGTATCCGAGGCCAACGACCGAGATATTATTAACTAAGGGTTTTTCCAAATCTTACAATCTAACTAAACAAGCATAATTTATTCTATACTATATGCCGTCCGGATCCGATAGTCAATGGCACAGTTATTCTGCCATTTCCACCATGTTGAACGGAATTTTGAGGATAGATTGATAGTCTTCACCCGCCTCAAGCATGTCTTCGTCGTCCTCTTCGTAATACCAGTTGATAACGACCTCCGCCTTGCTCTTGTTCTGAATGTTTTCAAGTTTCTTGAATACGTCAAGGATACACTTGGACGAGCTCGTATTGAAATATTCGAGCTGAATGTTTACGTTTACAACGCCTTGCGCCACGTCCGCAAACTTGTCGAGCCAGTCCACGAGGGGCTTGTAAAACTCGATTGAGTTTTCGGGTATGGAGCGTCCTTTAATCTCGATGACTCCTGTATTGGCGTCAAAGGATATTGTTGGGGTTTTTGGCGTGCCTTCTATGTTTATCGAATCCATTTTGTTGTATATTTAGTTAGTTAGCTTACAAGTACTTCAAGTACAAAAAATTTATAGTTATTGTCGTATGTTATAAAGTCGTAACCGAATTTGTTGCCGGATTTTCGTGCCATCTCGATGAAGCCGAGGCCGCCGCCGCCTTTTTCGGTAAACTCGTCGTTGTCCAATACAATCTTGTAAAGGCTCTTGAGTTCGTCGTGCGAGAGTGAGTTGAGCTGCTCAATCCGTTCCCTGAGCGACTTGGCTACGGCATAGCTGACAAAATTCCCCGTTGTAATCCTGTAACTTTCGCTGCCTTCCTTGGCAATCGTGCAAAAGCAGTAGCCGCTTCCGTCCGGCAGGCTCATGCTTTTGAGGAAGTCTGGCGGGGGCGTCCCCTGATGGTGGAAGAGATTCTGCACCGCCTCTACGGCGATGTTGTATATCTTCCTGATTTTCTTGGTGTTTTCTCCTGCCGCTGAGAGCGAATCCTCGGTTTTGTTTAAGAAATCGTTGATGTCGTCAGGGGACATGGCTCCCTCGTGCGAAACAATTAGCTTGCCCGCCTTAAATTTCTCATATAATCCGTGGATATTCGCTTCCATATTCGCTTACGTTTTATATTGTTTTGATATTGCAAATATAACAAATATCTAAATAAATTGCAATTTTTGTGCAATTTTTTTTAAAACAATGCAATTTTATTTTCTTCAGCGCCGCATTTGACATCTGATTCTTTTCTCGGCTGTATGCCGATTGCCTTTGGCATGTCGGCGTAGTTGGAATGAATCCACACTTTGGAGTTTTTGAATGTCTTTTTCACCAGTTTGCCGAGCAGGTCGAGCGTCTGCTTGGTTTTTTCGACGTTGAATACGTCGATTTTCGGCGTGATGATCATCACGGTGCTTTCTTCGTCGGGTTCTTCAATGTCGGTCGGTTCCATTATCTGCACGTCGATGTATTTGTCGAGTACGGCTTTCTTGATGTTTTGGACAGCCGACTTCACCATTTGGTCGTCCGGGTCGTATCCAAGAAGTTTGTGAGCAAATTCGCCGTTGTGCTTCACGGCGAGGCGGGCAGAGTTTTTCACTTCGAGCCAGAGCGACTCGTCAAAGTCTCTCCATGTGAAGAATCCGAAAGACTCCCTGCATATCTGCGCGGGGATGTTGTAGGCGAGCATTGTCGCTTCTATCAGCAGGATGCCGGAGCCGCACATCGGGTCGATGAAATTGGTGCCGCCCTTCCAGCCCGACAGTTGGATCAGACCAGCCGAATACACCTCGTCGTATCCTGCATTGCCGCCCGCCACCTTGTAGCCCCTGTGCGTGAGCGATGTGCCGGAGGCGTCGAGCATGAAACCGCACCTGTTGCTTTCGATTTCGAGTACGATGATCACAGCCGGGTTCGAAGTGTCGTGCGGCGGCATCTTATGCGACTTCTCGTTGAAATAGTCGCAGATGATTTTGGTGACGTCGGCCTTCACCAGGCCTACTTCGACCACGTCGGATTTGCCTGTGACTTCAATCCTGAAGCTTTTGTATATGTTGAGGATTTTGCTCCAACGGTAATCCTTGAACTGCGCATAGAACTCGTCGGCCGAATTGAACTCAAACCGCGAAATCTCCTTGTAAATCTTGATGGCTGTACGCAACTCATAGTTGGCCTGGTAGAGCAAAAATTTGTCCCCGGAGAATGTTACCGTGCATACGTCGGTGTCCACGTCCTCCGCGCCCATTCGCATAAGTTCGCGTCCCAGTACGTCCTCCAAGCCTTCATAGGTCTTGGCCTTCATTTTGAAAGTTTCCTTCAACATTTGCTTTTTCTCTAATATTCTGATTAATGTCAAATTTCTGTTTTAGCGGCTGCGGCCTCCGGCTTCTTCTTGCCGTCGTCCTTGCCGTCGTTTTTGTGGGCGAGTTTTTCGATTGCCACGAGCGTCAGTATCCCAAGCACAATCAGCGCGATGGCAATGAATGTGTCGGGGTTGGGGTCTGGCATGTACTTGTCCCAATGCTCCACCACGGGCTTCCCGTGCGAATCGAGCACCTCTATCTCTATTCCGTTGCTGATGGTCTTGGCGTATTGCGGGTTCTTCCAGGGCCAGATGAATCCCAGCGAGCCAAACACGAATCCAGTCAGGGTGGCTGTCGTCGGGTCGCCGTAGTTTTTCATAAGCCACGACAGGAACCTCGAGAATGCCAGGAATCCTATCGCGACACCCACGGCGAAAGGCACGAGCACTGCAAAGTTAAACTGCGAAATGGCGTCTATCACCACGAGCTTGTAGTTGCCGAGCAGTATGAGGGTGTAGCTTCCTGATATGCCTGGCAGCAGCATGTCGCAGATGGCGATTGCTCCGCAGAACAAGAGGTAGAATGGGTTGTCGCTTTCGCTTGCGGGTGTGATAATCGACATTCCGTATGCAAGCGCCGCGCCCGCAATCATCAGAAGTATGTTGCCGATTGTGAATTTTTTTACGGTCTTTCCGACGTAATAGACCGATATGAGTATCAGGCCGAAGAAGAATGCCCATACGTAGATGCCGTTGTTGATGGTGAAAAGATATGAAAGAAGGTGCGCAGCGGTAAATATACTGATTGCCTCGCCTGACAATAGCACTGCCAGGAAGAGAAGGTCGGTATGCTGGGCAAACTCTTTGAACTTGAACTTCGTCAAGAGCTTCAAAGCCTCTATGTCGAAAGACTTTAATGCGTGTACAAATCGTTCAAATATACCTGCAAGCAATGCAATCGTGCCGCCGGACACCCCGGGGACTACATTTGCAAGGCCCATCGAAAAACCTTTCAGGAACAAAAATATGAAATGTTTTAGCATTATATTTTTATTTGTACTTGTTTGAACGGGAACGTGCCTTTGCGACACTTCCACGGCACAAAAATATAAAGAAATTTGATGTAACGAAAACATTTTTCAGGTTTTTCTTCTTTTTTTTGTCAATTAATTTAATGATTTGTTGTAATTAGTTGATAATTAGCCTAATATAGTAAAGCATTTTTTATAAGTTTTTTATTTTGCCGGACGGCGATTATTGATTAACTTTGCCACATGGCTACAATCACATACCTTCAGGTGGAGAATCTCTCCAAGGCTTTCGGAGACAAGGTGCTGTTTGAGGGCATCACCTTCTCCGTCATGAAGGACCAAAAGACCGCCCTCATCGCCAAAAACGGCACTGGCAAAAGCACTCTTCTCGACATCATTGGACACAAGACCGATGCCGATTCGGGCAGCATAACTTTTCGCAACGGCTTGACAATCGGTTATTTGCGGCAAGACCCCGTGCTCAACGACTCCCTCACCGTGCGCGAGCAGATACTCTCGGTGGGCAACAAGCTCGCCCGCGTATCCGCCGACTACGAACAGGCTCTCGCCTCGGGCGACCATGGGCGCATAGCCGCCGCACAGGCGGAGATGGACGCTTCGGGCGCGTGGGACTACGAGGCTGAGATGCGGCAAATCCTTGGAAAACTCCGCATCGACGACCTCGACCAAGTGATTGGGACGCTTTCCGGCGGTCAGAAAAAGCGCATCGCCCTCGCCGACGTCCTCATCGAGCATCCCGACATGCTCATCCTCGACGAGCCTACCAACCACCTCGACACCGAGATGACCGAGTGGCTCGAAAAATACCTCCACGACACCCGCACCACGCTCCTCATGGTGACGCACGACCGCTATTTCCTCGACAACGTCTGCGACTGCATCATTGAGATTG
>JAEEGL016888368.1_pt1 | contig 10075 bp, 8 predicted proteins | sample 9134231 | NCBI WGS metagenome assembly JAEEGL01 (sample SAMN16246548, study PRJNA631951) | gut metagenome | biome: gut microbiome; feature: rumen; material: fiber-attached | host: Bos | place: Iran: Karaj | collected 2018-10 | reverse complement strand
TCCATAGTGGTTGCCTTGAAGAATTCCTTCAGAGCCTCCATCAGATGACCGGAACGCAGATATACGATCCCCATCATCACCACAAAATCCGCAGATACGGCAAAAGCGTCATATACATTGGCAAGGAGCAGGGCTTCTTCGAAGCGTCCTAAGTGAACCAGCGCATATCCGTAAGCGATGACCATCATCTGGACATATTCCATTTCGGGATCCACTTCACAGGCAAGTCCTTTCCCGTAGTAACAGGCAGCTTTTTCATCATCAAATCCGTTGTAGCACTGCCCCAGTTGGAACCAGATATAGGGATCATCCCCTTTTTCTTCCAACTGTTTCAGCAAAAGGTCTTCATTCCTTTTCTTCTTGGCAAGGCGCTCCTCCGTCGTTCCCTCATACCCGGAATGTTCACACAGGATCCCCGTATCATGGAAGGCTCCGCATTCCGGAACGGTATAGGGTCGCAAGGGGCGAACCTGTTCATGAATGATCCCCTCGTAATGCATGGCTCTGCGGTTAAAAAATCGCTCCACGCCATCGGTATAAACGGAATCCACTCCGTTATTGTCGTAATGATTGCGACGGGAGATCATACCAATGCACTGTTCCGGGAGTTTCGTAAGTTCCCGGAGTCTATCGGGATCGATCTTTGTTATGACTTCATCACAGTCAAGGACCAGCACCCAGTCATTGGAAGCCAGAGAAAGCGAATAATTCCGGGCAGCTGCAAAATCACCGATCCAGTCAAAGTGATGTACCGTCTCCGTATAACGCTTTGCTATGGAAACCGTATCATCCGTGGACCCGGTATCCACCAGCACCAGTTCAAACCCGCAGTCCTTCACGGCATCCAGACATTTTGCCAGGTTCTTTTCCTCGTTTTTCATGATCATACATAGGGAGATGTTCATAGGTCAGTTACCTTCCCGGGACAGATACAACATCAACATCTTTTTTACTTCTTCCAGAATTCCGCCTTCTTCCGCCTTATGAAAGAGTTCCATCAGGATCTTATCGAAAAGTCCCAACCGTTCCATATCCTCCCGGTATTTCACGATCATCCGGCAGCGGGCATCGAAATACTTTCTCACGGAGGAGGACAATCCCCCTTCCGATGCGGCTACATCCACCAAAACCCTGTCCACGTAACCGATGGATCCCAGTTTGGAGATCCGGATGGCAAGATCCCAATCCTCCAGTGCAGGCAGACTTTCGTCAAAACCCCCGGCCTTGTGAAAAACGGTTTGTGTGGTAAGCATGGTCTGTGTACTGATCACGTTGGAGCAAAGCAGGCGGGCAAAAAGATCTCCGGACAGTTCCTTTTGATCTCCCCACTCCGGCACCTTACGCTTCTCCCCGTCCGGAAGGGTGATCAGAAAAGGGGAATAGATCAACACCTCCCTGGGGTGCCGGGACCTGTGATCCATCATTGCGGAAAGTTTATCCGGTCTCCAGATATCATCGGAATCCTGGAAGGCAATGAGTTCATAAGAAGCAAGACCGACCCCGGTATTACGGGCTTTGGATGCTCCTCCGTTTCGTTCTTCTTTGTGATAGCGAAACCGTGCATCTCCGATCCCGGATAAAATGACACCGGTGTCATCCTCAGAGGCATCATCCACCACGATCACTTCCAGATCTTCGTAATCCTGGGACAGCACGCTTTCCACCGACGCAAGAATGCTCCCTGCACGATTGTGAGTCGGGATTATGACACTGATCTTCTCTTTCATGACAAAGGATCCTCTCTCATCACATTCCGGAATTCCTTACCGTTTCCATTAACTTTCGAAACGAGGCCCTGTCTGCATCAAGATCCAGAAATTCCAGCAGGGAACGGTGTAATTCTCCGATCCTGCCCTGCCGGATGTACAGGTTATTCCTCCAGTCGGGAACACGGTCTCTCACGATCTGCTTCATCAGCAGGAATTGGGAGTAGGACGGTTCCTTATAACGAAGTGCCAGGATCTTTAAAAAGCCCAGATAGCAGGTATACAGGAAATTATAGGCGAGCTCCTCCCCATAGGTTTCCGCCAGTCCCCGGGATACATAAGCATCCCACAACATCATATGGACCGTCAGGGAATCAATATGGTGTGAACTGCTTTCGGAAAGGATGGTTGAATTCTCATTCACATAGTAATGGTAGAGATATTCTTCCAGGATATAGAAACGCTTCACGTAGAAACAGAGCAGATTTCCCCACCAGGTGTCTTCATAGGACAGCCTTTCCGGGAAAAACAGCCGATTTTCAAGAAGAAGACTTCTTTTCACAAGTTTCCCCACAGGATACGGTTCGATCAAAGCGGATATCGAGATCTCCTTCCTTTTCTCCTCCGTATCCAACGTGACGAGCATGTCACCTTTTCCGGTCTTACGCTCCGAAAAATATTCAATCCCCCGGGACCGGTCCTCCTTCAGTCTGCAACACACCAGATCACAGTCATATTTTTCGCCGGCTTCCAGAAGTTTCAACAGATAATCCCGTTCCACGAGATCATCCGCATCCACATAAGCGATCCATTCTCCCTCCGCCTCGGACAGGCCCATATTTCTGGCTCTGCCCTGTCTGCCGTTCACGGAGGAAAATACCCCTTTGATCAAAGAAGGGTACTTCTCCTGCAGGGAACGGATCACATCAGCCGTATCATCCGTGGAAGCATCATCCACCGGAATGATCTCCATATCCTTGATATCCATGGTCTGCGCAAGCAGAGAATCCACGCAGCGATCCAGCAGATTCCCCACATTATAACAGGGAATGATCACACTGATCTTCTTCATTTTCACATCCCCGATCTCCGGACTGCTTCCAGAAGTTCTTCAAAACTCTTTTTATCCACATCCCGATCCAGCATCCCGATGAGAGCCAGATGGAATTCTTTGATATCTCCGTTCTTGATATACCGGTTATTCCTGTAATCCGGAACCCTTTCCAGAACCATGTATTTCATCAGCAGATATTGGGAATAATCCGGATGCTCATAGCGATTGGCCAGGATCTTCAGGAATCCCAGATAACAGGTATAGAGAAAGTTATATTCGATCTCCTCCTTAAACCGGGGATACAGCCCCCGACGGAGATATTCATCCCAAAGCTTCATATGTACAGTCAGCAGATCCACATGATAATCCGCATCCTTCTTGAGCACCAGAGAGTTCTCGTTGACATAGTAGTGATACATTGCTTTTTCCAGAATATATGCTTTCCGCACATAATAGGGAAGAAGAGAAGCCCACAGATTGTCTTCATAGGCCAGTCTTTCCGGGAAATACAATTCATTCTCCGCAAGCAGCTCACGTCGGATCAGTTTCATGGGAGCATACATGGGAATGGAAGCAAGGATCGCCGCCTCCTTCCTTTTCTCTTCCGAATCCAGAAGGATGATCCTGTCTTCCTTCCCCGTGGAAACGTCTTCAAACATGGTAAGTTCCGCCGAAAAATCCCTCCGGAATCTGCAGCAGACAAGATCGCATCCCTCTTTTTCCCCAATGGATAAAAGACTTTCGCAATAATCATATTCGATCCAGTCATCGGAATCCAAAAAACAGATCCATTGGGCGGTGGCGTAAGAAAGACCGATATTACGCGCTTTTCCCAGGCCCCCGTTTACATCGCAATGCACAGCGATCATATGATCCGGAAAGCGCTCCTCCCATTTCCTGATCTTTTCCCAGGTATCATCGGTGGAGGCATCATCGATCAGGATGATCTCCAGGGATGAAATACCTATGGTCTGTTCCGTCACGGAAGACAGGCACCGGTCCAGATATTGACTTACATTGAAACAGGGAATGATGATACTGATCTTACTCATGTTTATGATATCGTTTTCAGAAGTTCCAGGGCGGGGGGATAGTTCCCGCAGCTCTTCAGATAAGTAACGGCCTTGTCATTCTGACCGGCCATGATACAGATCTTACCGATCCGGTAGGCAGGCAGGTAGGAATTGCACCCCTGGGAACGGCAGTCTTTTATGGTCAGGGCCTTTTGGAATTCGTTCACCGCCTCCTGATACCGACCGTTCTCCATATAGATCTTTCCCATAAGATACACAAAATCCGCAGTAGCCCCGAATTCTTCCCGGATTCCTTCAAAACCCAGGGCTTCTTCGACTCTTCCCGCACAAAGCAACTCATCTCCGTACTGAACCACCAGATCATTCACATAGTCCAGAGTCGGATCAAGATCATATTCCAGGGCTTTTCCGAAATATCCGCAGGCACCGTCATGATCTTCCGTCATCTGACAGGTCTTTCCCAGCTGATAAAACAGATAGGGATTATCCGGATCTCCCGCAATCTGCTTCTGCAGGAGGGCACGGTTTCTTTCCGCCTTTTGCAGCCTCATCTCCTCATCCATGCAATAGCCGTCATGTCCGAAGGCGGAATTCATCTGCAGATTTCCCGGAATAAATCCGGGATGCTTTGGTTTTAACTGTTCATGGATGGGATAAACAAAATGATATTGCTTGCGATGGTAAAACTTTTCCACATGAGCGCGATAGATACCCCCGGGGTGATCCGGTGTTCCCGTTACATTGTGAACCCAGAAGCTTCCCAGGGAATCCCGGCAATGCTTCATAAAGTACTCCATCTCTTCCGTATCGATGCTCTCAACCCACTCATCCGCATCCATCATCAGGATCCAGTCGTTGGAAGCAAGATATGCGGCCTGATTCCGGGCGGCGGCAAAATCATCGATCCAGGTAAAATCAAATACCCTGTCCGTATAATCCAGCGCGATCTCTTTGGTTCTGTCGACAGATCCGGTATCCAGGATCAGGATCTCAAAAGGATACGGCTTTAAGGATTCCAGCATCCGTCCGATCTTTTTTTCTTCATTTTTGGTGATCACGCATACGGAGACCGGTAACTTTCTCATCCCACCCATGCCCCCATTATACAATAAAGAGGGGCAGGTTGGAACCTGCCCCTTTGGTGTCTTTCTGTTATGCTGCTTTGCTTTGGCGATTAACCGAGGAGGGAAAGTACGCCCTGGTTTGCCTGGTTTGCCTGAGCCAACATTGCCTGTCCTGCCTGCTGGAGGATGTTGTTGTTGGCATATTTAACCATCTCGGTTGCCATATCCGTATCGCGGATGGAGCTTTCAGCACTTGTGGTGTTCTCAACTACGTTGTCCAGGTTGCTGATGGTATGCTCAAGTCTGTTCTGAACAGCACCGAGATCGGATCTCTGCTTGGATACGGTGATCAGTGCAGCCTTTGTAGCGGTATTCAGGGAAGCAAAGGTCTTCTGGATATCCATTGCTGCCGGGGGATCTCCGCTGAAATCGGTCTCATAGAAATCGGTAACTGCCTGAGCACCTGCCGTGGTGTTTCCATATAAAGCGTTAACGGACATCTCAGCGATGGTTACGGTGATATACTGGGTAGCTTCTGCGCCGACCTGTAATCCCTTACCGCCTGCCATATCACCGTTCAGAAGGTTTAATTCATTGAAGGTGGTGGTGGACTGTACACGGTCGATCTCACTCATGAGCTGCTGTACTTCGGAAGCGATGTAGCTGCGGTCTGCAGAGGTTAAGGTTCCGTTCTCACCTTTAACGGAGAGCTGGTTGATTCTCTGAAGCATATCGTGAACTTCGTTCAGCGCACCTTCTGCGGTCTGTACCATGGAGATACCGTCCTGTGCGTTTGCGGAAGCCTGGGTCAAACCCTTAATCTGACGACGCATCTTTTCGGAAATCGCAAGACCTGCTGCATCATCAGCTGCACGGTTGATATTGTAACCTGAAGATAACTTCTCAGTGGACTTCGCCTGAGACTGCGTGTTAACGTTTAACATCCGGTTAGAGTTCATTGCCTGTAAATTGTGCTGTACTACCATTTTAATATCCTCCTTGAATCCTGACCGAATCCTTTCAGTCTGCAGATTAAATCCTTTTTTTAATCAGCAAGTCCGTTTGCTGTGTCTTGTTGTTTACACCTAATATATCGGAGGAGATTTAAAATACTTAACCCCAAATTGAAAAAAATTTTAAAAAAAGTCTGATATAATGGTTTTACGATGAAAAACAGGCTTCTGATGCTGTACCGCGCTGAGCGGTATGACTCCTTAAACTGCATACTTGAAGCCCTTCGAAGGGAATTCGCGGGCTTGGGGATCACCGTGGATCAATACCGTACACAGGACAACAGTACCGATGTCCCTTCGGATCTGATCCCCCTGTTGGAGCATAATTCCTATGACGCCGTATTGGTAATGAACGCCGTTGGGCAGGAAAATTATGAATATAAAGGCCGGAATCTGTGGGAACATTTCGGGATTCCCTTCTGTAATTACATTGTTGATCATCCCGTTGATCATCAGCGGGAACTGAAAAGTCCCTGTGCCTGTCAGCATGTTTTCTGTATGGATCCTGATCATGAGGACTTTATCAGGACTTATTTCCCCAACATTGCATCCGTTCATACCATTCCCCTGGCCGGGATGAACCCGGATCCTGCCACTCCGGTCCCGGACTTTGATCGCCGGGACATGGACATTCTGTTTACCGGCAGTCTGGAATCTCTGGGCAAGATGGAACAGGATCTGTCCGGATATCCGCCTCATCTGCAGAAACTGATCGTATCATTGATAGAACACATGCTGGATCACAGATCCGAAACCTACGAGCAGGCCCTTTCCCATATCCTGGGTTCCGTAGGGCTTAAAGATCTTCCGAAGGAGGAATATCTGTCCTATGCCGTTCTTTGCAGGATCGCTCTCCGCTATGTTCGCGCCTATTTCAGGGAAGAAGTCATCCGGCATCTTGCCTGCGCGGGACTACCGCTCCATCTTTTCGGTATGATCGATCCGGCACTTGCCCAGGATCTGCCCTCATCCACGGTACGGATCTATCCTCCGGTTTCCTTTCTTCAATGTGCTGAATTAAACCGCCGGGCCAAACTGGTGCTGAATGTCATGCCTCTCTTTAAAAAAGGATCCCACGACCGGATCCCCACCGCATTATTAAACGGAGCCGTTCCCGTTACGGATCACAGTGAATTCTTTGACCGGGAGATCTGGAAAGATAAACTGATCCTCTATGATATCTCCCACCCGGAAACTCTTCCCCATGTCCTTGGGGATATCCTTTCCGATCCCGACAGGCTCCGGATGCTGGTTGAAAACGGACACCGTTACGGGATCTCCCATCTCACCTGGGAACAGACTGCAAAAGAGATCCTGAGCACGTTATAAAAAAAAGCAGCAAAAAGGGACAGGTCAATGACCTGTCCCTTAATTGCTGCAATTTGATCTTACGATCAGCTGAGAAGTGAAAGAACTCCCTGATTGCTCTGGTTAGCCTGTGCCAGCATTGCCTGTCCTGCCTGAGCAAGGATGTTGTTGTTGGCAAACTTAACCATTTCCTTCGCCATATCCGTATCACGGATGGAGCTCTCGGCACTGGTGGTATTCTCAACCACGTTGTCGAGGTTGTTGATGGTGTGCTCCAGTCTGTTCTGAACCGCACCGAGATCGGATCTCTGTTTGGATACGGTGGAAAGAGCGGACTTTGTAGCGCTGTTCAAATCTGCAAAGGTGGACTGATCATCCATCTCGGCAGGAGGTGTGGAACTGAAATCGTTCTCATAGAAATCTGCGATGGCACTGGAACCGTTGTAAAGCTGTTCCACTCCCATATCATCGATCTTAACCGTGATATACTGGGTTGCTTCTGCGCCTACCTGCAGGCCTCTGCCGCCGGCCATGGTTCCGTCCAGCAGGTTCAACTCGTTGAACGTGGTGGTGGACTGTACACGGTCGATCTCACTCATGAGCTGCTGCACTTCCGAAGCGATATAGCTGCGGTCTGCGGATGTTAAGGTTCCGTTCTCGCCCTTAACGGAGAGCTGGTTGATTCTCTGAAGCATGTCATGTACTTCATTGAGCGCGCCCTCTGCGGTCTGTACCATGGAGATACCGTCCTGGGCATTGGCGGATGCCTGGCTCAATCCCTTGATCTGACGACGCATCTTTTCGGAGATCGCAAGCCCTGCAGCATCATCGGCGGCACGGTTGATCTGATAACCGGAAGATAACTTCTCAGTGGACTTCGCCTGGGACTGGGTGTTGACATTCAACATCCGGTTGGAGTTCATAGCTTGTAAATTGTGCTGTACTACCATATTTTCTTCCTCCTTGAATGATTTTTCCGCTTCCTTGCGGACCTCTATGTTTCAATTATGTAGGGATTCGTACGCACCCCTGACTAAAATGAAACCTCTTATAATAATGAAAGAACACCCTGATTGGCCTGATTGGCCTGAGCCAGCATTGCCTGTCCGGCCTGCTGCAGGATGTTGTTGTTTGCATACCGAACCATCTCGGTAGCCATATCCGTATCACGGATGGAGCTCTCTGCGCTGGTGGTATTCTCAACAACGTTATCCAGGTTGTTGATGGTATGCTCAAGTCTGTTCTGAACTGCACCGAGATCGGATCTCTGCTTCGAAACAGTGGTCAAAGCGGCCTTCGTTGCCGTATTCAGCTCAGCGAAGGTTGCCTGATCATCCATCTCCGCGGGAGGCGTTGTGCTGAAATCATTGCCATAGAAATCAGCGATCGCGGCGGAGCCGTTGTAAAGCTTATCGATGGACATTTCCTGGATCGTAACGGTGATGTACTGGGTGGCTTCCGCGCCAACCTGTAATCCCTTACCGCCTGCCATATCACCATTTAAGAGATTTAACTCGTTGAAGGTGGTGGTGGACTGTACGCGGTCGATCTCGCTCATGAGCTGCTGTACTTCCGAAGCGATGTAGCTGCGGTCTGCAGATGTTAATGTTCCGTTCTCACCCTTGACAGCCAGCTGGTTGATCCTCTGAAGCATGTCGTGTACTTCGTTGAGGGCACCTTCTGCGGTCTGCACCATGGAGATACCGTCCTGAGCGTTCGAGGATGCCTGGGTCAGGCCCTTGATCTGACGACGCATCTTCTCGGAGATCGCAAGACCTGCTGCATCATCGGCAGCACGGTTGATCTGGTAACCGGAAGATAACTTCTCAGTGGATTTCGCCTGGGACTGGGTGTTGACATTCAACATCCGGTTCGAGTTCATTGCCTGTAAATTGTGCTGTACTACCATATTTTCTTCCTCCTTGAAAAATATTTCCGCTTCCCTGCGGATACTGTGTTGTGTATTGTTCGGGATCCGTACGCTTCCCGACCAGTACTGTTAAGGATATACTATCCCTATCATTGTGAATTATACCATGTTCGTGGCGTTCTGTGAAGTACCATATATGGTCTATTTTAAATGTTTTCTTCTAGATATTGCCGCCTTCGGCGACGATCCTTTCTCACGGATCCGCTCTTATGAGCAGAAGGATCCGTTATGAAAACGCAAAGGGGCGGAAGTAAAAACTCCCGCCCTTTGTTGGTTGTACGTCTGGTATAAACTCTAACTTCCTATTACAGAAGGGAAAGTACACCCTGGTTGCTCTGGTTAGCCTGTGCCAACATTGCCTGTCCTGCCTGAGCAAGGATGTTGTTGTTGGCAAACTTAACCATCTCTGTAGCCATATCCGTATCACGGATCTCGCTCTCTGCACTCGTCGTGTTCTCAACTACGTTGTCGAGGTTGTTGATCGTGTGCTCAAGTCTGTTCTGAACAGCACCGAGATCAGATCTCTGCTTGGATACGGTGGTCAGTGCGGACTTCGTAGCGGTGTTCAGCTCGGCAAAGGTTGCCTGATCATCCATTGCTGCCGGAGGATCGCCGCTGAAATCAGCTGCATAGAAATCAGTAATAGCGCTGGAGCCGTTGTAAAGCTGGTTAACGGACATTTCTGCGATCGTTACGGAGATATACTGGGTAGCTTCTGCGCCAACCTGTAATCCCTTACCGCCTGCCATATCACCATTCAGCAGATTTAACTCGTTGAAAGTGGTGGTGGACTGTACGCGGTCGATCTCGCTCATCAGCTGCTGTACTTCCGAAGCGATGTAGCTACGGTCTGCAGATGTTAAAGTTCCGTTCTCACCCTTAACGGAGAGCTGGTTGATTCTCTGAAGCATATCGTGAACTTCGTTCAGTGCGCCTTCAGCGGTCTGTACCATCGAGATACCGTCC
>JAEEGL016856481.1_pt1 | contig 10075 bp, 8 predicted proteins | sample 9134231 | NCBI WGS metagenome assembly JAEEGL01 (sample SAMN16246548, study PRJNA631951) | gut metagenome | biome: gut microbiome; feature: rumen; material: fiber-attached | host: Bos | place: Iran: Karaj | collected 2018-10 | reverse complement strand
TTTTTCCATTTATGACTAAAGATGCTTCATGCTTTAATGGAAAAAATTTTGAACTTTTATATAAATATTTTTCATCTTGTTCAATATTTAAAAATGATTTATTATATCTTTCAGCATAAGTTTCAAATATTTTTGTTGATTCTCCTGCACCAAATTCACAAATATTATTTGGTCCCTAAATATTTTTAATTTAAAATAAATAATTAAATATAAATAAATATAATTTATAAATGTATGTAAAAATATCCTTACAATAATAATAAAAAAAATTTTATATATTTGTTATCATTAAAATTGTTCAAAAAATGATAAAAATAGTTTGATTGAAATTTAATAATATTTAATTCTTTGTAATGATAATATATTAAAAATTTAATAAAATAGTATTCTGTATAAATTTTTTATAATATAATTCTTAGTTTATCAAATATTATTTTAATTTTTATTAATTCTCTTTTTTAATAAAATTTAAATGAATTTTAATAAATTTTAATAAATTTTTATTTTAATTATTTTTTTTAATGTATTTGGCAATTTATCTATTTTTATTAATTTAAAGAAAATATAACGGGAATAATCTATTAATAGACTTAATAATGAGATTTGTAAGGAATACATAATAACTTTTAAATTCATTTTTATATAATGTTGATTTTTTAAGACTGAAATTTTCCTTACAAAATATTTTCCAATAATCCTAGAATGAATTAAATAAACTCCAAATGTTAATGGAGTAATTGATTTTATAATCATTACAATTAATTTAGATTTTATTTTTAATTGAGAAAAAAAAGAAATAAGGAAAATCGCATTTAAGACCATAAAAATAGAATTATATTGAATAAATATTCCTAATACATACTTCTTTCTATAAATAGATGAAAAATAGCTTATTAATTTAATTATCCAAGGAATAATCATAGATAAAAAAAATAATAAAATTAATTTAATTTTTGATATTTGAAGAGGAAATAATTTTAAATTAGCTCCAATAATATATAGAAACATAAGCCAAAGTGGGCAATAGCCTTCTTTAATGGAAAAAGGGTCATCATTTTTTAAAGTCATAAAAGGTAAAATACAATAAATAATTAAAATTGTTAAACATAATTTTTTATTTTCGGATTTATTCATTAAAAGAATAACTTTATTCATGAAAGGAATAAAAAAATACATACAAAAATAAGATGTATAATATCAGTAATTCTGATTTATAGCAGGAAAATATAATGAAAATAAAAAATTTTTTGTATGTATAAGTTTAGTCCTTTTTTGATATAAAAAAAAATCTGTCATTATAAAAAACAATTTATAATAAAATAAATGAAACCAAAGAGGAATAATTTTAAATCCATTTTTATCATTACATATCCTGAAATCATTCCACAAGTATTTACAGCATTATAACAAAATGTTTCTAAAAACCATGCACTACAATAAATTCTTGAATTATTTTTTAAAAAAATAAGTTTTGACAATTTAAGTGAATGTAAAATTACAACATTAACCATTGCATAAATTCTTAGTAAATCAATTCCATAATGTCTTTCATTTTTAATTTCTGAATTACCATTGTTTTTTTTTTTTTCAAAGTGGTTTTTATCAAATTTTATATCTTTTAATTGGTAATTTCCATTTTTCATTTTTTCATGGTGCTTATGAATAAATAGACAATTTAAACAAAAATGTTTGTTACACATTTCACAATATGTATAGTATTGTTCCAAATTTATATTACAATTAAAGCATTTTGGTGATTCTAAAATTTTATTCAATTTTCCTTCTTTATTTGTGTTTTCCATTTAATAAAAACAATGAAAAATAAATGAAAAAAAATATCTTTTTAATTATTATAGTCTAAATAAATTCATTTATCGATAAACTAAATTTAATTAAATTAAATTTTAATTTTTAATTATCTTTGAAAAATGTATTTTGTATCTTTTTATTTCTGCAAAAATAAAAAAAGTAATTAATCTATATATAATCAAATTTTATTCATTAATATTGAAGTTAAAATATTTTTGATCTTATATATTATATTCTTATGAAATAACTAATTTTAATAATTAAAAAAGTTTTTTAATATCTTTATAAAATTAAATAATCAATATTGCTTTAATAAATTCATCAAAAATTTAACTTTTAATAAAAATTTGGCTATTAAAATATCAAACAAAACAATGTTTATAAATAATTTATATCCTTTAAAACTAAAAAAAATATTCTTATTACCTTAAAAATAATAAAGAATAAAATACTTTATTATATGAAAACTTTAAAAAAAATTAAATGTCAAAAACTAAGTAATTCTTTTCAATCATATTAATTTAATTAGAAGATTTCAATGAAAAAAAATTTAAATCATTTTTATTTTAAATATAAAATATATGATTAATGAAAATATAATGTAAATAGAAAAAAAATGATTTTTATAAATTTAAAAAAAATTTTTAGTAATAATACTGTTATATAATGTTGAAACATATATTATAAAATGTTTTGATAGGATAATAAATTAAAAGTTAATGGATTAAAAAAAAAAAGAATTTTATAATTTATATTTTATAAGTTATTAAATTACAATTTCTTAGGTATAAAATGAAATAAAAATAATTTTTATATTAATGAATATTTAAAAATTAAAAATTTATTAATTATAATTTAAAATCACTTAAATTATAAATTAAAAATAATTGCTTTTTAATAGAATAAAGGAATATTTTATTCCAATAAAAATATTTTAGGTTTTATATTTTCTTTATAAACATATTCTTTCCTTTTAATATATTTTTCCTTTCTGATTATATAGAATAACTCATAATATAGTTATCTCTTATTTCATTTTTAATCTAATCATAATTTTTTTCGAAAAAATAAATTTTTAACTGAAGATAATTCAGATGAAATAGGAAATAAAGATATACAAAAAAGTATAGTTTTACAAAATATAAATTCATTATAATATAGTTTCATATAAAACAGGTTATACACAGGATTTTAGGAGAAAAAATAAGAAATAATTCAGAAGATTGTCAAGGAAAATCTAAAAAAGATGAAAATAATGAATTCATTAGAACTGAAAATTATAATAAAATAGAAGAATTAAATAATGCTTTATTAATTGTTGATGAAGCACATAATATAATTGGAAATGATTATAGAAATGCAATTAAAAAAAATAATTTGTAAATCAAAAATTTCAATGTATTATTATTAAGAGGAACACCAAAGACAAATATAGTACATGAAATATTAGAAATGTTTAAAATAGTAAGACAGATATAAAAATAATAAAACCAGAAATATTTAAAGGAAATTCTAATTTTAATATAGAATTTGTTAATGGAGGACATAAATTATTATGTTAGAGGTTATGTTTCATTTATTAAAGAAGAAGAAACATATTTATTTGAATTTACAAAATGAAATAGGAAAAAAAAATTAAATCATTAACATTTAAAAAAATAGTTCCTTGTAAAACTACTTCAATACAAAAAAAAAATTATTTGATGTGATAATAGAAGATTATAAAGGAATAGATTCAACTGATTATTCTAACTTTGTATCTCTAATATTGGATGAAAATTAATAATATTATTGGAACATGAGGAAAATTTGGAAGAGAACAAGAAATAATTAAATTAAAATTAGATGAGAATAAAAATAATGAAGAATTAAGTAAATTTTTAGGATTAAAAAATATAGATTTAGATTAATAAAATTATAATAATTTATCAAATAATTAGAGGAAGATAAATGAAAGAAGAATATTTAAAATATTTTTCTATTAAAATTTATAAAGCATTAAAAAATTTAAATAATTTAAAATAGATAATAAACAACCTAATCCAGCATTTATTTATTGTAATTTAGTTGATTTTGCAATAAAAATATTTAAACAAGTTTTAATTGAAAATAGTTATATTGAATTTGATGAAAAATATTAATAAACCATGAGTTATGTAAATGATAATACTAAAAGTTATTATTGTGGAAAATCTCATATAGAACATAATGAAAAAATAAAAAAAGATCATGATTATTATCATGTATGTTTCTTATCTATAAAGTGAAGATGAAAGTAATCAAGAAGGGTCAAGAAATATAATAGAAGATATATTTAATAGATCAGATAATTTTCAAGGGAAATATATTAAATTTATAACATACTCAATAATGTTAGCAAAAGGATTTATTTTATAGAATATTGGTTATATAAAATGTGTGGGGGAATTTTTAAAGATTAGATAAGGTTATAGGAAGAGGAGTAAGAAGGTGTTCTCATTATAAAACTTATTCAGAAAAAATACCGAATCCAAAAGTAGATATATAAATATTATATAATATCAGAAAAATTCTAAAGATGAAAAATTATATCAATTAGCAGAAAAGAAATTATTATTAAATAAAAAATATGGAAAAATATTAAAAGAAGAATCAATTGATTGTGGATTAAATTTAGAAAAAATAATAAATTTATATCAAATAGAAAAAGCAAAAAATTGGCAATTAATAGATTTAAATATTCCTTATAAAGATTTAGATTATTTTTTCTATAGAAAAATCATTTTGTCCAGAAAATTGTGATTTTGGTAAATATGATTAAAAATATTCAGATAATAGTCAAATAAATATTATCATGACAAAACTAAATCTTATAATGATATTCTTAATGAAGAAATAGATGAAAAAACTTATAATTTATATAGTTTAATTTATGAATTAATAATAAAAATAGTTTAATTTCATATAAAAAAGATGACATAAGAGCATTAAATAAATGTAAAAAAATAATTAAGAGATTATTTTTATTCAAATATATTCATTTTATAGAAGATATAATATATAAAAAAATGAAATATAATGATGATAATTTTTTTTGTTTATTATATATATAAAGCATTAAATGATTTAATACCTATAATAGAAAATGATTTTACTAATTTTAAAGATATAATTATAGATAAATGTATTTAATTAATTTAATGGTTATTATATATATCAACCTTATGTGGAAAATAAAAATATTCCAATGTATTATAGAGAGAATTATGAATTTAAATAAGATAATTCAGATTATTTGTATTTATGAAATTTTATAAACAAATAATGAGATATTGAAATAAATCAAAATAAAGAAATTTCTGATAATTATGATTTTGAAATGTAATACCTTATTAACAACAAAGAAAAAAAGCTGTTTTTATTGGTTGCATAGATAAAATGAATAAAACTAAATCAGATATTGAGATAATGATATATTTAAATTAAGAGAAAAAATTCAAATTAAAACAAATAAAAAAGAGAATCAGGTTAAAAAAATTAATAAATATGAATATATAATAAAAGTATTAAAAAAATAGATATAGTTTTTGCTAAAAAAATAGTATAAAAGAAATGAATTTTTGTATATGGTTAAAGAATAATTAATAGAATTAGAAAAATATTATATTGATAATACAACTTATTTAATTATTTCAGCAAATCATCCTAAATATGAATTCCTCTATAAGCAAAAAAAATCTGAACATTTTAATAATAAGAATATTAAAGTAACAAAAAAAAAAATCATATGATTGTTTCAAGAGGTAATGATGATAAATTTATGATAAAATATAAATTTATAAAAATAAAGTTTCTTAAGTTAGAGATGTTGAGGATATTAATTAATATTTTATATACAATAATATAAAATTTTAGTATTTTTAAATATTTAATATGCATGAAATATTTAATATTTCATTTGGATATATTAGAAGATATTATATTAAAAAAACAATATAATGCATAAAATTTAAAGAATTAATATAAAACTTATTAAATTATATTAGAACTAATTTTAGACAATGGTAATATAAATAATAATAATTATAAGATTTATAATAAGATATCAAGAATTATTATATTATTATATAGTTAAAACTTTAATGAAAGAAATAAAAGGATATTTTAGTATTGATGTAAAAGATATTATAAAGTATGAATTTTATATGTATAAATTAATATAAATAAAATAAAATATAATATAATAAAATATAATATAATAAAATATAATATAATATAATAAAATAAAATAAAATAAAATATAATATAATATAATAAGATATAATAAAATAAAAAAATATATAATCAAATAAAATATAATATAATAAAATAATATTGTTTATTCTTTCAAATCATGATAATTATTTTGTATTTTTTTTAACAATAATAAAATTAGAGAAATTAATAAAAAATATAATAAAAATTTTGATATTAATAAAAATACAATAAATAAAATTATATTAATATTATGATAAATTAGAATGATATAATAGAAATTAATTTAATGTTATATAGAAAAAATCCTGAAAATATAATAAAAGGAATACAAATTTAGATATTAAAATAAATAGATTTATGTTTTTTGATATAATAAAAGATAATTTAATAAATAATATTAATATATTATATAATAATTCATATATTTATTTTAGAAATAATTATGAATTAATAAATGATAGAACATTATTTTAATAAAATGAATAATTTTAAAATATATTTAAAATCAGATTAAGATTTTATATTTGATATATATATATGTAATTTATCACTATGAACAAAACCTTCTATATTATATATAAATAATTCTTCGCCTTTTTTAAAAGGAATTTTTATATATAATTTAAAAATATAATTAAATACATTTGTATATATAACATTAAAATCTTCTAAATTAACATCATTTTTTATTAAATATATTAATAATATTGAATAAACTATTATTATCATATATTTCTTTTTTATATTTTATTGTATTATTAAGATTAATATTTATAATACTATATATACATTTATAAGTTTCAATATTATTAAAAGCAAATTCGGAGACTTTTCTATTTAAAATATAAATCTTTACAACATAATAAACTAGATTAACTAGAATATAGATAATTTGTCAAAAATTCAGAAAAATTAAAATAAGCTCAAATATAAAAAATAGATGTATATCTATCAAAATTAATAGTTCCAAAATCCTTATAATTGAATAAATCCATATCCCTATACAATAATTTAAGGAATATAGAATTAATAAATAAAGAATATAATTTAAAATGAAAGAAAAATTTTTAAAATTGTAATTATTAAAATGAAAAATGGAAATATATATAATTTAAGTTTTTTTTTTTTTTTTTTTTTTTCATGTTTTTTATTTCTATTAATATTTTAGCTTTATCCTCACAAAAACACATTAAAAGAAAAAGAAAAAAAAATTCATTTAAAAGAAAATAATGAATTGATAATTTTACTACCATCATTTACTACATTAGAAAATTTAATTTATTGCCCTTTTTATACACCAAAAGATAAAGAATTTTCAATAATTTCAATAAAATATAAACATGGAATTTCTATTATTATAACAGCTTATAAAATGGAAAAATATATTAAGGAAATATTAGATTCGATTTCGGAACAAACTTATTTTAAAAAAAATGATGATTGGGAAATTCTTGTTGGAGTTGATGGATGTAATAAAACTCTTAAATATGTTCATAGTATTATGCAAAATTATAAAAATTTACGTGTTTTTATGATGGAAGAAAATAGAGGAACATATATTACAACTAATACTATGATGTCAATTGCACAATATGATAATCTTTTAAGTTTTGATACTGATGATATTATGTTACCTCATTTAGTTGAATTTCTCATGAAAGAATCTGAATCTAAAAATTATGATAGAATATTTTTTAAAACAAAAAATTTTGGAAAAGAATCTGAAACAATACTTTGGGCCGAAGGACAGATTTTTATGAAACATTGGGTATTTGATTATTTTGGTGGTTTTATGCCTTGGAAATGTTCAGCAGACACTGAATATATATTCAGAGTAGATAAATTATTAAATGTTGAAAAAATAAATGTTATATTATTTAAAAGAAGAATTCATGATTCTAATCTAACTGTTCAAAAAAAAAACTCATTATAAGTCAAAATTGAGAAAACTTCATTCTAGATATATAATTGAAATTTCAAATAATATAAACAATATAAATGATGCTGTCATTATTAAAATTATCAATAATTATTATGAAATTTTCCCTAATTCAACAATTTAAAGTAAAAAAATATTTTATTTTTCAATTTTTATTGTATATAATTTTTAAATTGTCTTCTTTTTTTAAATTATTATTTTATTTCCTTATATTTTAAAATTATATATGATTTAGATATTTAATATTTTATTTTTTCTTAAAAATATTATTTATGTTCAATGTATATTTTAACTTTTAATATTGAGAAAAATTCAAAAAATTTATATTTTTTTTATACCTTTTATAATTTTTTTCAAAATACATATTTATTTTTATGCTATAATTTTTGAATAAATTACCCTAATATAAAAATAATAAATATTATTTGTGATGATGAAACATTTTATTCTAAATTTCACTTAATCCCTACGTAAAATTGATATTTTCTAATACTTTTCATTCTCTTTTTTTATTTTTAAACATAAAAATTAGGTAATATTTATATTATTATTTTTATATATATTAAAATATTATAATTAATATGTTTTGATGAGTTGTTTTAAAAAAATAATAAATAAAGATAATATGTATTAAAGAATTTGTTAAAATTAAATATTATTTTATTTTAATATTAAATTAAAATTATGTATGAACTAAAGTTATATCGATTTTTACAGTTTTTTAGAATATATATTGTCAAAACAAAGAAAATAATATCTGTATTTTCTGCATAAGAAAGATTATAATCTTTATCATCAGATATTATTACTTTCCCATATTTTTTTAAATATTTAATCTATTTTCCTTTTATTTAAATTTGATTTTTGTGTGCTTTTTTTCAAATTTTTAATCAATTTATAAATTAAATAATACTCTTTTCTTAAAATATTTTTAAATTTTTTTGTTTTTTTAACTTTAGATTAGTTAAGAAATATATTTATAATTTGACCAGTAATTTACATTTTAGTGTTTTTTCATTATCCAAAAATATATTTTTAAATTGATTTTAAATTTTTGTCTATCTATTATTGATTATTTAATTTTTGAATTTATTAAATATATATGGTGAAACATAAATCTCTATAAAAATTATTCTTTATTTTAATTAGTAATAAAATTTTAAAAGAATAATCTATATTTATTATTTCTTATACTCTTTTATTAACTGACTTTTTTAAATGTTTTTTACTTTTACAACCTTTTCATATTCTTATTTTCTTAATAAAATAATATAATAAATAATCATTATATCAAAATATTTATAAATAAATATTATATATGTTATTGTAACTTTTATCAGAATAATTAAAAATATTAGAATTTTTTTATCGATTTATTACATAATCCCATTCAATTTATTTAAAGAAATTGACAAAAATATATGAAAAATTATATTATTTAAAAATCTTTTTAAAATTAAAATGGTAATTAAATATTTTTTATTTATTTCTTATATATATAAAATGTCTCTAAAAATTTATTTTTTATTAAAATTAGTTAATATTCTTAAATATATTACTTGAATTTATAAATATCAAAAAGTTAAATATTTTAATTTAAGATAGAAATTATTATCTAAAATTAAATAACAATGAACTTTTTTTTATTTTCATTATTATTTTAAAAAAAGAAAAATAAATTTCTATTATTTATATATAAACACTTTTAATAAAGATGATGTTATTCTTATTTAAATAAATAAAAATAATAATAAGAATAATTTTTATTAAATGTACTTTCAAAGAGGAATAAATAAAATAGAAAAAAATATAAATGAGATGTTTATTTTTTTATGATTTTATCAAATCCCATACTTATATTTGATAATATGTTGGTAATTTCCTAATTTTTTAAATCTTTCTTTTTTGCTAAAATATCCTTAAAAACTTTTTATACAAATTATATAATTTTAAATTTTGAAAATTATATCTTCAAAATATTTAATTTTTGTTAAATAGCTCTTTTTATATTTTAAATACATTATCTATTATCTAAAGCTAAATTTTTCGTTGATAATTCATTCAAATGAAAGGATAATTTCAAATATTCAT
>JAEEGL016808113.1_pt1 | contig 10075 bp, 10 predicted proteins | sample 9134231 | NCBI WGS metagenome assembly JAEEGL01 (sample SAMN16246548, study PRJNA631951) | gut metagenome | biome: gut microbiome; feature: rumen; material: fiber-attached | host: Bos | place: Iran: Karaj | collected 2018-10 | reverse complement strand
TCGATATAATCGACCAGCAGGCGATCCTGATACAGAAGATCCGCAAGCATCTTTCTGCTAAAGCCGCGCACGCGGGATTGCAGGGTCAGTTCGGCGTTTTTGCCGCATACGTCCACGGGATCATACTGTATACAGCCTGCCTGCCGGATATACTGGTACGCTCCCGCTTTTCCGGCAAAACGGTACTGCCCCAGCAGTCCCTGTTTACTGAGGATGAACCGTCTTGCCTGTTCCCGTGTCATGCTTATCATTTTATGTATCCTCGCTGGCCGCAGTCCGCTTCGTCCGGCAAATACCAACATCCCTTCCAGTAAGCTTCTGAAGGAATGGCGTAACTGATTGTAGCATAAAAACGGGCCAAAGTCTACAAAAAAAGCCCGATTCAGAGGAAAACGCCGGAATGCCCGCTGCCCGATGCCGCGCGGGGAAATCACAGCAATGACGGCGTCGTACTTAGTCTGGCCTCTTGACACCTGGTGCGCAGTCCTGAATGCTTCAGGCGATTGACAGAAAAAAATCGTTATCGTATAATGTTTTTAGAAAAAATGATGCGACACAAGCTGAGCCCGAAACGAATGAAGAGGAACATGAACCCGTCTGCAGTACGGTTGAACATATAGCCGCCGGATATGTGCGGTACTGCAGCGTAAATGGATGGACGAGCGGGAGCATTGTCTCAGGACAAGGCTGAACTGCTATGCCATATTGGAGGCATTTAGGAAACGAAAGGACAATACTTATCACTGTCCCGTTTTTTCTTGGAGGAAGCGCTTATGAACAGCGAAAAAAGCAAACTGTATTTCTATGATCCTCGATTAACCAGTATAAACAGATTTGGAATTCTTGATCAGAAAATGGGTTATATCGTCAAATTCAGACCACACAGCAGCAACTCCCGGTCAAATCAGTATCTGAGCGTAGGAGAGCGTGACATTTTAAATCTTGAATTCAAGTTTTATGGGAATGAGGGAGTTGTTCTTAAGGTCAAAAGAGGTTGGTCAAAGCATGGTAAGATATACTTATATTGTTCAAAACGAAAAGCCATCAAGCAGTTTCACTGTATCATGAAAACTCTATTTGCACTGGGGTTCACAACTTATGATGTCACTTAATGGTGTCCAACAGTCAAAAAAGAAACGATACCTGTGACCATGGAAACAGCGAGGAATTATGACGAGCAAAGCAGTTGAACACCTTCTTACGCTTTATACGCCGTCTTTGGACGAGCTTTGGTTCAGGCAGGAAATGCTGGCAGACCCGTATACCATGTCGTACAATCGCGCGTGGGGCGGGACGATCGCGTTTCCCGAGGAGAATTGGCGCAGCTGGTACGATTTTTGGATCGCGTACCGCGGCGGCAAACGTTTTTACAGGTATTTGACGGACGGCACAGGCCGCTTTGTCGGCGAGATTGCCTACCATTTTAACGAAGCGCAAGGTCTGTATCTTGCGGACATCATCGTCCACGCCCCATACAGAGGCCGCGGCTACGGACGCGCCGGACTGAGGCTGCTGTGCGAGGCCGCCAAAGAGAGAGGCCTATCGGCGCTGCACGACGACATCGCCGCAGACAATCCCGCCGTTTCACTGTTTCTGGAAGAGGGATTTGTGGAAGAATACAAAACGGCGGACATCATCATGCTGAAAAAGGCGCTTTAAACGGTGTTCCCCTGGCTTTCGTTCTGCCTGAACCGCTCCCGTCCGGGGCGTCTCGTCCCGCGCTCAAATATGCAATTTGAGCAGCCCTTGTTGACTTTGCGCGGGCATTCCTGTAAAATAGGAATATCATGGAGGGCGTATGAACATTCAGCTGTATTTTTCAAAAAACAACTTTGAAGTGCAGAAGGCCAGGCGTTTTTTCAAGGAGCGGCGGGTGCCCTTTCAGGAAATCGATCTGAAAAAGCACGCCCCGGGGCGCCGGGAGCTGCAGCTTTTTGCCGCGAAGGCGGGCGGGCTGAAGCTTCTGATCGACCCGGAGGCCAAGGGCGAGCGCGCCGTCTATGCGCGCCAGCTGTTTACCGAGTCCATTTTGGAGGATCTGCTTTTGTCTTCGCCCGAGCTGCTTCGCGGGCCCATCATCCGGGACGGCGGAAAGGTGTGCATCGGTTTTGACCAGGCCGCGCTGGAGGGCTGGATCAAAAGCGTATAAAGATACTGCTATTCAACATACGGAACGGCCGTTTCAACTCTGTCTGCAGGGAGGTTCATCATGAGCAACAAACTGTTTTCGGGCATCATGCCCGCGCTGATTACGCCCATCGACGGGAAGGGACATCTGAAGGAAGCCTGCGCGGTGGACATCATGCAGCGCCTCCTGGCGCAGGGCGTGGACGGCTTCTACGCAAACGGAGCCACGGGCGAAGGGCTGTTTTTGAGCGAACAGACCCGCCGCGAAAACGCGCAGGCAGCGGTGGAGGTCTGCCGCGGGCGCGCCAAAGTCATCAACCACGTGGGCGCTGTGGACGCGCTTGAAGCGCTGCGCCTTGCGCGGCATTCCGGCGAAATCGGCTGCGACGCCATCTCGTCGCTGATTCCGAATTATATCCGGAAATACACGGTGGATCAGATTCTGGACTATTACCGGCAGCTGCACCTGGAAAGCGGGCTGCCCGTGCTGGTCTACTGCACCAACCTTGTCGGCAGCGATCCCTATGAATTCATGCGCCGCGCCATGGAGGTGGAGGGCGTGATCGGCTGCAAATACACGCTGAGCGATTACTACTCCATGCAGCGCGTCACCTGGCTGAAGGGCGGAGACGTAAACGTCATAAACGGCCCGGATGAAATGCTGATCTGCGGCCTCACCATGGGGGCGGACGGCGGCATCGGCTCCACCTACAATCTGATGCCCGAGCGCTTTTTGCGCCTGTTCAAAGCCTTCCGGGAGGGCCGCTTTGAGGACGCGCGGCGCGAACAGGCGGGCATCAACCGCGTCATAAGCGTCTTGCTCGCGCACGACTGCATTCCCGCGATCAAGCAGACCTTCACATACCTGGGCTATCCCGCCGGAAACATCGCCTACCCCGGCAAGGTGTTCGACGGCGAAGAAGCCCGCGCGCTGATTGACGAACTCAAGGAAGCGGGGCTTGAACTATGAAAATTCTCTCCAAAAGGATTATCTGCGAAAACCCGACCAGCCTTTTCAATTACTTCGGCTGGCCCAGCGTCACCCGCCTGCCGGACGGCGCGCTCGCGATGGCCTGCTCCGGCTTTCGCATGCGCCACGTCTGCCCCTTCGGCAAGGGCGTCATCAGCTATTCCCGCGACGAGGGGCAGACTTGGACGCGCCCCGCGCCGGTCATCGACACCCCGCTGGACGACCGCGACAGCGGCGTCGTATCCTTTGGAAACGGCCGGGTGATCTTTACCTCCTTCAACAACACCAGCGTCATGCAGCGCGGCCGCGCCCTGCGCCTTTCAGAGGACACGCCGCGCGAGGCCGCCGTGAAGGCGTTCACCCTGGCCTATCTGGATCTGCTCGACGCCACCGAAGGCGCGCACGCCCTGCTTGGCAGCACCTACCGCATCAGCGACGACGGCGGCTACAGCTTCGGCGAAACCCTGCTCTCCCCCGTCACCAGTCCGCACGGGCCCGCGCCTGCGCCGGACGGGGGGCTTTTATACGTGGGGCGGCGCTTTTCCGCAGACGACGGCTTCGACGACGGAACCGAGCCCTACATCCAGTGCTGCCGCTTAAACGCACAGGACCGCTTCGAGCCGGTCTCGTACATTCCCAACATTCCGGACGGGCAGGGCGGCTATCTGCACAGCTGTGAGCCGCACGCGCTGTTTGTAAGTCCAAAGCGCGTGATCGTGCACATCCGCGTGCAGGGCGGCTGCTTTACCACCTACCAAAGCGTATCTGACGACGGCGGCCAAAGCTTTTCCGCGCCCGTGCGGCTGCTTGACGTAAACGGCGGCGCGCCCGCGCACCTGATGCGCCATTCCTCCGGCGCGCTGGTGAGCGTGTACGGCTACCGCAGCGCGCCCTACGGCATTCGCTACATGCTTTCAGACGATCTTGGCGAAAGCTGGAAAAGCGATCTGATTCTGGACGACAGCGCCGATACCGCCGACCTTGGCTATCCCGCAAGCGTCGAACTGCGTGACGGCAGTATTCTTACGGTGTATTACCAGAATGCGGACGGCGCTTCCGCGATAAGATGCATCCATTGGGAGCTCTGACATGATGTCCAAGCAAAAAACGCAAATTCTGAAGCGCGCGCTCGCGATGCTGTTCGACGCGCTGATTCTGATCGCCAGTCTCTACCTTGCAAAGCTCATGCGCGGCAGCGTGATCCGCGAATATACCCCCCAAGCGGAAGCGCGCGTGCTGATGTACGGGCCCATCTTTGTGGCGCTGCATTTGATAGCGCTCAATCTTACAGGCGTGTACCGCATCAAATGGAAATACGCCGATCTCAAAGACATGTTCCGCCTCTTCGGGGCGTGCTTCATCGCAAGCGCCCTGAGCCTTGGTCTGAACGCCCTGTTCACCCTGATGTTTTCCCGCGCGGCACTGGTTTTCATGGGCGCGTTCTCCTTTGTGCTGCTGGTGGCCTCGCGCTACGTCTTTCTGCTGATTCAAAATCTGATGTTCGCAGACAAGACGGAAAAGCACGTGCGCCGCGCGCTGATCGTCGGCGCGGACGAACAGGGCATTCAGCTGCACCGCGCGCTGCCCCAGCTGGACGACGGCGCAAGGCACGAGAGCGTAGCGTTTCTGGACGACGACGTCGATAAGATTTACCGCAAGATCAGCGGGCTGCCCGTGGACGGCAACAGCTGGGACATCGAAAAGGTCATCAAGCGCAAGCACGTGGACGAAGTGCTGTTTACCTTTCCCCTGAAGCACGGCGAAGCGATGAGCTTTATCTACTTAAACGCCGTCGCGGAGGGCTGCGCGGTCAGCCGCTACGAGGCCGGCGCGCTCAAGCCCCTGCGCATGGAGGAGGTGCTGGACGGCGGCTTTAATGGACAGGACGCAAACGGGCTGCTGTTTAAAAACAACATCGCCATCATCGGCTCCGGCGAATTGGCCAGAGAGCTGGCGCTGATCTGCGCGCAAAGCGGCGCAGGACAGGTTTTTGCCCTGGACAGCGATCCTGTGCGCCTAGGGGAAATGGCGCGCGCGGGCGCGTGGGTAAAGCTTGGCAGCACCACGGGCGAAAAGACGGTGCGGGAGTTTTTGCGCAGGGCGCGGCCGGATTACGTGTTTTACATGGCCACGGCGGGCCAGCAGGAGCTGGTTGCCGGAAACGAGCAGGCCCTCGTACTGCGCAACGTGATTTCTCCCCTGTGGGCGTTACGATACGTCTCCACGCGGCGCGCCTGCGCGTTTGTGTATTTGAGCGAGATTTGCGATGAACCCGGCGCGATGAGCCTTTTCCAAAGCGGCGAGGAAGCGCTGCTCAGTGCGGAAGGGCTGAGCAGCGACGTAAGCGTGGCCGCGGTAAGCGTGACGGGGCTGATGCACGGGGGCGGCAGCCTCGAGCGCATGAGGGCCCGCGCCCAGACCGGCCAGCGCCTCAGCACGCGCGAGGGAGAAGAGGCCGCCTTCATCTCCTGCCGAAGCGCCGCGTTTGCGCTGATGAACATCGCTCAGACCCAAAGCCAGGGCCGCTTCACCGTGATGGGAGAATTGAAGGTGGATCTGTCCCTCGTCGCCCGCGCGCTTACGCGGCAGTGCGCCTCCCGGCTGGAGCCAGCGGTCGAGCCTGCGGGCGAAACCGAAAAGGAGAGCGAGCTGGAGCCCACGGGGCTCAAATACGTCTACCGCCGCAAGGGTGCACCCTGCTTCCTGCCCCCCTGCGTCACCGCGAGCTCGCCCAGCTGTCCCGAAAGCGAGGATTGCGCCAAAATGTTGAAAGGCTGAAGCTATGTTTTCAGATAAAACCAAATGGATCGGCCGCGGGCGCGAAAAGCAGCCGCCCGTCTGTCCCTGCCGCCTGCAGGCCCGAAGGGAATTCAAGCTGCGCCGCGCCTTCAAGCGTGCGCGGCTGCTGATCTGCGCGCGGCAGTTGTACAAGCTCTATCTGAACGGAGAGTATCTGTGCCAGGGTCCCGCGCTTCAGGACGACGGTTTGGCGCTCGCGGTGGACGAGGTGGACGCAACAGGCCTTTTGCGCCAGGGGACAAACCTTCTGTCCCTGGACCTGTACGATCCCAAGGGAGAGCCGGGCTGTGCGCTGGAGCTTTTCCTGGACGGCGTGTCCGTGCTCGTCAGCGACCGCCGTTTCGGCGTAGCCTCCCCCGAGGGCGTCGATAGGACGATGGACGGCGCGGAAACCGTCGACGCCTCTATGATTCAAAAAGGGCGGCTTACACAGATCGGCTTTGGCGGCGCAAGCGCCGCGCCGCGCGTTCAAAAGCTGCCGCAGGGCTTTGCCCCGCCGGCGCCCGCCGTGCCCTGGAAGCTGCTCTCCCCAGAGGTGGAAGAGGACGGCCTGTACCGTTTTGAGACGGAGCGTGCGGGCGAAGTGATGCTTTGCGCAAGGGGCAGTGCGGGCTCCATGATCTGCGTTTTCCCCCTCCCGGCCGACGGCACAGAGGCGGAGAAGTCGCGCTATAAGCTGAAGCCCGGCGCGTCCCCCGAGCCCGTCAGCTTCTATCTGCCCGCGCGCTTTGACCGCCTTCGCGTGCAGATCGAGGGGGACGCAGAGCTTACGGAGCTGAGCGTGCGGGCGCATCTTCGAAGCGCCGGAGAAAAGCAGACGCTCCTCACCACCACTGACGCGCCCCTGCAGGCGGCGTTTGAGCGCTGGCGCGCTGCGCTTTTGGAGATGAACGAAATGGGGCTGGACGAAGCCGCCGCGCAGCGCTCCCCCCTTTATAAAGCCGCGCTGTGTCTACTGACCTCAAGTGCCGACGCGCTTGACCCCCACCGCGCCCCGCGCAGCCTGTCCCTTCAGGGCACAGGCCCCGCCGCAGCCGGCGAAAGCATGAGCGTAACCGAAGCGCTGAAACAGGCGCGCAGCGACCCGGGCGACGCCGCACAGGCGCGCTATGCCGAGCTGGCCGAACTGGCCGAGCAGTGCAAAATGAACGAGCTCTATCAGGGCCTGCTGGACGAAGCCTGCCCCGCGGAAACCGCTGTGTGCGCCTTCGTCCGCTTTTTGCTGGGGATCGATCCGGACGCGCCTTCCATGGAGCGGTGGAGCGATCCTCTGCCCGCAGACGTGGCCGAGCTGCGCTTTGAGCTTGCTTCGGGCGCGCGCAGGATCGTCTACGAGCGCGCAGGCGGCATCAGCACCCTGAGCGCAGTCGCGCTGTAGTTTTCTATTTTACAAAACAAGGAGAACCCTATGTCCTACGCGCTTGTAACCGGCTGCGACCACGGACTGGGTCTGTCCCTGGCGCGGCAGCTGCTGAACAGAGATTACAGCGTCGTCGCCTGCCGCGTAAACCCCGAGGAGCGCCAGGTGGACGATCTGGCCGCATCCAGTCAGGGACGGCTCAGCGTGGAAACGCTGGACGTTTCCAGCGACGAAAGCGTCTCGCTTCTGGCTGCGCAGCTCAAATCCCGCATCTCCCATCTCGATCTTCTGATCAACTGCGCCGGCATTCTGGGCGACATGCACAAGACGCTGGGGGACGAACTGGACTATGACGAAATGCTTCGCGTATTCAACGTAAACGCCCTGGGGCCGCTTCGGCTCACCAACGCCCTGTGCGGACTGCTTGCGGCTGGAGAGGGAAAGCTGATTGCGAACATCTCCTCCGAGGCGGGCAGCATCGCAGACTGCTGGCGCAGGGGCTGGTTTGGCTACTGCATGTCCAAGGCAGCCAACAACATGCAAGGCGCGCTGTGCCAAAACGCGCTGCGCGAAAAGGGCATTCGCGTGGTGCAGCTGCACCCAGGCCATGTGGCTACCTACATGCGCGGGCATCTGGACACCACTGCAAGCCTTACGCCGGACGAGTCCGCCCGCGCGGTGCTGCAAGTTCTTCTGGACAGACCCCTGCCCGACACCCGAAGCGTCACCTACGTGGACTGGCAGGGCAGGCTTTTGCCCTATTAGCGAAAGGAGCGCTCAATGGCCTATAAGATTCTGGCGCTTGGCAATTACGGAAACAGCGCCCCCTATCATCCCTTCGACGAGGTTCAAAACAAGCTGAGGGCGATCTTTTCTGATGCCGAACGCTTCGACGCCACCGACGATCCCCAAAGCCTTCTTGACGTTTCGCGCTACGACGCCGTCCTCTCCTATCTCGACATCTGGGGCCGGGTTCTGCCGGAAAACGCGGCGCGCTCGCTTGCCGATTATCTCAAAAACGGCGGAGCGCTGCTTGCGCTGCATAACGGCATCAGCCTGCAGGGCGACCCGGAGCTGCTGAAGCTGATCGGCGGGCGATTTGTCTCTCACCCCGCACAGGAGGCGCTGACCTTTCGCCCCGCAGGCGGCGTTCACCCCATTACAAGGGGTATCGAGCCCTTCACCCTCGTGGAGGAGCCCTACCGTTTTGCGTTTACGGGCGACGAGATCCAAGTGCTTCTGACTTACGAGTATCGCGGGGAAAGCTATCCCGCCGGCTGGTGCCGCGAGGCGGGAAAGGGGCGCGTGGCGTGCCTGTGCCCGGGGCACACGCCCGAAAAGTTTGACGACCACATGCATCAGAAGCTGATCCGCCAGGCGCTGGACTGGTGCATAAACAAAGAAAGGACGGAATGAGCCCTCCCATGGCTTCCACAAGCGGTGCCGCAGGCGGCACCATGATCCGCGATCTTACGCGGGGCAGCGTGGCAAAGCAGCTGTTTTCCTTTGCCATGCCATTGTTTGTTTCAAACGCGCTGCAGGCGCTGTACAACCTGGTGGATATGGTCATCGTGGGGCAGTACATCGGCCCCGCCGGTATGAGCGCCGTATCCATCGGCGGCGACATTCTGCACCTGATCACCTTTGTGGCGATGGGCTTTTCCTCCGCCGGTCAGGTCATCATCGCGCGGGCCGTGGGCGCGGACAGGCGGGACGAAATTCCAAAGACCATCGGCACCATGTTCAGCTTTTTGATGGCCGCAGCGGCGCTGATCGCCGTCTCCTGCTTTGCGCTTCGGGAAAACATCCTTGGCTGGCTCAATACCCCAGGGGCTTCGCGCGCCTACGCCATGGACTACATGGTCACCTGCGCGGCGGGGCTTTTATTCATCTACGGCTACAACATCGTAAGCGCCGTTTTGCGCGGCATGGGCGACAGCCGAAGGCCCTTCGTGTTCATCGCCGTGGCCGCGGTGCTGAACACCCTGCTGGACGTGCTGTTTGTCCGCTTTATGGGCATGGAGGTCTTCGGCGCGGCGCTGGCCACCGTGATCGGGCAGGGTGTAAGCTTCGTGGCGTCCATCGTCTATCTGTACAGGCGCAGGGAGAGCGTCGGCTTCGACTTTAAGCCCAAAAGCTTCAAAATCGATCCCGCCGCATTCAGGCGCCTGGTGGCGCTTGGCGTCCCCATGGCGATTCAGTCCGCCGCGGTCAGCTTTTCCAAGATCGTGCTGACGGCGTGGATCAACCTGTTCGACGTCACGTACAGCGCCCTTGCCGGCGTTTACAACAAAATCAATATGATGAGCGGCGTGATCTCCCAGTCCTTTACCACCGCGGGCAGCACGATGGTGGGACAGAACCTGGGCGCGAAGGAGTACGGCCGGGTGAACCGGACGCTGCTTACGGTGCTCGTGACGGGCACCGCGCTTGCGCTTATTGCAAGCGGCGTCATGCTGCTGTGGCCAAACGCGGTCTACGGTATCTTCAGCGGCGACAAGGCGCTGCTGGCCGTAGCCGGGGTGCTTACGCTCCCCACGGTGGTCAACTTCTTCGGCTCCGCCACCCGCTCGGTCAGCTTTTCGCTGATCAACGGCTCCGGCCGCGCGCAGCTGAATCTGCTGGTGGCGATCATCGACGGCGTCATCGCCCGCATGGGGCTTGCGTACCTGATGGGCTTTAAGCTGGGCATGGACTGCCTGGGCTTCTGGCTGGGCGATGCGCTGGCCGGGTTCATGCCGTTCATCATCGGCGGGGTGTTCTACCTGTCCAATAAGTGGAAGCAGCCTAATCCAGCCTGAATACCAGCACGCCGTAGG
>JAEEGL016349162.1_pt1 | contig 10075 bp, 7 predicted proteins | sample 9134231 | NCBI WGS metagenome assembly JAEEGL01 (sample SAMN16246548, study PRJNA631951) | gut metagenome | biome: gut microbiome; feature: rumen; material: fiber-attached | host: Bos | place: Iran: Karaj | collected 2018-10 | reverse complement strand
TATTGTCGCTGCAGCGGTTTTTCCTCCGCTCTTGTGCGGGGGAACGGTATTGTCTGCGTCTTCTTCAACCATCATAGCCATGTTCAGAGATACCAGTTCAATAAAAGTCAGAAGACCTGCGGTCGCCGGGTCTTTCTATCCTTCTTCAGCGAGAGAGATTGAGTCCATGATCAGCGGGTGGCTTCCTTCTGAAACAGACTCGGCCCAAGTTGCACCCAGGGCACTTATTGTCCCTCATGCTGGATACGTTTTCAGCGGGGAAGTGGCCGCGTCGGCTTTCTTCAGAATCCCTCGCGGACACCCATACAAGAGGATATTCCTTCTTGGACCGAGCCATAGGGTCGGATTCGCTGGTGCGAGTGTGGATACGTTGTATTCTTTTGCCCAGACCCCTTTGGGGAATGTGCCGGTCGATACCCTCACCGCAAAGGAACTTGTCAAGGCCGGGGATGGTGCCTTCATTTTCCGGGAGGATGCCCATGACAGGGAACACTGCCTGGAGGTGCAGTTGCCTTTCCTGCAGATGGCTTTTGATGAGGTCCCTCCGATTGTCCCTGTAGTCATAGGGACAGAACGCCTTGGCGTACTGCAGAAGATTGCTGAAGTCCTTGAGCCGTATTTCAATGAGGAGAACCTTTTTGTGATCAGTTCAGATTTCTCCCATTACCCTTCTTACGAGGATGCAAGGGCGTCAGACCTATACATGGCAGAGACCATTCAGAACGGAGGACTGGAAGAATTCCTCAAGGCCCTGTCATACATAAGGAAGAGGGGGTTCCCTGGACAGGATACCGCAGCTTGCGGGGCTTGCGCGATAACCGTCCTACTGTCGATGATGGATTCTGTGGGAAGGGATTCATTCGAAGTGTCGCACAGCATGTACAGGAACTCGGGCGATTCCCCGTATGGAGACCGTGATGCGGTAGTCGGTTACAACTCCTTTGTCGTCACAAGATCAGATACCACCATAAAGAATGATTCAGAAATGGATGAAACGGAAGGAAAGATTCAGCAGGCAGAAGAACCTGAGAGTGTTTTCAATTTCACGCTCGAGGAGAAGAAAGGCATGATTTCGGCCGCAAGATCATCCATATATTCTGCTCTGGGGCTTGAGTATGAAGAGGACTCGGCTCCTGCAGGAATATTGAAAGAAAAAGGATACGGAGTTTTCGTGACCCTTCACCTTGGAGGGCGTCTGCGCGGCTGCATCGGACGTTTCACTTCTTCTACCAGTCTTGATTCTACAATCAGGGAAATGGCCAGGAGTGCCGCATTCTCCGATCCCCGTTTTCCGGAATTGACCAGGAATGAGGCTCAGAGAGTGGAGATAGAAGTTTCCGTCCTTTCACCCCTCAAGAAGATTGAATCCATCGATGAGTTCAAACTTGGCCGCGACGGAATCTACATGATAAAGGGGTATCATCATGGAACATTCCTGCCCCAGGTGGCGGAAGAGACAGGTTGGAATACGGAAGAGTTCCTGGGACATTGCGCCGCCGATAAGGCAGGAATAGGGTATTACGGTTGGAAAGACGCCGACCTGTATACATACCAGACTGGCGTTGTGAAAGAATCGGATGTCCGGGAGGCTGAAAGATGAGAGAGGCAAGTTACTATGTCGCGTCAGAAGGTGGAGTCGAATGTATCCTCTGTCCTCATCACTGCAGGATAAAGGAAGGGGGCAGGGGAATCTGCCGGAGCCGCGAGTGCCATGAAGGCAAGCTTTATGCTGTTTCTTATGGCAATCCCTGCTCTCTGGCAGTGGACCCGGTCGAGAAGAAACCTCTCAATGATTTCATGAGAGGGACATACTGTCTTTCACTGAGCTGCACCGGATGCAACCTTTCTTGCCGGTGGTGCCAGAACTCTTCGATTTCCCAAGTGAAGCCGGAGGATGTCGACTCTGCACCCCTTTCACCTGAAGAAGTAGTAAGAATATGCTTGAGGAAAGCTCTCCCCTCGATAGCATACACCTATACGGAACCGCTCACTTGGTGGGAATACATGTTCGACATCGCTTCTCTGGCACAAAAAAACGGACTGAAAAATATTCTGGTTTCAGCCGGATACGTGGAAAAAGATCCTTTACGGGAATTGCTCCCTTTTATCGATGCCGCCAATATCGACATAAAGTCGATGGATGATTCCTTTTACAGGAAGTACTGTGGAGCTGCGCTTCAGCCTGTACTGGATAATATCCTTACCATGGTGAAAGCAGGTGTCCATGTTGAGATCACAAATCTTCTTGTCACCGGCTTGAATGATTCTCAGGAGTCTGTTGCACGCTTGTGTTCATGGATGGTGGAAAACAACCTGTCGGACATTCCACTGCATTTCAGCAGATATTTCCCTCGCTATCGTATGAGAGAACCGGGACCGACTCCCCGACCGGTCCTTGACATGGCAGCGGAAACCGCCTTGTCAGCGGGAATCAGAACCGTTTATCTGGGGAATGTATGACAGAGGGGTCAAAGAGAAAGGTGCAGGAATCCTGCCCTTATGTTGCGTGAACTGCCGTCAGGGAATCTTACCTCGAATGTAGTGCAATCCTCACTCATGCCGACGACTGTCCCTTCCCCGAAAATGTCATGCACCACACTGTCTCCGATCTTGAAGGGAGAGTTGTACTCGGCCCTTTCGGAGGCGAATGGATCGGTGCCTCCCATCTGGGATATCATTCGGGCTCCCGGTACATCAGGGACGTAGCTTTCCTGGTCGAGTACATGCCTCATCATCTTGGTCCCTTCCCAGAGCTCTTCCGGAATCTCACCCTCGACAACGACCATTTCTCGTTTTATCTCGGCAAGGAAACGGGACGGGTACTTGTTCATCTTGGTAGAGATGTTGAACCCTTCGCTTTCTGTGAGGAAGAGTGCTTTCTCGGCCCTTGTGATGGCCACATACATCAGTCTCCTTTCTTCCTCTTCCCCGTTTTTCTTGTGCTCACGGATGGACTTGAGATTCGGGAAGATGCCTTCACTCAGACCGATGACGAAAACGAAGGGGAACTCCAATCCCTTAGCCTGATGTATAGTCATGAGCTTCAGATTGGTATTGTCCTTCTTGTGGTCAGTGTTGGTGTACAAGGCTATGTCCTGAAGATAATTCTCGAGGGTGGGCTCTTCTTCGGCATGGGTCTTTTCGTATCGCTTGACGGACTGTATGAGTTCGTCGATGTTTTCGAGCCTTTCCTCGTCCTGGTCCTCACGGATGGACCGTTTGAGGAGCGAAGTGTCCAGCATCCAGTTCATGATGTCCGAAATCCTCGACTCGGGGAGCCTTTTAGTCCCTTCTCCGATAAGTGTCAGGAAGTCTTTCGCCCCTTTTTGGGAGAATTCACCGGCATGGTCTTCCAATGCCCGGTAAAGGGAAGTGCCGTCTTCCTCGGCCTTGTCTTTGAGGGAATTGAGGAACACCCTTCCGAGTTTCCTGGACGGAGTGTTTATTATCCTTAAGAAGGATATGTCGTCGTCCTTGTTCACAAGGAGTTTCATGTAGGCGATCGTATCCTTTATCTCCTTCCTCTCGAAGAACCTTGTTCCTCCCCAGATGGAATAGGGGATACCGGCGTTCAGAAGAACTTCTTCTATGCCTCTTGACTGGTATGTGGAGCGGTAGAGTACTGCGAAATCGCTCGGCTTTGCCCCCGCTTCCAACAGAATCTTGATCTGGTCCAGTATCCAGTCATTCTCTTCCTTCTCGCTCTTCCCATGGTAATGGATGACAGCCCTACCTTCAGGCTTTCTGGTGAAGAGATTCTTCGGAATCCTGTTCATATTATGGGATATCACTGAATTCGCGACATCAAGGATGCCTGGCGTGGAGCGGTAGTTCTCATCAAGGACGATGTCTGCCTCCGCGGGGAACTGCACGAACATCGAAGGCTTGGCGCCTCTCCATTCATAGATGCACTGGTCGGGGTCTCCTACGATGAACAGGTTGCCGTGTCCGGCTGCAAGTTTCTCCAGGAGGTTCCAGTCGTCGGTGTTGCAGTCCTGTGCCTCATCTACCATTATGTAGTTGAGTTTCTTCTGCCAACTCTCCCTGGCGTCTTGGAACCGGTCAAGAATGTAGATCGTGAAGTTCATCAGGTCATCGAAGTCAAGCGACCAGGACTTTATCTGCTGTCTGATGAATTCCACCAGGGGGGATGAACTCGCTTCTTTGGGGATATGGGACCCCGGAAGCATATAGGCGTCGATGTATCCTGTCAGAGCCTTCTGGGCTGCGACATCGTGGAGAAACTGCCTTACCGTTTTCTCGGTTCTCGGAATCCCCATCTCGTCCATGCATTGCTTGGCTACGCTTTTGGCGTCATCTTCATCGAGGATGGTGAAAGACTTCGGGAATCCCAACCGGTAGATTTCCTGCCGCAGGAACTTCACGCAGAACCCGTGGAGAGTACACACGAAGTCGTTGTAATCTCCGCTTTGGACCATCAGGGAGATGCGTTTGCGCATCTGAGCGGCTGCCTTGTTTGTGAATGTGAGGCAGAGTATGTTGGCGGGATCGATGCCCAGGACATTGACCAGGTAGGCGTACCTGTAGGTCAGCGCTTTGGTCTTGCCGGTACCAGCGCCTGCGGTGACCCTGACCTTGCCTTCTGTGGTGGTCACGGCCTGTCTTTGGGGGACGTTGAGGTCCTGCAGGAACTTGGGCAGCGGCATAACGATATAATTCAGGGATTACTCTATTTGTCGGTCAGACGGATTCCGTCCTTGCTCATCTTGGCGAGAGCCTCGAGGTGACCCTTGTAGTCGACATAAGCGAGGCAGTCCTTGAGAAGGTATACCGTGAATCCGGCTTTCTTAAGGTCCATGCAGGTGTTGAGGACGCAATATTCGGTCGCGATGCCACATACATAGACGTTCTTTATTTCCATCATGTCAAGGACGTCATACAGTGATTGCCCGGCTTCGTTGATCCCTTCGAATCCGCTGTACTGTTCTTTGTTTTTGTCGTATCCCTTGTAGAAAGTGAACTCTTCCGAGGCGTAAGGGGCAAGATCGGAGTGTATCTCGGCCCCGTGGGTGTCCTGCACGCAATGGGGCGGCCATGGACCTCCCTGCTCTGTGAATGAACAGTGGTCTGAAGGGTGGAAGTCCCTTACGAACATTATCGGGAACTTGGCCTGGATGGCTTCCGAGTCAAGCGGATCGGAAGTTTTCCTGTCAATGAATTCCAAAGTCTTGCGGACAGCCTCATCCGCATTCTGGCATGCCATGGAACCGTCTATGAAGTCATAGAGCATGTCCACCACAACAAGAGCACAATCTTTCATCGATATTTTTCTTATGGATTCCGGAAACGTTCCGGTTCTTCCAAATATACTCCAATTTCACCGATTTCTAACAATCTTTTTCAGTTTGTTCACTTCGGTGCCCCGGAGAGTGTACCAGGAACAAAAAAAAAGACCAGCGTCAGCTGGCCTTTCTGTATCGAATGCTATGGATTATTTCGATTTCTTGACTTCAACGGTAGCTCCCGCTTCTACAAGTTCCTTTTCCATTGCCTTTGCCTTCTCGGAGGAAAGCTTCTGTGCTACGGTTGCGGGGGTCTCCTGAACAAGCTCATAAGCGACTTTGAGATCTATGCCCAGATGTGTGCGGAGGATCTTGATGACCTTCACTTTGTTCACACCTACATCCTTGAGGACGACATCAAAAGTCTCCTCGTCCGCATTGGCGCTTACTGTAACCTCTGAATCATTGCGGACTGTGCCAGCATAAGAGCTGTTGACGGAAAGCATCAGCACTGCGAGGCTGGCTACGAGCATATATAAGAATGACTTTTTCATGATAATAATGTTTTGTCTTATGAAGTAGCAAAAAGAGTGCCAACGGAAAATCCTACGGTCTTCAGTCAATCTTGAAATCGGCTATTTCACGGTTTATCCTCTCAAGGATACCGATCTTGACTTCCCTCATTTCTTCAGAGATGTCCACCTTATAGTAGTGAGGGTTGATAAGACGTCTTTCTGAAGGACTGAAGTGAGAGAGTGTGTCATTGAAGAAGGCCTTCTTCTCCATAAGCGTATGAGGGACGGCGCATCTTTCGCCGTTCTTTATCACCTGGTCCTGAAGAGGTCTGTAGGAATAAGTCCCTTTTTCGAAAGTCTTGTATTTGTAGCGGTCCTGTTCGTCATAGATGGTGAAAGTTTCACCTTTCTCGATGGCCTGGGATGTGGCGTCTCCCCTTAAGCATGTGACATCGGCCTTATAGATGGTCCCGTAATCAGGGTCTTCTTTCATCAGGCGGTATGTGAGCTGGAATCCGGGGTTTATCAGTTTGATGGTATCTTCGGATCTCTTGAGGACCGGTTCCCCGTCAATCTGGACCAGTTTGTAGACGTTGCCGAAGCAAGGCGCTGCCTTGGAAGTCGCGATAGCGTCACCTACTCCATAGGAATCAATCTTGGCTCCCTGCCTTTCGAGGTCGGAGATGAGGTATTCGTCAAGACTGTTGGTCGCGAAAATCTTGCACTTGGTGAGGCCGTACTTGTCAAGGATCTTCCTCACCTTGATGGAAAGGTACGCGAGGTCTCCGCTGTCCAGACGTATTCCGTATCCTCCCGGGTATGAGTCATCGATGCCGTTCTCCTTGAATGCGCGGATGGCGTTCAGGACACCGCATTTGAGAGTGTCATAAGTGTCGATCAGCAGGATGAGGTTTTCGCCCATATGGGTCTTTATGTAGTCGCAGAATGCCTTGTGCTCTCCTTCAACCGAACTGCCGTACGATGTCACGTAGCTGTGTGCCATAGTGCCTGTAGAAGGAACCCCGTTCTTCACACCGGTAAGGATATTTGAAGTGCTGGCGCATCCGGCGATGATCGCGGCTTTCGCTCCGTAAGTCGCAGCCCAGGGGCCATGCGCCCTTCTGGACCCGAATTCACTTACTGGCCTGTTTGTGGCCCGGCAAACTCTTGAGGCCTTGGTGGCGACAGCCATCTGGTGGTTCATAATGCAGAGGATCGGGGTCTCGAGAACTTGCGCTTCGATAAGGGGTCCCTCGACCGTTATGATAGGCTGGTTGGGGAAAACTATCTCGCCTTCACGCATTGCCCACACGTTACCTGTGAACTTCATTGTGGAGAGGAATTTGCGGAACTCAGCATATTCTTCTCCGGGAAGGAACTTTTCGAAGAATCCGTCTTCGGCCTTTCCCAGATTCTGGATCATCTGGATGACTTCTTCAGTTCCGCTCACTACCGCCCAGTTGTTGTTCTCTGGGGCTTTGCGGTAGAACATGTTGAAAATGGCTATCTCGTCTTTCCTTCCGCAATCGTAGAAGGACTTTCCCATGGTGTACTGGTACTTGTCGGAACAGTAGGCGTAATCTGGTGTCATGGTGATTTGCTTTCCTGATAGTGATGTGTGAATGTGTCTTTCGGTTGAGCCCGTCCTTAATGGATCAACTCTAATCCACAAATATAGGCTTTTGCCCCGAAAAATGTTATATTCGCAGGCAAATAATACCAGTTCATGGCAGAGAAGACAGACATACTGAAAACATTGTTCGAGAAATACACCGGACGCCCGGTCACTGAAATCAATGAACTCAGTTCATCGGGGAGCAACAGGAGGTATTTCCGGATAAAGGGAGGGAATCTCTCACTGATCGGAGTTCTCGGCACAAGCCGTGATGAGAACAAGGCTTTCATCGAGTTGAGCAGGCACTTCATCGACAAACTGATAAAAGTGCCCAGAGTGTTCGCGGTGAGCGACGACATGATGGCCTACATCCAGGAGGACCTCGGAGACAACCAGCTTTACCAGGCTGTCGCCCACGGCAGGGAGTCGGGAGAGTATTCCTCATATGAGAGGATGCTGCTTTGCACCACCATGGAGAAACTTCCAAGGATACAGTTCAGGGGAGGAGAAGGACTTGACTGGAACATCTGCTATCCCGAACCCGCTTTCGGCGAGAGGATGATTATGTTCGACCTGAACTATTTCAAGTACTGCTTCTTGAAGGCGACGGGACTTGAGTTCAACGAAGTCAAACTGCAGGACGATTTCGAGAAGTTCAAGAACGATCTTCTGGAGGACATGGGGGAGACCTTCCTGTACAGGGATTTCCAGGCCAGGAACGTGATGATCAAGGACGATGTGCCTTACTTCATAGATTTCCAGGGCGGAAGGCGCGGACCGATATATTACGATGTGGCCTCTTTCATATGGCAGGCCAGGGCGCGTTATCCGGAGGACCTGAAGCAGGAGATGTTGGAAAGCTACCTGAGAGCCCTGAAGGGATTCAAGCCCGATCTTGACGAAGAACAGTTCAGAAGCAGGCTACGTCTTTTCGTCCTTTTCAGGAACCTGCAGGTTCTGGGAGCATACGGATTCAGGGGATATTTCGAGAAGAAGCCTCATTTCCTCGCCAGCGTGCCTTTCGCGATAGACAACCTGCGCAAACTTCTGCGCCAGCCTTTTTCCGCCTACCCTTATCTTAACGAGGTGCTCACAAAACTGACTTCAATGCACCAGTTCTATGAGATAGCTGAGGACAAGAGGCTTGAAGTGAGCATCTATTCGTTCGCATACAAGAAAGGCATTCCTGTGGACAACAGCGGAAACGGAGGAGGTTATGTCTTCGACTGCCGCTCTATCAACAACCCCGGCAAGTACGAGTACTACCGTCAGTTCAACGGTATGGACAAGGAGGTGATAAAGTTCCTTGAGGACGACGGGGAAGTGAACCAGTTCCTTGACAGGGTGTACTTCCTTGTCGATGCCCACGTGAAGAGGTTCATAGAACGTAAGTTCACACACCTTCAGGTCTGCTTCGGTTGCACTGGAGGACAGCATAGGAGCGTGTATTGTGCTGAGCACCTTGCCAAACATCTGGCTGACCGTTTCGACGTCAAGATCCAGGTGAATCACCGTGAGCTCGATATTGAAAAGCTCATGTAATCTGTACCCTTGCCATGAAAGCACTCCTTTTCGCCGCGGGTCTGGGCACGCGTCTTAAGCCGATCACTGACACCATGCCGAAGGCCATGGTGCCGATTTGCGGCGAGCCTCTCTTAAGCCATGTCGTAAGAAAACTCAAGGCCTCCGGGGTGGACGAACTTGTGATAAACGTCCATCATTACGCTTCAATGATAGAGGACTACGTCCACTCGAAGGAAGACTTCGGAATCAAGGTCTCTTTCTCTGATGAAACGGATCTTCTTCGAGAGACAGGAGGCGGTATCCTTCATGCGGAACCTTATCTTCGGGACTCTTCTTCTGATGGCGAAGGGAAGTTCCTTGTGCATAATGTCGACATTCTTTCCAATCTGGATATCGCCCAGTTCGCCCGCTCTTCAAGGGAAGATGCCCTTTCCACGATAGTAGTGAGTGACCGTAAGACAAGCAGGTACTTCCTCTTCAATGAGGAAAGACGTCTTGTCGGTTGGAGGAACATCTCCACCGGAGAAGTCAAGACCCCGTATGAAGGTCTTGATCCCGATTCGTGCATACATTTGGCCTTCTCCGGGATCCATTACATCTCGGATAGGATATTCGATGCTTTCAGGCAATACGGATATGAGGGGAAGTTCCCGATAGTGGAATTCTATTTGAGAGCGTGCAAAGACTATCCGATTTACGGATATGTTCCGGATGATTACCGTATGATTGACGTGGGAAAATTGGACTCGATCGGTGCTGCTGAATCATTCGTCCAAGAAGAACAGGCTTCTGAACAAGCCCTTAATGTCCAGTGAAATCCTTCTTTCAGCACTTGCTGACCGGAGAAAAAATACAGGCTTCCTACAAGGTCGTGGGAAGCCTGTATAAGTAGTTCGCCCAGCACGAACGCACTCTAACGGGTGGAAGTCCCCAAACCGCCCTGATAGTGGGAAGGTTACAGCCAAGGGCAAGGGTGTCCGCCGCGAGGTGGAATCTGAAGGAAGCCGGCGGCAAAAGGTTGGCCCGATGTACAAGAACTTGGTAAAAGGCTGGCAGGCAGGGGCAATGCTGCTACTGAAGCATAAGCCCGATAACTATCCGAACTGCCGACAGTAAACCAAGCGGGTATAAACCGGAAAGAGTGCGTCCATAACTGGGGAGGTCTCGCAGGCGAGGCT
>JAEEGL015875621.1_pt1 | contig 10075 bp, 8 predicted proteins | sample 9134231 | NCBI WGS metagenome assembly JAEEGL01 (sample SAMN16246548, study PRJNA631951) | gut metagenome | biome: gut microbiome; feature: rumen; material: fiber-attached | host: Bos | place: Iran: Karaj | collected 2018-10 | reverse complement strand
CGGTGGGAAACTACCTTGTCATCTTCCGCATCGTCGAGGAGGATTCAGAGGTTCGCATCGTCCACATATTCCATACGATGCAAAACTACATTGAGATTCAAAAGGGCGAGATTTAGAACTGTTCTGTACTGGCAGGCAGCTTTCAGTCAGCCTTGCATGCGCCAGTAGAAGATTGCCTGCCCCCCTCAAGTTCTGCTCGGAGTGCCAAAGCGAAAACCGCTCGTCCGAACGGACGAGCGGTTTTCTTACGATCGCAACGAGTTGCGACCCTCACGTGTTGGGGGTTACACGCGTTTGCGACGGAGCGCGAGCATTGCGCCGCCAACGAGCAGTAGCAGACCCGAGGTCGGCTCAGGGGCACCTTCACCGCCGCTGCCGCTGGGATTCTTCGGACCCCAGGCGGAGGAGGGATTGCTGCCCTGCGTGGAGGCGAATGTCTTTCCTGCCGCCTCATCAACACCTGCGGTATAAGCTGTGAACGATAACGCTCCTGAAATAACGTAATCGTCACCCTGCATTACAAGAACAGCGAGGCTATACGAATCGCCCGCAGTAAACTTAGAGCTACTCACCTCATGAGAGGCAACTGCGCCCTTCGTGTTGGATGTCTTTGCCGTATCGAGCACGTACGAATCAATCGATGTGCCCGCCGCAAGCGCGGACTGAATCGAGGAAACGTCAGAGGCCATGACCAGATACATAGGGGTATCCAGTGCAAGGTTATTTCCAGACTTGTCCTTGATCCAGCCATTACCAGCCCCCCACTTAATCTCAGCGGAGTACCCCGCCACAGCCATCGCGGCCACAGCGATAAACATTATCAGTTTTTTCATTTTCTTTTCCTTTCCCTCGCGCGGGACCACCCCGCGCGAGAAATTCTAAAATCTGGTTGCCTTAAGGAGCCACGTAGAACGGGTTCGGGAACATGATTTTCGGAGCAGGGGCATCATCTCCAGGCTGCACCCAGAAACCCTCACCCGCATCAAATGTCTTCTCAATGGCTACCCACGTCAACTCATCACCCCAAACAAGTGCGGCATCCGACTCGTTCGCAACGACAGTGCCGTTTGCGTCGATGTAGTCTCCATCTGCATTGCAGGCAGGACACCAATAGGCATAGGTGTATTTACGCGTATCCTTGTTCCACCACCATATGGAGGACGAACCATCCGCAAGGGTATCCGCATCCATCTTAACACTTTGAAGACTGAAAGTGCCGACGGGCATCGGTTGCGTGAACTGAACCTGCTTGCCAGCGGTTAGGTTCGCTGTGACGTACTGAATCGAGCTATCTGTCGTAGCAAGTTCTCCTGCAATTGATACCTTAGGAGATGGAGCATCGTCGCCAGACTGAATCCAAAAACCCTCTCCTGGGGCAAATGTCTTCTCTATTGCGACCCATGTCAATTCGTCACCCCAAACGAGCGCGGCATCGGATTCGTTCTCAACGACATTGCCTTGGGCATCAATGTAGTCGCCGCCAGCATTGCACGCCGGGCACCAGTAGGCGTACGAATACTTACGGGTGTCCTTGTTCCACCACCAGATCATGGTGGAGCCATCAGCAAGCGTGTCCGCATCCATGCGGATGTCCTGAAGCGAGAGGGACGCTCCACCGACCGAGACAAACATAGCACCCTTCATCACCTGCTTTCCGGCTGTGAGGTCCATGGTCTGATAGCCGACCGTGTTGGCGGACTCGATGCCGAACACACCGAGCGTCGCGGCGATCGCCGCTGCAATCATAACTTTCTTCATTGTCATTTTCCTTGTCTTTCCCCCAGATCTTCTCTGGGGCGCAGAGGAGTGAAATGGTCACTTCTGTCTGGGAGTTGGGTGTTGTGCCCGAAGGGTATTTGTGGTACAATTACGATGTTTCCGCGAAGACGAACCCGAAATCAGGTGCTGATGAAAAAGACTCTTTCCGTATTAACGATCTTCTGGGGGGCTTTCCTCCTGTTCGGCGTGCAGCCGATGGTGGGGAACACGCTCCTGCCGGTGTTTGGCGGTACGGCGGCGGTGTGGACGGTGTGTCTGGCGTCGTTCCAGATCTTGCTGCTGGTGGGGTATTTCTATGCGCATGTGGCGGCAGGAGGAAAGGGTGGACGCGCGGGAGTGCGACCCTCCCGCGTGGCATGGCATGTGGCGATGATTTTTGCGAGCGCGGCGTGGACGGCGGTGGTGGCGTTCAATCGTCCGCTTGTGCTGGGCTGGGTCGGCGAGGGGGCGTATCCGGCTGTGCAGAGCCTGCTGGCCGTGGTGCTGCTGGTGGGGCTTCCCTACACGCTGCTCAGCTCGAACAGCTCGCTTGTGCAGGCATGGTCAGTGGAGGGGGGGGACGACCAACGGCAGGTGTACCGTCTCTATGCGGTCAGCAACGCAGGGAGCTTTTGCGGTCTGCTGGCGTATCCGCTCGCGATTGAGCCGTACTTGCCGCTCCGGATGCAGTGGGCGGCGTTCGCGCTGGGGCTGGCCTTGTACGGCGTACTGTTGGCGGGGCTGGCGCGGGGCACGCTTGGCAGCGGTCGTGCGGGAGAGCGCCCCTCCCAGGAAGGCGATCGCAACGAGTTGAGTCCCTCCCAAGACTCGGCACCCGTCACTTGTCACTCGTCACTCCTCGAATGGCTGGGGCTCAGCGCGTTCTCGTGCTTCCTGCTGAACGCGGTGACGGCGCACCTCTGCAACGACGTGACGCCGCTACCGCTCCTATGGGCGGTGCTGTTGGCGGTGTATCTGGCGAGCTACATCGTGGGGTTCACGAATCGCGGCTCGGAATGGGGCAAGTGGGCGTTTCTGCCGGTGGTAGCACTGGCATCCGTGGGAATCTGGCACCTGGGGATCCCGACGGGGCGCGGGTTCGCGTGGGAGCTGGCGATCGGCATCTCCCTCATCTTCTTCGGCGGCTGGACGGTCCACGGGCGGCTGTACAGGGGGCGTCCGGAGACTGGACGCCTGACGACGTACTACCTGATGATCGCTCTGGGAGGCGCGCTGGGTGGAACTGCGGCGTCGCTCGTTTTCCCCTTCGCGTTCGAGTTCGTGGCGGAGTATCCGGTGGCGCTGGTGCTGCTGGCGTTCCTGGGGATTATCGAGCTGCACGACCGGTTCGTGCGGTGGGGGGCGGGGCAGCTCGACTGGCGTGTGGTGGCGGGGATCCTCGTGGTGGTGTCGGCGTTCGCCTACATGCGCGCGAGCGTGGCGAGCGGAAAGGTGGTCCTCTCGATGCGGAACTTCTACGGGACGGGACGGGTGCTGGCGGAGCACATGAACGTGCCGGGGACGGCGGGGTACGACGCGCATGTCTTCGAGCATGCCGGCGTGATGCACGGGTTCGAGCCGGTGGACGAATGGCGGCGGCAGACGCCCACGCTCTGCTTCACGCCGCACGCGGGCGGACTCTCGATCGAGACGCACCCGAAGCGCAAGAGCGGCGAGGGCATGCGCGTGGCCGTGGCGGGCATGGGCGTGGCGACGCTTGCGGCGTATGCGCGGACGAACGACGTGTACCGTTTCTACGAGATCAACCCGCAGGTGGCGGACCTGGCGCGGAACACAAACCTCTTCTGGTACGTGAGCGGGTGCAAGGGGAAGCTGGACATCGTGGTGGACGACGCGCGGCGGGCGCTGGAAAGGGAACGGGCGCGCGGGGAGGAGAAGTGGGACGTGCTGATCATCGATGTGTTCAGCGGGGACGCGATCCCGCCGCACATGTCCACGCGCGAGGCGGTGGAGCTGTACCTGGAGCGATTGGCACCCGGAGGGACGCTCTCGTTCCACCTCACAAACTGGCACCTGGCCCTGTCACCGATGGTGAAGGCGGTGGCGCGGGAGTTCAACCTGCACCTGCAGGGTTTCGGCTGCTTCGCGGACCGGTGGAGCCACGGCTCTTACTGGACGTTCCTCACGCGCGAGCCGCGGGACTTCTACATATCCGGGAAGCACGGGAAGGTGGACTACGGGAAGATCGAGGACATGGAGCTGATGACAGACGAGCGGCACTCGCTCTTGCCGTACGTGAGTCTGAACCCCATGCCGCAGTTTGGAGACTGAGGAAGTGCGCAGGGTGCTCGAGATCGCGTTCGTCGTGCTGGCGGTCTGCCTCGTGTTTGGCAGGGCGTCCGGGTACGGCTTCGTGAACTGCGACGACTACGACTACGCGCTCAAGTACGGAGAGGTGACCGGGGGGATCACGGCGGCGGGCGCGAAATGGGCGCTCGGATGCGTCTCGGAGGCGATCTGGATGCCGCTCACATGGGTGAGCTACATGGTGGACTTCGATCTGGCGCGGGCGTTGGGGCTGCTTGACACGTCGGCGGACGGATGGGGCGTGGCGGGCGTGATGCACGCTCATTCGGTGCTGCTGCATGCAGCGAACGCCGTACTGGTGTTCTTGCTGTTTGTGCGCGTGGGCGGCGGCGCGTCCGGAGGCCGCGCCCTACCGACGGGTGGCGTGGGCGGGGCGCTGGTGGCGGCGCTCCTATGGGCGGTACATCCCTTGCGGACGGAGAGCGTGGCGTGGGTTGCAAGCCGGAAGGATGTGCTGTCACTCTTCTGGGAGCTTTTGGCGCTGCATGCGTGGCTGGGCGCTGGGCGGTCGGATGGGAGCGCGAAGCCGCAAAGAAGCACGGTCGTCCTTGGCTATGCGCTGGCCGCCGTCTTCTTTCTGCTGGCGGCGTGCGCGAAGCCGAGCGCGATGACGTTCCCTCTGCTGGCGATGATTCTTGACAGGTTTGTGTTGAGCCGGTGGGCGGGATGGCTTGCGTACGCGCCGTTCTTGGCGGCGGGCGCGCTCGTTGGGGGCGTGGCGGCATGGGCGCAGCAGGCGGGTGGCGCGATGGAGGCGATGTCGGTGGTGCCATTCTGGTGGCGGGCACTGAACGCAATGGCGGCGTTCGGGATCTATGCCTGGCATGAGGTGTTTCCTGAGGGGCTGGCAGTGCAGTGTCTGGCACGGTGGCCGGCGATGCCGCGATTCCTTGTGCCGGGTGTGTGTGTGAGCTTGGCGGCAGCATGGTGCGTGGCGCGGCGATTTGGCCGCAGCGGGATGCGTCCCTCGCGCGATCTTTCCTTTGCGGCGCTCCTGTGGTGGTGCGTGGCGCTTGTGCCGTTCCTCGGTCTGGCGGGCTTCGGGATTCATGCGTTCGCGGACCGATTCACGTACGTGCCGGCGGTGGGACTGGGGTTCGTCGTCGTCTGGGCGATGGGGCGGTTCAATGCGCGCGGCCGGCGGGCGGCGATGGCGGTGGGGTGGATGCTGTGCGTTGCGTGCGGGTGCCTGGCGTGGCGGCAAACGGGCTTCTGGCGGGACGACGGCGCGTTGTACGCGCGGACGCTGGAGGTGGATGGTGGGGGGAACGGCGAGGCGCACGTTTCGCTGGGTATGTGGGCATGGGAGTTTCCGCACGACCTTCCGCTGGCGATCCGCCATCTCCGCGCGGGCTGGGAAACGGACGCGGAGCGGGCGGGACGGGCGGGGCATCTGCTCGTGATGGCGCTTTGCGAGCGCGGGGAGTTCAAGGAGGCATCAGAGGCGTTGGCGCGCCTGGGAGAATGGAGCGAGCGCCGGGCGGCGCTGCATCGCCTGACGAGCGGGGGACGTTCGCGGTCGACGCTCAACTACCAGGTGGCGCGGGCGTACTACCTCTCGTGCCAAGACGAGACGCGGGGCGAGGCAGCTGCGATCTGCGAGCGGCTGGAGGAGATGAGACCTGCGCATCCCGACGTGCTGTACCTGCGGCAGCGGCTGGCGAACCTATCGGGCGACGGCGAGGCGGTGCGCGAGGTGCGTCAGAAACTGGCTGGTCTGACGGGAGAATACATTCACTACCGATTCCTCGGACGACCGTGGGACGGCGATGCGCCCGGGAGGCGCGAAGGAGAGACGACATGAACTATACGGCGAAAACAAGGTCCCGTTCAGGGGCGATTGAGTATGTCGAGGTGGAGGCGGCCGACAAGGGGTCGGCGATCCGCGAGCTGAAGCGGCGGGGCATCTCGCCAATTTCGATAGAGCTGGGGAAGGCACCGAGCGTCAGCCCGGGGCGACGTCCGCGTCGGACGGCGATGATCGTGGCGTGCGCGGCGTGCGTGGCAGCGGCGTGCGTGGCGGTGTTGCTCTTCCTAGGGCGACGGGGGCCGTCGGCAGGGCCGGAGCCCGAAGCAAAGAAGGAAAAGGTCCGGGCTGTGGCGACGCCGAAGCACGAAGCGCCGAAGAAGGCGGAGACAGTGTCGAAACCAGCCAAGGAGGTGTCCGCGAAGAAGACTGAGGTGCAAAAGGAGGAGAAATGGCCGAAAGTGGAGAAGTTGCCGAACGGGCGGGAGATCCACACGCGCGAGGACGGGACGCGGGTGCTGGTGCTGAACCCGATCGACCCTGAGGAGGAGGCAAAGCGGCTAGCGAGCCTGCCGCCGCCGATGTTCAAGCACGAGGTGGAGTCGGCGCTCGACATGTACGTGGTGCCGGGGATTGAGATGCCGCCGTTGCCGCGGGACTATACGGACGAAGAGGTGTTGCAGGCGCTGGTGGAGCCGGTGGCGATCGACCCTGAGAAGGACGATGAGGACGCACAGCTGCACAAGCGGGCGGTACAGCAGTTCAAGGAGGAGCTGAAGGAGTACATCCAGAACGGAGGGACGTTCGCGCAGTACATGAAGATGCTGGCAGACCGCCAGAGCAAGGAGGCGCACCTGATCCAGGAGTCCCGGAAGCTGGTGATGAACACAATCAACGAGGGCCGGACGGCAGAGGCTCAAGAACTGTTGGACGCGCTCAACAAACATTTGGCGGAGAAGGGACTTCCCGCGGTGAAGATGCCCCCGCCGTATCGTAAACAGCTGGAAGGAGCAAAAAAGAAATGAAATACCTGACAACGATATTCTGCGCGCTGATGGCGGGAGGCCTGATTGCGGCCGACGCGACATCCGGCGCGGTGACGAACGGCGCGGCGGCGCTTACGCCGGAGATGCGCAAGGCGCGCGCACGCGCGAAGATCTACCAGCGCACGGGCGGGTGGGTCCGGCGACCTGGGACAGGGCGCGGCAAGTGCGTGCTGGTGAACACGCAGAAGAAGATCCCGCCCGAGCCGTTCGGTTGCGCGGCGGCGGAGATGTCCCGGATGCTGCGCGTCGACATGGAGTTGAAGGAGGGGGCGCCGGTGACGGTGGCGACGGCGTCGATGGGCGTGCTCAAGAGCGGGGGGCAGGCTGCGGTGTTCATCGTGGACGATGCGTCGCTCCCTGCGCTCCTGGTAGCACCGGAGTCGCGCTGGGCGATGGTGAACGCGGCGGCGCTCGTGGCGGACAAGGCGTCCGCAGCGACGGTGGCCAAGCGGGCAATGAAGGAGGCGTGCCGGGCGTTCGCGCAGTTGGCGGGCGCGAGTAACAGCTCGGTTCCCGAAGGGTGCGTGCTACGCCCGGTGAACTCGCTTCGTGATCTCGACGCGCTGACGGTCGACTGCTTCTGCCCCGAGCCGGTGCAGCGTATTGTCGAGCATCTGGAAACGCTCGGTGTGGAACCGTTCAGCGGCACGATCTACCGCAGCGCATGTATGCAGGGGTGGGCACCGGCACCGACGAACGACGTGCAAAAGGCCATCTGGGAGCGGGTGATGGCCGAGAAGGAGCGCGGACCGACGAACCCCATCACCATCCCCCCTCCAAGCGCTAAGAAATAGGCCGTGCTCTTCACCTACACATACCGCTCATCGGACGGCCAGCGGCACACGGCCGAGATCGAGGCCGAGAGCCGCGACGCGGCCTTCGCCAAGGTGCGCGCCGAACTCGGTATCAAGCCGATCAAGGTGGTCGCGGCGGGGGGCCAGGGCCGGGACACCCAAGACAACCGAGACACCCAAAACAGGCGGCACATACCTGTCGTGGGTGTTGTGGCTGTCCTGAGTGTCTTGGCCATTCTGGTGCTCCTGACCTTCGGCGCTTGGTGGTGGCTCACGGGGCGGGCAGCGCGTCCGGAGGCCGCGCCCTATCAGGTGATGACGCCCCAGGGACCGGTGACGCTGAGCGTGGCCGCGCCGCTGCCGAGGCAGGCCATCCCAGGCGACCGGCGCAGGATCGAGGCGGCGGTCGCGCAGGAGCGCGACCCTCCCGTGTTCCGCTTCGCCGCCGAGAGGTGGCTTGCGCGTTACGCCGAGCCGGGGCGAAAGATTGAGGGATTGAAGATTGAAGATTTGAGATTGAAGGGGGAGGATGCGTGGAGGAGCTGTCTGCGCGAGCCGATCCGCGTCGCTTCCAACGACTTCACCGAGGTTGTCGATCTTAAGCGCATCGTGACCGGGATGAAGCGCGAGATGGCGGCGTACATCGCTGGCGGCGGCACCGCTGACCAGTACCTCGCCGAACTAGAGAAGCGCCAGCGGCTGGAAATATCCTATCGCGAGAACGCCGAGAAGCGGCTCGGCGAACTGCTCAAGAATCCGAAGGATGCCTACGCCTACTGGCTCAAGGCCAACGCGCAGCTCCAGGCGATGGGCATCTACCCACTTGCCCTCCCCGACGCGCTCCGCTCCTACCAGATGAGTCTCGACCTCGACGAGTAAGCTACTCGTCCAAGTCCAGCCCGGCATCAATATACACGATTGTTTTTCTGTTCGTAAAGTGCTAAGGTTCCGATCCTTTTGGACCGAAGACCCGCTCCGCGTTGGCAGAACCATGCGGCTGGATATGAACCCTTTAAGGGGGGGGTGTACCCCATCGCAGGGTGTGTCGCAAGGGGGAGCGAGCAATAAAATGAAACGCACAAGAGGGGAAATGAATTGTTGGGGCGGTCGCACATAGCTTTTGTATAGATGCAAAAGCTCGCATTTTTCGCTGTCTTTTCAAGCTTACCAATCGCATTCCTTCGCTCTGCGCCCCAGAGAAGATCTGGGGAAAACGAAGGAAACAGAAAATGAAGAAAGTTATGATTGCAGCGGCGATCGCCGCGACGCTCGGTGCGTTCGGCATCGAGTCCGCCAACACGGTCGGCTACCAGAATATGGATCTCACACCAGGCAAGCAGGTGATGAAGGGTGCCATGTTCATTTCTGTCGGCGGTGCTTCCCTCTCGCTTCAGGACATCAAGTTGGTTGGTGCTGATGCTGATGGTACATCAAAGATCTGGTGGTGGAACAAGGATACACGCAAGTACACCAATGCGTTCTGGTGCCCATCATACAATGCTGGTGGCGATCCCATTGACGCCGAAGGCAATGTCGTTGCGAACGAGGCGCAGGCCGCGCTTGTGTGGGGCGACGGCGAGTCTTGGGTGGCCATTGAGAAGACGTTTGCGCCAGGTGAAGGTTTCTGGATTCAGCCGGATTCGGGCGCATCAGAACCTCAAGTGTCGATTGCTGGCGAGCTAGCTACTACCGACAGCACGATCCAGTATGTTACGGCGAACCTGACTGCTGGTAAGCAGGTCCAGTTCACGCAACCGATGCCAGTTGGCACATTTGGGCTTCAGACCGTCAAGTTGGGTGGTGCTGATGCTGATGGTACATCAAAAATCTGGTGGTGGAACAAGGATACGCGCAAGTACACCAATGCGTTCTGGTGCCCGTCCTACAATGCCGATGGCGATCCCATTGATGCCGAAGGCAATGTCGTTGCGAATGAGGCGCAGGCTGCGCTTGTGTGGGGCGATGGTGAGTCTTGGGTGGCCATTGAGAAGATGTTTGACGCTGGTGAAGCCTTCTGGGTTCAGCCCGACTCTGGCGCTTCTGCCCCGGTTCTCATGTTCCCGAACCCGTTCTATGTGGCTCCCTAAGGTAACCTGATCTTAGAATTTCTTGCGCGGGATGGTCCCGCGCGAGGGAAAACAAGGAAAACGAAAATGAAAAAACTGATAATGTTTATCACCGTGGCTGTAATGGCCGTGGTCGGGTATTCTGCGGAGGTGTCGTGGGGTACCGGCAACAACTGGATCAAAGACAAGGATGGAAACAACCTTGCCAAGAATACGGATCTCATGCTCATCATGGCCTCTGACATCTCTTCGGTCCAGTCCGCTCTCGCCGCTGGCACGTCGATTGACAGCTATGTCCTCGACACGGCGAAGACGAGCAACACGAAGGGGTATGTT
>JAEEGL015507249.1_pt1 | contig 10075 bp, 8 predicted proteins | sample 9134231 | NCBI WGS metagenome assembly JAEEGL01 (sample SAMN16246548, study PRJNA631951) | gut metagenome | biome: gut microbiome; feature: rumen; material: fiber-attached | host: Bos | place: Iran: Karaj | collected 2018-10 | reverse complement strand
GGTAAGCATCCTCGGGCAGACCCTGTGTAGGGTCGAGCAGTTCGCCACCGCAGATAGAGGTACCCCAGATTCCTACATTGTAAGAGTACTTCAGTTTGGTGAAATCGGCAAAAAATCCATGCTCGTTGAGGAAGTCCACCTCTTCTTTTCGTGTGAGTTTCTTGTCGCGCGTCAGGGTGATAATCTCTACGCCAGGAGCCATCACGAGGAAGGTCATGTCGAAGCGGATCTGGTCGTTGCCGGCACCGGTAGAACCATGTGCGATGGCATCTGCACCAATCTCGTTGGCATAACGGGCGATGGCAATAGCCTGGAAAATACGCTCACTGCTCACAGAGATGGGGTAACAGTTGTTACGGAGCACGTTTCCGAATATCATGTATTTCAGTGACTTGGCATAATATTCCTGTGTCACGTCGAGGGTCACGTATTTCACGGCGCCCAGTTTGTAGGCGTTCTCCTCGTTTTTCTTCAACTGTTCAGCGCTGAAACCGCCGGTATTGGTGCAGGCTGCATATACTTCGTACCCATCCTGGGCCAGTTTCATCACGGTGTAGGAGGTGTCAAGGCCTCCGCTGAATGCTACTACGACTTTTTTCTTGTTGCTCATATTTCTTTATCTTGTTTGTTCTTCTAATTCTTGTAAATGCTTGATGCGTGAGAGTACCTCTTCACTCAGTTTGCATGGCAGATGCTCTGTGGGGTCGAAAAGCATGGCGGTGCAGATGCAGAACTTACGGTTGCGCTCGCGCAGTACGGGATAGTTCACACAACCCTCGCAACCTTTCCAGAAGGCCTCGTCTTCAGTCAGGTCGGCAAATGTCACTGGCTGATAGCCCAGAGCGGTGTTCATTTTCATCACAGCGGCACCACTGGTCAACGAGAAAATCTTGGCATGAGGCCAACGGGTACGAGCCAGCGTGAAGGTCAGGTCTTTGATGCGCTTGGCGATATGAAGACCTCGGAAATCAGGATGTACTATCAGGCCTGATGTCGTCACATACTGCTGGTTCTCCCAAGTCTCGATATAACTGAATCCTGCAAAACGACCATCTTTTGTCAAAGCGATAACAGCCTTTGCCTCTTGCATCTTCTTTGTCAAGTATTCATGGGTGCGCTTGGCAATACCTGTTCCCCTGACCTTGGCGGCCTCGGCTATCGTGTCGAGAATGGTATCTACATATATTTCATGATGAGGCTCTGCCACTAGTACCTCTATATCTTCTTCTTTTTCCATTTCTTATTTTAAGTGTTAACCTTTTTATTTCATGTTTGGCACAACCTCGCTTAGTGCCTCTGTCACTTCCCGATGTGTGCTCCCTTCCTTGATAACGATGAAGATATTGTCATCGCCGGCAATGGTGCCCAGTATGTGGGGTATGTTGCTGCGGTCTATGTTCCAAGCGATGGCACTGGCATAGCCGGGGCGTGTCTTGATGACACCGAGGTTGCCGGAGAACTGAATGCTGACGAAGCCTGGTATCTGCATCATCTCACGAACGGACGAGGGAGTGCTGATACGCTTGTACATGGTTTCGTTGGGTAATACATACACGTAGTTACCTCCCATGGTGGCTGCCTTGGCCACCTTCAGTTGTTTCAAGTCACGGCTCAAGGTGGCCTGTGTCAGTTTGAAACCTTCTTTCTGAAGGGCAGAAAGGAGTTCCTCCTGACTTCCGAGTTGTTGACTGGAAATAATCAGGCGCAGTGCTTCAAGTCGCTGGTTCTTTTCTTTCATCTTGGTATATTTATTCAACTTTGGGCTGCAAAATTACTAATTATTCCGCATGTGGCCAAATCTTTTTGTATATATTTTCATGATTAATCTAAAAAGTGAATGATTTGTTTGGCTAATTGTCTGTTTTTCATTATCTTTGCAAGCAAATTGTGAAATAATGCAGATTATGGAGAATCAAGTGAGCACGGCCCAGGAGGGGGTATGGCAGTCTCTGCTGGCTGCTTTTGGAGGTAAGAGACGTCTCTTGGACGAGTTGTTGCGTAAGGAACAGGCGTATGATAATCCTGTCAGTGAGGAGCAGATGCTGCGGTTGGCAGACCACATGCGCTCTTTGGTCCAGACTACGGCTTTGGAAACAGTAGTAGGTCCTCATGTCACTGAAGTACGGCCGATGGAACTGGAGTGCGACGTGGTGCGTTTCCAGAACAACAAGGAGAAATGGGTGGCCCTTGTCGGCTTGCTCGACGGCTATCCCTACGAGATATTCACCGGTCTGCAGGATGACGATGAGGGTATCATGCTGCCGAAGTCAGTGACGAAGGGTAAGATCGTCAAGCAGGTCAATGCCGACGGTACCAAGCGCTACGACTTCCAGTTCGTCAACACCCGTGGGTACAAGATTACCGTGGAGGGTCTGTCGGAGAGGTTCAATCCCGAGTACTGGAACTATGCCAAACTCATCTCTGGTGTGCTCCGTTATCGCATGCCGATAGCCCATGTCATCAAACTGGTAGGCTCGTTGCAGTTGCAGAGCGAGAATATCAATACCTGGAAAAATGGTGTGGAGCGTGCGCTGAAGAAGTATCTTCCCGGTAGTGCCGATGCTGATGACGCTCAGCAGGAGGATGCCGTATGATGCAGTGTACAGATAGCGTTGTTTTCCTGCGTGACATCCGGCTCTATGCCTTCCACGGTGTCATGGTACAGGAACGCAGGGTTGGTGGCTGGTTTGTCGTCAACGTGCGCGTACATTATAATAATATTGTTAAAGCATGCGAAACTGACGATGTTGACGACACACTCAACTATGCCGTCCTGCTTGATATAGTCCGAAAGGAGATGCGTCAGCCTTCGTGCCTGTTGGAACATGTGGCTGGGCGCATCGGGCAGAGTGTCTTTAGCCGTTATCCTGCTGTTGATGCCGTCGACGTGAGTGTCGTTAAGGAAAACCCACCAATGGGGAGTAGCCTGCACGGTGCGGGTGTCGAACTACATTTAATAAATGATAAATCTGCAGGCTGACTTGTTGCAATTCCACTAAAAAAGCGTAATTTTGTACCCTATAATACGATGTATGGTAAAAAGAATCATTCTATTTCTGTTGTTGCTCCTGTGTTGCTCGTGGGCTGATGCCGCCAACAAGCGTCCTTTCACGTTGGTCATCGATGCTGGGCATGGGGGCAGGGATGCAGGTGCTTTGGGTAAACGGTCGAAAGAAAAGGATATCAACCTGAACGTGGCTCTGGCCTTCGGACGTTATGTGGAAAACAACTGCCCTGACGTGAAAGTCATATATACCCGCAAGACGGATGTCTTCATCCCCCTTCACGAACGGGCAGCCATAGCCAATAGGAACAAGGCAGATGTGTTTATCAGCATCCATACTAACTCGGTGGCCAGCAAGAAGCCTGTCAGCGGGTTGGAAACTTATACGATGGGTATGCGGCGCTCTGACGAGAAACTCAGTGCTGCCATGCGCGAGAACGATGTGGTGTTGATAGAGAGTGACTACAAGCAACATTATTCCGGTTTTGACCCGCGCTCCCCGGAGAGTTATATCATCTTCGACGTGCTTAATGATGCCAATATGGTGGAAAGCGTCGAACTGGCCAAATCTATACAGAAGCATGTTTGCCGTACGGCCAACCGTCCCAACAAGGGGGTCAAGCAAGATGCGTTCCTGGTGTTGAGAGAGACGTCAATGCCAGCATGTCTGATAGAGTTGGGCTATATAACCACGGCATCGGAAGAGGCTTATCTGAACAACCGGCAGAATATCGATGCAATGGGCAAAGGAATCTATCAAGCCTTTGTGGAATATAAGAACAGTCATAGCGGTACACCGCCAAAGGCAACTCCTGTCAAACAGGAGCCTGTGAAGCAGGAACCTGTCAAGCAAGAACCTGAACACAAGTCTGAGCCTGTCAAGGTAGAGCCAGCACCAGCAAAGCCAGAACCTGTTCAGGAACCAAAACCTGAGCCAAAGCCACAGCCGGCAATGCCTGACACCGCTAGGCAGACCCCTGAGCCACCTGTCCAAGAGAAGGTTGACACTGTCCGTCCTGTGGAACCCGTACGGACGCAGCCGACAGAACCTGCCCCTCAGGCAGACTTGTCTGATGCCCCTGTGTTCAAGGTGCAGTTCATGGCTAGTGAACGCCACTTAAGGGCTGGTGACAGGCGGTTTAATGGACTTGCAGGTGTGGAATCTTACAAAGATGGTAATCTGTGGAAATATACTGTAGGGGCTTCGACCGACTACAACGAGATTCGCCAACTACGCAGGGAGGTTGCAAAGAAGTTCCCCCAGTCGTTCATCGTCGCCTTCAAGAACGGCGAGCGTGTGGACACGCAGGCTGCCATACAAGAGTACAAAAGTAAAAAATAACACTAAACACCATTAGATATGAAGTTCCTGACGAATGAAGTGAAGATAGGCCTGGTGGCCATTGTAGGTATCGTGGTTCTGTTTTTCGGCATGCAGTTCCTCAAGGGGCTCACCTTGCTCTCTTCCGACAATAACTATTATGCACGTTTTGGTGATGTGAGTGGTCTCTCGGCTTCCAGCCCTGTCTATGCCAATGGATATAGGGTGGGCGTTGTTGAGCATATCGACTATGACTATAATAATCCCAATAGTATAGTGGCTGTCTTGGGACTTGACAGTAAACTCAGTCTGCCGAAGGGGACGACGGCAGAGATTTCAAGTGACCTACTGGGCAACGTGAAACTGGAACTGAAGTTTGGCCCCAATCCTGTCGATCTCTTAGGCAGGGGCGATACTATTCTGGGTGGCACCCAGCAGGGACTGATGGCGAAGGCAGGCAACATGATTCCGCAGGTGGAGAAGATGCTGCCCAAACTCGACTCCATCCTGGCATCCCTCAACACGCTGTTGGCTGATCCCGCACTGTCCAACTCATTGCATAATATTGATGCCATCACCGCCAATCTCACTACTACTACCCGCGAACTCAACCAGTTGTCGGCATCGCTCAACCATCAAGTGCCGCAGATGTTGACCAAGGCCGATGGCGTGCTGACCAATACTGAGGGTCTCACCAGCAAACTGAATGCATTGGATTTCGCATCTACGATGCAGAAGGTGGATGCAACGATGCAGAACGTCGAGCAGGTCACCGCCCGATTGAACAGCAACGAAGGTACGCTGGGCCTGCTGATGCGCGACCCTGGATTGTATAACCAGATGAATGCGACTATGCAAAGTGCTGACTCTCTGCTGATTGATTTGAGGCAGCATCCTAAACGCTATGTCCACTTCTCAATATTCGGAAAAAAAGACGACTAAATTGATTTTGTCTAAATAATTAGCATTATCGAAATGCCGATTCTGCTTTCCGTAACTCTTTGAAAATGAGAGTTGGCGATTCTTGCAAGGGCTTTCAGTGATGAAAAATCGTGAAACATTATAATCTCCCAAAAGATAGCAAGTTACGGAGTTTGTAAACACAATGGTGTTTTTTTTACGATTTGCAGAATTGAAAAAAAAGTACGAACTTTGCATCTCGAAAACAATAACTAGGTCAAGAATAACCTTGTACTTCAAACCGATTAAGAAATAACGCCCGCGATGCAAAAAAGTCATAAGGTGCTTTGGGATAACTGCCTTCATCTCATCCGGCAGAATGTCACAGAGCAGATATATAAAACGTGGTTCGAGCCCATTGTCTTCGAGTCCTACGACGAGCAGGAGAAGACAGTGTTGGTGCAAGTTCCAAGCCCGTATGTCTACGAGTACTTGGAGCAGTACTACGTGCGTCTTATGGCCTGGGCCCTTGCCAACAGTTTCAAGGCAAACGTCCGTCTGACCTATCGTTTGGTCATTGACAGCGAGCATAAGAAGTATCAGGAGGTGGAGGGCGAGCGTCCCGATGATGTGGATGCTCCGCGACAGACCACACGTGGCAACAAGGCACCCACGGTGCTTGATGCCGCCCAGCCTCAGGATATCAATCCTCAACTTGATCCCAAGAAGACCTTTGAGGGCTTCATTGAGGGCGACTCCAACAAACTGCCGCGTACCGTGGGACTGTCCATCGCTGAGCATCCTGGCAAGTCGACTTTCAATCCTTTCTTCGTCTTCGGACCCTCAGGCTGCGGAAAGACTCATTTGATCAATGCCATCGGTGTGCGCTGCAAGAAACTCTATCCGCAGAAGCGTGTGCTCTATGTGTCGGCCCGTCTCTTCCAGGTGCAGTTCACCGACTCTGTGCGTCAGAACACCACCAACGACTTTATCAATTTCTACCAGACCATTGATGTGCTCATCGTCGACGATGTTCAGGAGTGGGTCAGTTCTCCAAAGACTCTCGACACCTTCTTCTATATCTTCGACCATCTGTTCCGCATGGGCAAGCAGATTATTCTGGCCAGCGATCGTCCTCCTGTCGACCTCGACGGTGTGAAGGATCGTCTGCTCACCCGCTTCTCCTGTGGACTCATTGCAGAGTTGGAGAAGCCTAACGCACAACTGTGCATTGACATCCTCAATGCCAAATGTCGTCGTGACGGTCTGAAGATTTCGGCAGAGGTCATCCAGTACATCGCCCAGACAGCCAATGGCTCCGTGCGTGACTTGGAAGGCGTGCTCAACTCACTGATGGCCTATAGTATTGTCTACAACTCAAATATTGACATGCATCTGGCTGAGCGTATCATCAAGCGTTCTGTCAAGGTGGATAATCATCCGCTCACTATCGATGACATTCTGGAGGCTGTCTGCCAGCATTATGGCGTGCCACAGCAGAGTGTGTTCAGCAAGAGCCGCAAGCGTGAGTTTGTGCAAGTGCGTCAGATGGCTATGTATCTGGCTCAGAAGCACACCAAGATGCCCGCCTCACGTATCGGTCAACTCATTGGCGGTCGTGATCACAGCACCGTGCTCCACAGTTGTTCCACCATCGAGCAGCGCCTGAAGGTCGATAAGGCCTTCCTTGAAGACATGAATAGTATCGAGCACTCCTTCAAGTTGAAGAAGTAAGGACTATTCTACCGTGCTTTCCGAGAAATAATAGTCCCTTAGTTTCTTACTGACCGTTTCACCTTTCAGTGTTACCTTTTCCTGTAATCTGATGTCGGCTGATGAGGCCCCCACCTTTACCATGAACTGGCCTGGTTGGATGTTCCATTGGCGGTGGCCTTCGTTGCTATAGAAGCCAAACTGCTCGGTATAGAGTTTCACTTTCACCGTCTTTGTCTCGTCTGGTTGCAGCGATACTCGTGCAAAGCCCTGTAACTGGATGGGACGAATGTGCTGATCATCAGCCGTGGGCGAGAGATAGATCTGGGTAATCTCGTCTGCTGCCACTTTACCAGTATTCTTCACCTCGAACGAGAGGTTGATGCTCTGGTCAGCGGTCGATGCCTCAGTGTCCACCTTCAGGTTATTGTATTCAAAGGTGGTATAACTCAAGCCATAGCCGAAGGGCCATTGGATTGTTGTTGGCTGTTGGCCTAAAGAGTTGTAGCAGATTGGCTCGTTGAGTTCCGTATTGGGATAGGTAACCGACAGTTTGGCTGATGGTGACACCTTGCCGTAGAGAATGTCAGTAACAGCATTGCCGCCTTCCTCGCCAGGGTACCACGCCTGGATGACGGCCGCACACTTCTCAGCGAGTCCGCTGACAACCTGTGCTCTGCCGCCGAACATCACCAGCACCACGGGTTTGCCCGTCTTGATCAGTTCTTCGACGTACTCCTCCTGCTTACCGGGCAGTCGCAGCGACAGACGGTCACGATTCTCGCCGCACAGCATGACATTCTCACCAACAGCAGCGACAATCACGTCAGCCTGTTTCGCCATCTTGAGGGCTTCCTGTTTGTCTGCCTTCTCACCAGAATCAACCTTTCTGTGCAGAATCTCGTATTCCCAGGCACGCTCATCGCCCAGTTCATCATATTTGGTCTCGATATCCTCCGTCCAGTCGCAGCCGCGTGAGTAGAGGATATTTACGTTGTCAGGCTTGCGTTCATCCATGCCCTCCAGCAGTTTGACGATATGCGGATCCTTCGATGTGTAGTCGGTCTTCTTCCAGAAGTACGACATGGCGGGATAGGTGTAGTCGCCGCACATCGCCCAGATGGAATTGGCATTCGGACCAGTCAGCAGAATGTTTAATGGTGCCTGGTCGGCGGTCAAAGGCAATACCCCGTTGTTTTCCAGTAGCACCACCGATTGCACGGCGATGTCGTAAGCCGTCTGGCGCTCTTCTTTCGTGTCAAGTGTAATCGTCTCTTTTGCATAGAGGTAGGCATCCTTGTCGAAGAGTCCGGCACGGAATTTCTGGCGTAGCACATTCTTCACGGCACGCTCCAGCACTTCAGCCTTCACCAGCCCCTGGTCGATGGCTTTCTGCAGATACTGATAGTTGGCTCCGAAGGGGAAGTCCACGTCGTTACCTCCGTTGATGGCTGCTGCCGCCTTTAGCACGATAGTGGCGGTATCTGTTTTTTCATCATCCATAGTTCCCTCTTCGCTATCCAATGGCAACTGGTCGATGGCCGTATAGTCGCTCACTACCATTCCGTCAAAGCCGATATAGTCACGAAGGATGTCCTGTAGTATTTCTGCATTTGCCACGCACTTTGTGCCATGCACCGCATGATAGCCTGGCATCACGCACTTGCTGCCTGCCAGACGGATCATCGTCTCATGGGGCATGAGGATCTCCTCCATCATCTCCTTCTCTTCGGTGTCACCGCCACCACCATAGCCTAGATAGTGCTTCGAACAGGCACCTACGCCTTTTTTCAGGTCGCCTTGCTGTAAACCTTTCACAAAGGCCACACCCATCGCCGCCGACAGGTAGCCGTCTTCACCGTAGGACTCCTCTAGACGGTTGAACGAGGGGATGCGGCACACATCGACCATTGGCGATAGTGCCAGGATGCCGCCCATCTGCCTCATGGTGGTACTTGTCTGTATGGTCTTCAGTTCTGCCAGTTCGGTATTGAACGAGCAAGCCTGTCCGATTTGTTGCGGATAGATAGTTGCCCCCAGCGTGTTGATACCCGACAGCACCTCCTCATGCATCAAGGCTGGTATGCCGTTCGGTGTGTTTGTCATCAGCCATTCCTGAACGGCAGCCACGCGGTCTCGCAGTTCGTTAGGGTCTCTCGGTTTCTGCAAGGCAAACTGAGAGAAATGACCGATGCCGAAAGGAATCAGTTCGCGACATTTCGTCGTGTCCAACTGACCCTGCTCATCGAAGAGGTCATCCATATACATACTCCTCAGTTGTGCGATGCGCTCTTCCTGTGGCATCTTGTCGTAGAGTTCGTTCACTTGCTGTTCTATATCCATTGTGTTGTTGCAACCTGCCAACAGGGCCACCAGCCCCAGGCAAATCATTTTTCCGTTTTGAATGTATTTTGCCATAATGATTCTATTACCGTGCAAAGATATGAATAAGTGATAAGAAAACCAAAATATTTTAGAGTTTTTTCCGTTATTCATTAAACGATTGAGGGGGTAGGGGAGTCAAAGAGTTGTTAATATATTGACAAATGAAGAAGGTATGCGTATTGTTCTTTGCACTGTTGGTTGTGATCGGTGCAAAGGGTGGAAGTATAGAGGACATCCGTAAGGCCCTGGAGCAGGGCTCACAGTCACAGGTGCAGGAGAAGGTGTATGTGCATACTGACAATACCTGCTATTTCGTGGGTGATACCCTATGGTATAAGGCATACGTGGTGAGGGCCGACAATATGCACCCCACCGACATGAGCCGTATCCTCTATGTGGAACTGCTGTCGCCAGACGGCTTGTTGGTAGAACGTCAGCAGGTCGTGGTGAGTGCTACGGGCTATGCCTGCGGACAGTTCGCACTCAGGGATTCACTCTATAGCGGCTATTATGAACTACGTGCCTACACACGATGGATGCTCAATTTCAATGTGCGCCAGCATCGCTATAGCGAGCACGATACCTGGCATTTCTATAACAAGGAGATGGCTGCCGACTATTTCCGTATCTGGGATGGCCTCTATTCGCGTGTGCTGCCTGTCTATAGTAAACCTGACGAGGCTGGCAACTATGATGCCCGCCGTATGTACCAGCGTCCGAAGACGCGTCTGCCGAAGGTGAAAAAGGATAAT
>JAEEGL015119916.1_pt1 | contig 10075 bp, 6 predicted proteins | sample 9134231 | NCBI WGS metagenome assembly JAEEGL01 (sample SAMN16246548, study PRJNA631951) | gut metagenome | biome: gut microbiome; feature: rumen; material: fiber-attached | host: Bos | place: Iran: Karaj | collected 2018-10 | reverse complement strand
GGGCAGGGTCACGAATCTGTCTTGCACCCTTTTCAGAAAGTCCGAAGTCCGGTAGGGCCCGACCGCCGGGCGGGCCGCCAGCCAGAAGTCCTTTGGAAATCTACAGGATGAGCATGCAGTCGCCGTAGCTGTAGAAGCGGTAGCGTTCGCGGATGGCCTCGGCGTAGGCCTCAAGCACGCGCTCCCGCCCCGCAAGGGCGCTGATCATCATCAGAAGCGTGGACTTGGGAAGGTGGAAGTTCGTCAGCATCGCGTCCGCCACTAGGAACCGGTACGGCGGATGGATGAAGAGGCGGGAGCGTCCGGACTCTGCCACAACCTCGCCCCCGTGGTTCGCGGCGACGGTCTCCAGCGTGCGGACGGACGTCGACCCGACGCAAACCACGCGGCCGCCGTGCGCCTTGGCCTCGCGGATGGCGCGGGCCGTTTCCTCCGGCACGACGTAGCGCTCGGCATCCATGACATGGTCCTCGATGCGGTCGCACTGGACGGGCTTGAAGGTGCCGGGACCGACATGGAGCGTGACGAAGACATGCGGCACCCCCTTCGCCTCGAGCCCGGCGAGAAGCTCGGGGGTGAAGTGAAGGCCGGCTGTCGGGGCGGCGACGGCGCCGCGCTCGTGCGCGTAGACGGTCTGGTAGCGGGTGCGGTCGAGAAGGACCCGCGCGTCGTCCTTCCCGCGGTGGATGTAGGGGGGGACGGGAGGAACGCCGTGGCCATCCATGACCTCGAAGAGGTCGCCGTCCGGGGCGAGCTGAAGACGGACGTGCCCCTCGGCGTCGCGGGGGCCGAGGACCGTGGCGCGCAGGAGGCCGTCGGCAAGGCGCATGGCGCGGCCGGCCTGCATGGGGCGGGAGCTGCGGCAGAGGGCGAGCCAGCGAAGCGGATCCGCCGGGCCGTCGGGGTCGGGCTCGACAAGGAGGATTTCGACGCGGCCAGGGGTATCCTCCCAGGTGCCGAAGGCGCGGGCTGCGAAGACGCGTGTGTCGTTGAGGACGAGGAGGTCGCCGGGGCGGAGGAATTCGGGAATGTCGCGCGCGTGGCGATGGAGGACGCCGGAGGGGGCGGAGCGGTCGAGGACGAGCATCCGGGCGTCGGAGCGGCGCTCCAGAGGTTCCTGGGCGATAAGTTCAGGGGGAAGGGTGTAGTCGAAATCGGCAGTGGTGAGCATGGCGGAGGCCAAGGGCTTAGGAACGTTTGCGGGCGGTCGAACTGGGGATGCCGAGTTCGTTCCGGTATTTCTTGACGGTGGTGCGCGCGATTTCGACCCCCTCGGCGAGGAGTTTCGCGGCGATGGCGCTGTCGGAAAGGGGCGAGGACTTGTCCTCGGCGTCGACGACCTGCCGGACCCGGTCCTTGATGGTGCGGGTGGGGACGCCGCCAAGGCCGCGGGAGAAGAAGTCGGAGAACTTGAGGTTGCCGAACGGGGTCTTCATCCACTTGCCCTTGCAGGCGCGCGAGACGACGCTGGCGTCGATGCCGATGTCGTTGGCGATGTCCTCCTGGATCATGGGGCGGAGTGCCTCAAGGCTGCGGCGCTCGAAGTACGGCTGCTGGCGGGCGACGATGGCGGCGGCGACGGCGAGGGTGATGTCGCGGCGGTTCGAGACGTGCTGGACGAGCTCCTCGGCCTGCGCGATACGGCCGCGGAGCTCCTCGCGAAAGGCGGGGTCGGCGCCGGAGTCGTCGGCCAGGGCGCGCATTTCCGGCGAAATGCGGAAGGGGGGCATCGAGTCGGCGTCCGCAAAGGCCTTGGCGTCATTCTCCAGCTCGAGAACCACATAGCGTCCGTTGCGCTGGACGACGGTAGCGTCGGTGAGGATGATGTCGCGGTCGGGCTGCACGAACCGGTCGCCGGGTGCGGGGTCGAGGCCGCGAAGGTCGTCGAGGGCGAGCCGGACGTCGGCCTCGGAGCACTGGAACGCGGTGGCCAAGGCGGGGATGTCCTCCGGGACGCACTGGAAGTTCGGGACGAGGCTGGTCTGGCGGATGTCGCGCGGACGGAAGAAGTCGGGGCGCTCCCGGAGAAACTGCGCGGCGAGGACGTCGTCGAGTCCGGCGGCTTCAAGCTGGCGCAGGAAGCATTCGGCAAGGGTTCGGGCGGCGATGCCCGGCGGATCGAACGACTGGACGACCGCGAGCGCGCGCTGCGCATCGTCGAGCGTGGCCCCGTGCGCCTGGGCGATGTCCGCGAGGGAGGACTCCAGGAATCCGCGCGAATCGAGCGACCCGATGACTTCCAGCGCCAAGTCGCGATCGGCGGGGACGAGGTCCTGCGCGGCGAGCTGGCCGAGAAGGTGGTCCGCCAGCGATTCGGGGCGGGAGATGGAGTCGTAGCGGAACTGGCGGCGCTCCTCGGCGTCCGGGGAGAACTCCCCGCTTCCGCCGTCCTGGAAGTAGAGGTCGGTCTCGTCCGCATCGGCCCGCGCGATGGACTGGAAGCCGTCGTCGAAATCGAGGGGCGGCTCCCCTTCCCCGCCGCCCTCCCCTTCCCCAGTGGGGTCTGGCGCGACCGATGGCGGCGGAGTCTCCGGCGGCAGAGTCTCCGGCGGCGGCACGGGCTGGAGGGACGCCGTCCGCTGCTCGTCGAACGCCTCGCGCATGCCGTCCAGGGAGTCTGGGGCGAGCCGGTCGACGGGCTCGACAACGGGGTTCGTCTCGATTTCCTGAAGGATGCGGTCGTGAACCTGCTGCTGCGACATCTCGAGTATCGGCGAGAGCCTCATGGCCATGATCTGGGCCATGGTCTGGCGCTGGGTCTGCGTCTGCGCGGCGGTGAGGGTCTGTGCGAACGAGGGCATGGGCGGGATTCGCGGTTCGGGCTATTCCGGGGGGCATTTGCGCCAGGCGCCTTCGCCGACCGGGAGCCCCTTTGAGCGGAAGAGCCGCTCGAAGTCGGTCCACTCGTCGGGAGTGCGTTCGGGGGCGGGGACGCGTTCGAAGCGGGGATCGGGATCGAGCAGGCGCTCCATGGAATCGAAATAGGTCAGCTGGTCGGTGGCGAGATGGAGGAGGCCGCCCGGGGCGAGAACGCGGTGGACGGCGTCGATGAACGGCGCCTGCACGAGACGGCGGCGCCAGTGGCGGCGCTTGGGCCAGGGGTCGGGGAAGAAGACGGTGGCGGCGCGCAGGAAGCCGTCGGGCAGAAGCGGAAGGCTGAGCATGGCATCGCCCTGGAGCAGGCGGAGGTTTTCAAGACCTTCGCGACGGGCGGCGACGTCGATGTGGACGATGCGGGCGGTCTCGAGTTCGAGGCCGAGGTACTGGACGCCGGGATTGGCTCGTGAGCGCGCGAGAAGGAAGCGCCCCATGCCGCAGCCGATGTCGGCCTCGACCGGACGGTCCGGATCGAACCAGAGCGACCAGTCAATGCGGCCGTCCGCATCCTGTGGATGCGGAATGACGCGGGTGGGGGGAAGCGATGGGTCGGCGGAAGCGAGGAGGTCCTTCTTCGCGCCTCGTGTACGTGCCATGGGAAACTCCGTGCGGGGGCGGAAATGGAGAGGAAGTATAGCAGAAACCGGGGCTTCCGTGTACTATTATGAACGAATGGCGCAAACACCCAATGCCCAACAGAGACACCAATCCAATTGACACAACGGAAGCGTCTCGTTGTTCATCGCACGGATGTTGTCAGACAATCAATCCAAGCCGCACCGCATCGCGAAGGGACCAGGCGGGATTGCCGCTCTCAATCTTGTAGCTCCAGAAAAACGATCCCTGGCAACTGTCAAATGCGCGTTTCTGGGCATTGAAGAACGCCTGGCGCTCGGCATCGGTCCGGCTGCCGCCCGTTCCAAGACTCCATTCGCCGCAAATCGTCCAGAAGACCGATTCCTGCAGCGAGTGCAGTTCTTTGGCAAGAGGCCCTTCCGCCTGCCGTACGTTGCTCGCCGCGTCCAGCGACCTGAGATCGTCGTCGAAACATTGGTATCGGTGGGCGTCCAGCACCACATTGCTGAACACCGGCTCACGGAAACGCCCGCCAAAGACTTCCGGAATGCGAGGTCCCCGGAAGCCATCGTGAATCACGACGGCGCCGTTTTCAGGCGGGCAGTGCTTCCGAATCGCCTCGTAGGCGCGGCGATTGAAGTACAGCAGAACGTCGTCCGGAACGTCCCAGCGAGGCTCGTTGAGCGTCTCGATTCCCCAAAGCGCCTTGCGGCGCCCATATCTCTCGGCAAGGCGTTCCAGCGTGAGAATCGTGAAGTCAACGTATTCGGGTTTCTTGTGCCACTCAACAACTCCCTCCAGACCGCCATTGTCGAAGCCGTTTTGGCAACCGGGTGCGCAATGAAGGTCAATGAGAACCATCAGACCATGCTTTTCGGCCCAGTCAAAGGCATGGTCAAGGCGCTCGATGCCGCCATCGACGTATGGGCGCGGATTGGCACCGTAGCGCTCGTGGTAGGGATAGCCCGAAGCCGAGCCGAAAATCCAGTGGCCGACGGGAATGCGGACAGCATTGAACCCATGGCCCGCGAGCCATGCAAAATCGTCTTCCGAAATCCAGGTGTCCCAGTGTTCGCGAAGCCGTCGCGATGCTTCTTCGCGACCGAGCTGAACGCAGAAGCACGTTTCGTCCTTGCCCTGCACTCCCGCAAACAGGCTTTCCTTCATCCACCGTTCAAGGACAAGCCACCCTCCGAGGTTCACGCCGTGGACAGGCTCTCCAAATTTGGAATCGGGTATCATTGTGTTGTTGTTTGGTTTTGGTTGATAAAGAGAGTGTCAGACTTCCTGCCAGGCGCGAACCCAGTCCACGCGGCAGAAATCGGGAAGTTCTTCTGGAACGATGGGCGCCGCCCATTTGCCGAACTCGGTTGTCAACTTCAAGTAGCCGGGATGCTCGCAGACGCCGCCACCGACCGTGCGCCATGTCTCCTTGCCATCGATGAAGAAGGCGTAGTAGTCTCGTGTCCATTCAAGGGCATAAATGTGCCATCCATCGTAGAGAGCTGGAACATTGGGCAGAATGTGCGACTCAGACTTGTGGTGTTCGCGACTGTACCCATCCCAATGGATGGCATGGTTGACGCCCCGACGAGCACATTCGCCGCTTTCAATGATGTCCAGCTCGGATCCCGAGACGCCGGAGCCGTCTACCCGCCCAACGTCGCCACACATCATCCAGAAGGCGCCCCAGAATCCGGTTGTCTTTGGAAACATCATGCGACATTCAAAGTAGCCGCGCAGCTGCTCGAACTTACCCAGGGACCGGATGCCCCCGGAGACGGGGATTCCATCTTCACGAATGCGTGCCCGAAGCCAGAGATTCCCATCATGGACGGACACCTCGGAATCGGCCCATCGACCGCCGACATCCTGACGGGGGCCCTCCGGACAAAGTTCCCATTTGGCAGAATCAAGCGCGTCTCCGCCGAACTCGTCCTCGAATGCGAGACGATACGTATGGTCTCCCCGAATAATGACTGTTTCTTTCATGGTGCTACCTCTGTTAGAGTGCCGAAACCAGTGTCTCCATGTACTACTCCTGCGGCAATGCAATTCGGTAGAAGCGGTTGCTCGGCGCCGGAGGACGGTCGTCCAGATAGATGCTGGCAGGGGCCGTTCCGGGAACGCCATCCGCAATCGGCGCAAAGGGGCTTTGGAGATCGTCGGCGGAGAGGACCCGGTAGAGGCGGTTCGAAACGCCCGCCCAGATGACCTGGACGCCATCCTCCCGCATTTCAATGCCCAGGATGCGGAGAGCCGATTTCGCGTCCGTTGGATCCGTCCCGAGAAGCCATTCCTCGTAGTTCGTGAAACCGTCGGAATCAAAGTCGGCGTCATCCTCGGAATCGTCGTCGGGCAGCCCGTAGCGCGCCCGCCAGTCGGCGTCGGTAATCCGGCTCGGGGAGAGAACGACCTGCGTGACCTCGATGACAGCCTCCGGCGCCTCGGGGTCATTGGAGCGAATGTGGATGAAGGCGCGGTAGACGCCCGGCGAGAGGGTCGCGGCCGAGGCCGTAAGAGACAGACTCGCCGATTCCCCCGGCGAAAGGACGCCGCCGTTCGCGTCGGCGGCAAGCCATGCGTTGGTGCCGAGAGCCGTTCCGAGCGCCGCGTGGAGATCAAGGTATCCGCCCGAGGAGCATAGTCCGTCGAAATCCGCGCTTTTCGTCACGGTGTCGAGAAGAAGCGCCTTGACATCGGCCGGAGTCAGATTCGGATGGAGAGCACGAACGAGCGCAGCCGCACCAGCAACGTGCGGACACGCCATGGAAGTGCCGCTCAGGGTGGCGTAGCCCCCGTTGCGGTAGGTCGAGAGAATGCCCGCCCCCGGAGCGGCTAGGTGGGTGCTCACGGCGCCCCAGTTGGAATCGAGGCCCAGCCGCCCGGTGTAGGAGAGGTTGATGACGGTGACGATGTTCGGGCAGTCGAAGCTTGCGGGCAAGCTGGGGGTCTCATCGATGTCCATGCTGTCGTTGCCCGCCGCGCACACAAAGAGAATGCCCGCGTCGCCAGCCCGCTCAATGGCCTCCTTGAGCAGGGCGTCGTCTTCGTCGGGTTCGCCGCCCCACGAGGCATTGATGACGGAAGCGCCATAGGCGACGGCGTATTCAATGGCGTCTATGGCATCCGCCGTGGTGCCGTAGCCCTTGGAGTCAAGGAACCTCAGCGGCATGAGCCGGACGCGCCAGCATACGCCGCAGACACCAACGCCGTTGTCACCGCGAGCGCCGATGACGCCACAGCAGTGCGTGCCGTGGCCATTCGGATCCGCAACTGATCCTGTGCCATTGATGAAGTCCACACCATGCACGTCGTCAACGAAGCCGTTGCCGTCGTCGTCAATGCCGTTGTCTGGAATCTCCCCGGGATTCGTCCAGAGGTTGTCGACGAGGTCGGGGTGGTCCAGGTCCGCCCCCGAATCGATAACGGCGACGATGAGTTCACCGGCGGACGTGGCGATGTCCCAGGCATTGGTGGCGTGGATGTCGACACCGGGGTACTGCGGGTACGCGACGTTGGCAAGCCCCCACTGGGACGGGAAGCGCGGGTCGTCCGGGACCGCAAGCGCATGGTAGCGGTAGTTCGGCTGGACGGTCCGCACACCCGGTGTCGTGCGGAGTTCCGCCATGGCAGCCTCAACGGAAAGCCCCTCCGGCACAGCAATGACTGCCGTGTCGGGACGGGTCCGAAGCGTCCGACCAGTCGCAAGTGCCCTTCGAGCCGCCCCATTTCGAGAAACAGCGGTGCGTCGGATGGCGGCAGGGCCGTCAAAGCGGACCAGCAGTTCCCGGCATTCGTCTTCACCTCCCTCCGAGACGGGGGGGGCGGCAAAGCCGCTGCGGGGAGTCTTCCGAGCGGCACCCACGGCTGAAATGTTGGCAGAGTCACCGCCAGCGCGTTCGGACGTTCCCTTGCAGACTAGGAACAGCGAGTAGTCAAGATTGGCATCGGCCTCGGGGAGATTGGCGATGACGAGGTTTTTTGACGAGGATGCGCCGAAGATGTTCGTAAAGGTCAAAGAGGTTGGCAAGACATCAAGCTGCGGTGTCGTGAAAAGGGTCAACTCCGCGGCAAGGGGCTGTTCAATATGCGTTGTCAGGTTCGTGAAGGAGATGGACGCTTTGTAGCGGCCTTCGGCAAGGGCGGACGCCGCCTCGGTCGGCGCAATCGAGAACGTCGCAACCCCGCCTGCCGGAACGGTTCCTGAGGTGGGAGTCGCGGATAGCCATTCGGGAAGGCGACGGAGCCGCCAGCTGGCGGTCTCGCTTGCCCGGTTTGTAATGGTGCAGATGTACGAAGCTGGCTCCGGCAATGAGCCGGGATGCCCTGAAAAGGCCAGAGGCTCCGGAACGTCGAGCACCAGCGTGTCGACCAGCGCGGTTCCGGTAAGCTGGAATTCCAGCGATGGCGTAGCAGGGTCGTCGGTCATGAAGCCGAAGACGGCGGCATGGTCGCCAAGATTGGTCGGCTGGTACACGACCGAGAGCGTGACGGTACCAGCGGCCGGCACATCAAAACCGGAGATATCAGTCAGGTAGATGTTGAATTCATCGTCGCCGGTATAGTAGATGTTACGAATGCGAACGCCATGGTCGGGGTCAACGTTGGCGAGCGTAATCGTCGCCGAGACGGACGACCCGAACGGCACGGCGCCGAACGGAAGACTCAGATCGTCGAACGGGGCAATTGAGTCCGTCGGAGAGGCGAGCGTTCCAGGGACGGGGTTGACAACGAGGCGAAGGGGACGGCGCAGGACGCGCCCGGTATCCTCGTTACGGACGACCAGCGCCGACTCGTACTCGCCAACGGGAAGGTTCGCGACGCCGGGCACGAGAAGGACCGTCAGCGACACCTGGCTGTTCGCGGGAATCGTCCCGGACGGCGATGCTGGGGTGAGGACAATCCACTCGGCCTCGCACGACGCGGAATAGGAAAGGCCCATGTCGGAAGCCCAGTTCTGCACGGCAAACACCTTTCCCGCTGGAGAAAAGGATGCGAGGTCGCCGACAATGCCGGACATTTCAAAGACGGGGCATTCCGTCACGTAGAGCGGATCGGTGACATCCGAGGCGGCAAAGACAAGGTTGCGCCAAAGCTGGAGGCCTGTGTCTGCGCGATCGCCAGCGACGCATTCGATATGCGAAGCCGGGCGAAGCGTCGCGAAGGTGACACTGCCGCAGCCGATGGAAGCCGAGGCGACGAGCACACCGCCGCCCGCGCCGAGGAGGCGGCTCTGGAAACTGTCGCCCGCGCCAGAGAGGTCCAGAATGGCCCCGGCCGTGTGCATCGAGTTGCTGACCGGCGTCCAGTCTGTGCCCACGGTGCCACACAGGTTGAAAAGCGCATCGTCCGGATCCACGCACACAGTGGAATCCGAAACAGTTCCGCCTCGGACAACGGCTCCAAACGGAAGGGTGGCGTCGCCGGAATCTGGGGAAGCGCAAATGAGCAGATGCCCGCCGGCGCGAACCCAGTTCTCCAAACGGAGACGGTTCGCGGCAAGGAAGTCGCGAAGAGAGGACAGCCCGCTCGTACCTCCCTCCAGAAAGAGAAAAGCGGTCTCGGAAACAAGTAATTCTTCCGCGTCGGCGCTCTCGAAGGTATAAACTCGAACACTCTCCCCGGAGACTTCCCAGAGCAGGCCGCAATCATCCTCTTCGTGGCCGAGGGCAGCGTTCTCGTCCTCATCGGCCCAAGCGCCTGCGGTCGGGGTGAGGTAGGCTGACGCCCCGCAGGCCCAGGTTTCGATGTCATCCTCCAAAATGATGACAGTGGCGTTGGCAGGGGCGCCGAGTGCCGTGCCTGGCGAGGGGTTGCGGAGCCTGACGAAGAAATCGACAACCCCGGAACGAACGTTGCCGTTGTCGAGGATGGGAATGGCTACGGTGTTCGTGCCTACACCGGCGGCGAAGGGAAGCGTATTGGAGACGGCGGTGTAGTTGATTCCCGCAAAAGCGATGTCATTGTCGGTAAAGACGTCAACCGAGGCCTCGAAGTCAAGTGCACCCTGCCGGACAATGGTCAAAACGGCCTCGGCACCGACCCCCTCCATGACCCGCACCGTCGCCGGGACGAACCGAAACGTGTCTTCGGCGGGGGCGGAAACCGCCGCGAGAAGACCGGCCGCAAGCAATGGGCGAAGGCAGGTGGCAAATCCCATGCGGACAGTCTACCTTCAGAGGTCCGTCTTGGCAAGAGGGTGCTGCGGGTGGACCGCTGTTTCCGGCTATCCTTCTTGAAGCCTTGAAGATTCAAAGAATCTATTGGCCAAAATCAATCGGCAATGACATTGCTTGTCCTGCCGCAAGGGGCGGCTGTTCAAGACTCCAAGAGTTCTAGCGATGCAGCCGCGAGTTCCGGACTTCTCCCACCGAAACGTTAATACCGAAATCTAACTTTATATTCTATTGACTTTATCCACTCACATTCATTATACTGTCTCCATGTTCACACCACTCTGTAATCCCCATGCTATACGGTCACTCCCGCAACGGCGGCCACGGCTGGCGCCGCCCCTCCTACCAATGGACTCCCTTCTACGTCCCCGACCGCCCGCGGCGCAGCCGCAAGCGCTCCGGGAAGCGGCGCGGCAGACGTCCCCGGCCCTGCCGCGAGCCGG
>JAEEGL014765189.1_pt1 | contig 10075 bp, 2 predicted proteins | sample 9134231 | NCBI WGS metagenome assembly JAEEGL01 (sample SAMN16246548, study PRJNA631951) | gut metagenome | biome: gut microbiome; feature: rumen; material: fiber-attached | host: Bos | place: Iran: Karaj | collected 2018-10 | reverse complement strand
GTCAAGTTGTCCTATCTGATAGGCTTCTTCTGCCTTTTCATAAACTTGACGCAGATTTTGTTTTTCCTGAGCTGATACCATGACTGGCATCAACATCATACACACTGCTAATATATGATACAAGTACTTCTTCATATTAATCAGGAATTATGGAGTAAAACAATATCATTTATTTTTTCTATATAGTCGTTACAGAAACGTTCGTCAAGCATGGTGTAATGATCAGCTCGGACGGGATAGATGCTCATATGGTGGACAAGAGATTTCCATCTGTTTAATTCATCTTGTTTCTTATTTTCAAACTCATTCTCGTTAATACGAATGGTTTTCAACTGCAAGGACAGATTTTCTGCCATGAAATAAAGAACATCGCCATCATATACAGGCATGCTATGGTAGTCTTTCAACGCCTGTACTTGTCTCAAATGACGATTCCATTCCTTAATTTCTTCGAAGTCAGATACCTCTTCAGGCGTAAGGCCTACTTTTTCAGGTATAGGAATCTCCTTGGCAATGTTCGCTACATTGGCAAAAGTGTCAAGTATGCAGACCTTAGACATGTAGCCCTTCTTCTTGTGCCAACGTACGGCACAACGATAGGCCAATTCTCCACCAAAACTGTGACCGATGAACATCTCTACATTAGCGTTGGAAGGCAAGCAGGCATCGAGATAGTCAAAATAGAATTTTATCACGTCGTGGCTACAAATTCCTTCTTCATTGAATAATGCCTCATAGTGGGCGTCGATTGGTTCAATAATAAAGACGGAGTAGTGCTGACACAACTTACTGATAAGCGGCTCCAATTTTATATAATAAGTAAATCCTTGTATCAACACGATTACAGGTTTACTGGCATCATACCCATTGGTCCATTTGCCGATCGACTGCTCATTTACCAGTATGTTCCTTATGGACTTGCTCCTCAGAATGTCATTGACCTTGATTGAAAGCCCTTCACGATTGGCTTGATCGGCCAGTCTGATGGCATCGAGAGACGAAAGGCCAAGAAGTGTCAGATCATCAGTTACACCAATACTATCGATTCCCAATAACGACTTTGTCAAGTCGAGAAGGAATTGCTCTTTCTGGTTTGAAGGCTCTACGAGAGTGGCTGTAGCATCAAAGAAACCACTTACAGATTCTTTCAGCCGACGACGGTCAATCTTCCCATTGGGAGTCTTAGGCATCTCATCTATTCTTATCAATTGTCTGGGCACCATATAATTGGGTAACTCTTCCATCAGTGTTTTTTGAATATCAAGTAATTCTTTATTGCCTTCAGAGGTATAATAGGCAACAAGAAATTCTACTTTTCCCTGTTTATGTACAACAACAGCTGAAGAAATCACTCCAGAACACTGGCTGATCTTATTTTCTATCTCCTCCAATTCTATCCGATAACCATGTAGTTTCACCTGGTGGTCTATTCGGCCCATGTATTCCAACAAGCCTTCATTATTCCAACGGACCAAATCGCCAGTACGATACATTTTCTGGCCATCTAGGAAAGAACAGTCAACGAAACGTTCCTTTGTCAGTTTTTCCTGTTTCCAATACCCACGGGACATCTGACTGCCTATGAGACAAAGTTCGCCGACAATTCCTTGAGGAACAAGATGTCCCTCAGTGTCAACAACAACAGAAATACTGTTGGGAACGGGTCTCCCGATGGGAATATTATCATGTTTTTCATTCTGCTCCAGCTTATAATAAGAGGAACAGACTGTAAATTCCGTTGGACCGTAGCCATTAACGATTTTTGTATTACCTGTAGACAATTTGGGCATTTTCGAACCACCCAGCATCAGATATCTGAGAGGAAGACTGAAATGACTTAGCAGCTCAACACCAAGCTGAGTGCTCATAGTAAGTCCTGATATTTTGTTCCTTATGAAATAGTCCTTCATCCCTTTTATGTCCTGGCGTAACTCAGAAGAAAGAATATGAACTTGAGCCCCATTGACAAGCGGAGACAATAGGTCGTCAAGTGATGCGTCAAAACTAAAGCTGGCATGCTGTGCACAACGATCCTCTGGTGTAAGATGTAGAAGATCAATACGGAATTGCAAAAATGCGCGCAAGTTCTTATGCTCGATCATTACTCCCTTGGGCATACCAGTCGTTCCCGACGTATAAATCATATAAGCAAGCCCTGAAGGCTGAGCAAAATTGACGAGGTGGTTCGACGGTTCATTGAAGTCGAAATCATCTATGAGTAATTGCTTTCCTTGCGGGAAATACAGCTCTGTCTGACAATCTTTCAATAAGGTACTGATAGTAATCAGCACGTGTGCATCAGAATCATTCAGAATATAGGAGAGTCGTTCCTTGGGATATTCACTGCCGAGAGGAATAAAAGCACCTCCTGCCTTGAATACAGCGAACATGGCGATGAGGTACTCCTTGCGCCTTGGCAGCATTATGGCTACAAAGGTATCGGTGGTTACACCGGCCTTTCTGAGTGCTGTGGCCAATACATCTGACCTCCTATCCAGTTCGGCATAGGTAATATCCGATACTTCGTCAACTACGGCAATATTATCGGGACGCAACACGGCCTGGCGATGGAAAAGATCTACGATAGTCTCAGAACTGTCATATCCAACCGTCTCGCCTCTACTCAATTCGAGAAGTTCAGACTTCTCATCCGGACTGATAAGTTCTACATCACTGACAGTGGCGGTGACTACCATATTTAATAACACATTTCTGAAGGCATTGACCATCTGTCGCATGCCCTGAGAATTGTAGCGCTTTCCATCATATTCCAAAGAAATATGATAACTATCGGCTTCAGGCGTGATAATAACGCTGATAGGGAATTTGGCGGTATCAGATGACAAAGGAATCTGTGCTGAGCCCTCCCAGGAAAAGTTTTTCCCAACCTCGTCTTGGTAGATGAACATCAATTCTGCATTCACAGGGTGACATGCTACAATCTTTGTGTATGGATAGTAGTCCATACTATAGCTTTTCTGGAGTTGCTTGTGTACCTTTTTTACAAATTCAACAGTGGATTGTCCTTGCACTAATTCTGTAGAAATGACAATAGGCATGGTCTTGACGAACATGCCGATACACTGCTGAAGGTTAGCACCAGCGTCACGTCCACTGCTAATGGTCAAATACACAGGATTCTCCTCTTTAATAAGCCGTTTGACAAAAATGGCAAAGGCAGCATGCATGAAGCTGTTAACCGTGATGTTGTTGACAGCACAGAAAGTATCAATCTGATGACTTGGCAGGCTGACTTCGATATTAGCAAAGTCGTCCCCGTCAGGTTCTAAATAACTGGGGAGTGATATCGCGTTAGCACCAGCCAACAATTCGTCATACCACAGTTCTGCTTCTTGTATCTTTTCTGTATTCTGAAGTTCTTCTTGCTCATAAAGTGCATAGTCGTAGGCCTGATAGCTCTCTTGCTTTAGAATATCTCCTTCATAAGCTCGCTTTAAGTCATTTAAGAATACTTTTCCAGACAAGCCATCGAAGATAATATGATGGACATCAAAGAACAGATAGGTCTTGTAAGGCGTCTTCAGCACTTCAAGTCTGTAGAGTTGATTATCTAACAGATGGAACGGGAGAACGCGTTTTTGGAAGAAAGCATTCTCTGGCTCTTCACAGAGTTCGCTGACGATTACTTCTACCGGGTCCTCATCATTACGTTGTAGGACAACTTTGCCATCAACCTCAATGAGTTTGGATTTCAGATATGGATGCGCGTTGACGACCTTTTTCAAGGCATTAACCATGCGGTTCGCATCTGTTCCTTCGAAAGCATAGACAAAAGGAATGTTATATTGAGTGGTATCAGGATTCTTCTTCCATTCCAAATAAATTCCTAACTGGTTCTCCATCAACGGATAAAAAGCGCGTTGTTCAAAGACTTGCAGAGTGCTGTCAGAAGCCTTAGAAAGCAGAGAAGCTATAGCCCGAACCGTTGGTTGTTTCATAATCTCTACCATCTTCACATAGACTTCGAAACGCTTTTGTAGAAGTGCGCTCAGGCGCATGGCTGCCAACGACGATAATCCCCAATATATCAAGTTGTCGGTAACACCTATCTGGGTAGTTTTGAGCATCTCGGTAATGAGCTCAAGAACCTGCTTTTCCTTCTCAGTTTCAGGTGCTACTCGTGTCTCGCTCGTTATCGTTGGAACAGGAAGTGCCTTACGGTTAATCTTGCCATTTGGGGTCATTGGTAAGCTATCCAGTTGCATCATAGCCGTTGGAACCATGAAGGCTACTAGCTTTTCAGACAGGAAAGACTTCAGTTCGTCTGTTTCTATGGTAACACCGGCCTCTTTGGGCACATAGTACAGACACAGATTCTCAACGCCACCAATCTCTTTTACTTGTGCAATAGCCTGGCTGATAAGTGGATACTGAAGAGCTCGCAATTCTATTTCTTCGAGTTCTATACGTAAACCACGAAGCTTGACCTGATTGTCCATACGTCCCAGATATTCCAGATCTCCAGAATTCGTCCATCTCACAAGGTCGCCTGTTTTATAGCATCTCTGGCCTCTGAACATGGTGAATTTGCCTTTGTCTTTATCAGCAGGATGCAGATAGCCTCGGGCCACCCCCTCACCTAAGACAATAAGTTCGCCAACGGCACCTTGCGGTACAGGCTGGAGGTCGGAATTCACCACATAAAGCTGATAGTTGGGCAATGGACGACCAATCAGTGAACGTTGATAGTTCCCTTCCAGACGATAATATGACGTAAATACTGTACATTCCGTAGGCCCATAACCGTTGTATAAAGTATAAGATGACGGTGCTGTCATAGGCAACAGTTTCTCACCAGCAACCGTCAATACGCGAAGTGAATGATTTTCGATTGTCGTGGCAAATAGATGACCAACCTGCGTTGTCATGAATGCCACTGTAATACCTTGTTCCTCCATATAGTTGTTTAGCAGAGGAAGGTCAAGCCTCATGTCACTAGGTATGACATAAACACAAGATCCTGTAATTAAGGCTGGGAACAAATCCAACATGTGGCAATCGAATCCAAAGTTGGCATAAGCCATCACCCGGTCATCAGTTCTAAGCCCGACCTCTTTGGAATACCAGTAACAGAAATTGACGATACTATGCTGTTCAAGAACCACACCTTTAGGAAGGCCTGTTGAGCCAGATGTATAGAGAACAACATAGTGCTGGTCGGGTTGGGGGCCAACCAGTGTTGTCATAATCTCAGGAAGATTCTTCAGTTGTTCAGCTGTCCACACCTCACCTTTGAAATCTGGCAAGGCCTTGCTTACACGGTCTCCTTCTGAAAGAATGAGTCTGACACCAGCATCTTCACACATGAATTGTAGTCGGTTTGCCGGGAATTTGTAGTCAAGAGGCATATAAGCTGCTCCCATTTTCATGATAGCCAAAGGATAGACAACCATCAAATCGGAACGGTCAATCATCACACCAACCGTATCTTCTGGCTTAACATGATAACGGTCGGTCAAAAAGGCTGCCAAACGATCGGTAATAGAGTCCAGCTCTTGATAGGAATAACATTTATCCTTGAAAACCAATGCAGGTGCAGCTGCTTGCTCTTTTGCCTTTTTACAGAAAAGACTAACCAGTGTCTCGCTTTTATCGAAGAGCATTTCCTGCCCAGCGCCCAAGAGGGCAATCTGGTCATATTCCTTCGTAGTCAACAAAGGTAAGTCAATTAGTCGGATAGTTTCGTTACCTATGAGTGTCAGTTGGCGTATAATCTGCTCATAACATTGAGCAAATTGCCTGATAAAGAACTCAGAATACCGGTTCTTCTGATAGTCTATGACCATCTGCAACTGCTGGGATTCCGGAAGAAGTTCCACAAAAAGGCACTTGCCTGTGGCATTACTCGTGAGTGATTGTGGATGAGATATATGCCCATCTAAAGTCAGTGCTGTTTGGAATCCTCCTTGATAGACAAAAAGAACATCGCTGTTAACATGACTGTTAAACGCACAAAGCTCGGCAAAAGAGAACAGGTCATGATTCATGCTGCCGAGTAGGATATTCTTCGTCTGTTGCAGCCATTCCCTAATCGTCGTATTTTCATTCCATGAAGTGTGTACGGCGATGGTTTTCACCATCATGGCAATAGTCCTTTGCGTTTTGAGATCGTTTCTACCGTTATATACTGTAGCAAAAAGAGCCTCACGATTATGTGTAAATACACCAAGTAGATAGCCGAATGCTGCAGTGGTAAGCACCTGAGCAGTTATGCCCAATCTGCGGCAGGATTGTTCAATTGTTTCTTGGTCGATTGCAATCAGATGAACATTTTCGCCAATTGATACTTGTTCTGAGTTGTTATCAGGGATGGGCAACGATGTGACGTCAAGGGCGCCAAACACCTTTTTATTCCATTCAGCAGCCATGCTATAGCTTTCGGTAAGGCGCAAGTTTGCTTCTTCCTGAGCCACTTCAAACCCGCTCCAAGTCTCTTTTTGCAAGGCATTATTTTCATAAGCCGAACTTATATCCTGGAGCAATATCTGCATCGATGTACCATCAAAAATGATATGATGAAAATCAACAAATAGATATACGCTACCAGTTGTCTTCAAGATTCGAATACGGAATAGCTGATCGTTGAGCAGATGGAAAGGCTGTTCAAGTTGAGACTTCAACTTCATGAATTCAGCCTCGCTTATTATTTCGACTTGCTGGTGATATGGTTCCTCGTCATTACGACATTGGCGTGGATGACCCTCTTCATCAACAAACAATCGGGTTTTGACATAGGGATGTGCTTCGACAACAGCCTCACAGGCATGTGCTAACCGATTTGTATCTATATCATCGGCAAGTCTGAATAGTATGGCGTTGTTATAGAGCGTATTACCCTGTTGCGACATACATTCCACGTATATGCCTAACTGAGTCTGACTTAATGGATAGTCTTTTTGTTGGGCGTAACTTACTTGTTCTGTATGTTCACAGGCCTCAGCTATCTTCTTTGGCGTGCGATTCACATATATTAATCGGGAAGAAAGCGTGAGTTCCGGACATAGTGTCTGGACTTCCATCACCCTGATACTGTCGCCGCCAAGCTCAAAGAAATCGTCGTCAATACCGACATGGTCAATGTTTAGCGCCTTTTCAAAGGCTTCACAAAGTTGGCGCTCAACATTATTTGTAGGTGCAGAATATGGAGGTCGAACAATACTTTCTGTTTTATCGGTAGGAGCAGGCAGAGCTTTACGGTCTGTCTTCCCACTTGGAAGAAGAGGGAAGCTATCCATCCGCACAAAATATGCAGGAACCATATAAGCTGGCAACTTGGAGAGTAAATTTTCACGGATAGTGTCTTCAGATACGTTGTCGGTGGCAATATAATAAGAGCACAAATACTGCCTGTCATTAGTGGTAAAGCCTTTAACAATAGCATTCTTGACACCAGAAACCTGCTTTATCACCATCTCAACCTCACCTGGTTCAACGCGCTGACCATTGATTTTTACCATCCAGTCTTTACGCTCAATATAAACAAGATTCCCGTCAGGTAGTTGACGGACGATGTCGCCTGTATGCAGCCATCCATATTTGAAAAGTTTCTCCGTGCTTATCGGGTCTTTATAATAACCGACTGCCAAATTTCCTTTCAGACAAAATTCACCTTCTTCACCCTGTGGAACTTCGTTTCCTTCTTCATCCATGATACAGTAATCTATATGGGGTCCTGGCTTTCCGATAGGAGTTGTCTTATATGACTTATCTACAACGAAAGTGGCACCGGCACCACAGGTCTCCGTCTGACCGTAATGGTTTATCAGTTTGAAATCCTCAAAATATATATTAGACAGACGCTCAGCACCAGTCATCACAAGTTTAAGGTCAGGAGACTTACTTTGGAAGTTGGCCAACACAGATGGTGGCAGGAATGTAAACTCTATGCAATGTTGTGCAAGATAGTTTTCTAATTGGTGGATGTCTTTGACTACTTCTGAATTAATGAGATGAATACATCCTCCCCGGTAAATGACACAGAAAAGAGAGCGACTTGCAATAAAAAAGAGGGGCATAGTCACTCCCATTATATAAAGATCTTGCTCTGCCAGCAGTTCATCCAAGGGGACAGGACTACCTAAAGAGCGGAAATTATGAAGCACACCTTTAGGGGCTCCTGTACTTCCTGATGTATAGAAAAGTGCATTGATATCTTCCTCATTCGGAAGTATATAGTTTTCTGCAGGTTCTGTCTTCATCATTGCCTGAATGATATCCTCGTTAATCAATAATGGGGATTCGCAATGATGCATGATATATTCAATGCGGTCTTTGGGGTATTTATCGCCCATGGGGACGATGGCATGACCTGCTAGCCATATACCGATTTCAGCTGCTACATATTCCATTGAAGTCGGCAGACTGATTCCTATGTATGAGTGAGGGGGGAAATTCTTTTTTTGTAAATAGCCAGTCACTCTGCAAGCCATTGTGAAGAGCTCTTTATATGTGGTCTGTCGCTGGCCATTTTGGTCAATGACAGCAATCTTGTCTTCATTTGTCTTCAATGAATCCAATAGCCTGAGTATGAACTTAGCCGTGCTCTGTTGTGGCATGTTTTATTTGGTGATTGGTATAGTGAATGTAAAACTGGTACCTTGGTTCTCTTCTGATACGAATGTTACTTTGCCGTGATGCTTATTCTCAACGATATCGCGCACAATATTCATACCAAGGCCTGTTCCTTCGCCTACGGGCTTTGTGGTAAAGAAGTTCTCAAAGATCTTCTGTTTTACTTCATCGCTCATGCCGACTCCATTGTCAGTCATCGTGATGATGCAGTTGTCGTCCTGTTTGCTGACACAGATGCTCACCTCGGACTTGTAGTCCTCAGGTGCACTCTGCGATTTCTTCCATACAGCATAAAGCGCATTATTCATGATGTTGAGAATAGCGCGACTCAGATCCTGTGGAATGACCATCATGCAGGGGAGACCTTCTTCGTATTGCTCATGGATGCTGACATTGAAGCCTTTATGATTGGCACGCATAGCATGATAACTCAGCCATACATATTCTTTTACCAGTTTACAGATATCTGTTGGCAAGAATTCTCCCTCTTTGCCTCGTGAGACGAGAAGAATACCACGGATGATGCTGATAGCCCGCTCACCGTGTTCTACAATCTTTCCCATATTCTCCTTGAGGTCTGAGACAATGTCTTCCAAATCCTCACGGTCCTCCTCAGGAATATTCTCTTCGTTGTCCTTTACAATCTCCGTCAGGTCTTTCAGCAGCTTGTCTGACATCTTACTGAAATTGATGACGAAATTGAGTGGATTCTGAATCTCGTGGGCAATGCCAGCACTCAAGATTCCAAGAGAAGCTAACTTCTCTTGTTTCTGTAGTTGTTCCTTGAGTTGTTTGATTTCTTCTTCCATAAGCTTATTGGGTTATTGCGGGCAATGTAATAGTAAATGCTGTAAATTCGTCTTTCTGCGATTTCACAGTGATGTCGCCCCCATAGGTCTGAATAATTTCACGACTCAGATAGAGTCCCACACCGGAAGCCTCACCAGTGGTCTTGGTCGTAAAGAAGGGGTCGAAAATCTTGTTGATAATCGTGTCCTCAATGCCGATACCATTATCTCTTATCACAATCTGAGCCATATTATTCTTCTTCGTTAGAGTCACGTCAATCTCGGGTGTAAACTCCTTGCGTTTTGCCTTCTTTTTGACGGCATAGAGCGAATTGTTCAACAGACTCATCAACGACGAGCTCAGCAGTTCGGGGTTAGCCTTTATATAAATAGGTGTAGTCGGACATTCGAACACACATTTGATATGATATTCCGTGATATCCTTCTCATAGTATGTATTCAACATCTCCTCGTCCTTATGCATCATGGATACCAAGTCTGTCTTAATGATACCGCTTGAACGGTCTTTCATTACTTCTTCCATGGCTTTCAGGGTGCGGGTGGTGTTGGCACCATGTTCACTGACTTTTTCCAGGTTGCCCTTCAGCATACCGAGCACGTCGATAGTATCGTCATAGTTCTCTGGGTCCATGTTGTCTTTCTCGTCTTCTATATTAGCCGTGACGTCGTCAACC
>JAEEGL014285443.1_pt1 | contig 10075 bp, 8 predicted proteins | sample 9134231 | NCBI WGS metagenome assembly JAEEGL01 (sample SAMN16246548, study PRJNA631951) | gut metagenome | biome: gut microbiome; feature: rumen; material: fiber-attached | host: Bos | place: Iran: Karaj | collected 2018-10 | reverse complement strand
GCTCGCCTACTCCGACGAGGAGCTCAAGGCGATGCATGAGGCCGGCGTCTACAATACCTGGGAAGATCTGAAGGAAAAACTCAATGGCTGATATATTAACACTCGGGATAGACCTGGGCTCCACCGCCTCCAAGTGCGTCGTACTAAAGAACGGCAAAGAGGTAGCGGGAAGCTCCATAATAGATTCCGGAGCGGGCACCACAGGCCCCCAGAGGGCCTTCGAGGCCTGCCTTAAGGACGCGGGGATAGAGCAGGGACAGCTCAGCAACATCACGGCCACAGGCTACGGGCGCAACAGCTTCGAGGCCGCGGACTTCGTAATAAGCGAGCTCTCCGCGCACACCCTCGGTGTGCATACCATGTACCCCCAGGCAAGGACGCTCCTGGACATAGGCGGACAGGACGCCAAGGTGATGAGCATAGGCGAAAGCGGAAGGCTTGAGAACTTCCTTATGAACGACAAGTGCGCAGCCGGCACCGGACGCTTCCTGGAGGTAATGGCCAGGATACTGGAGGTAGGAGTTGCGGATCTTAAGGACCTTGACGCCAAGGCGGAAGGCACCATAAGCATCAGCTCCACCTGCACGGTGTTCGCGGAGTCGGAGGTCATATCGCAGCTTGCCAAGGAGGCGGACATCCCCAGCCTGGTGCGCGGGATAAACGCTTCGGTGGCGGCCAAGGCGGCAAGCCTTGTAAAGAGGCTGGGCGTTAAGGAGCCTGTATACATGACAGGCGGCGTGGCCAGAAACACAGGAGTAGTAAGGGCTCTTGAAAAAGAGCTAGGAACAGAGATTACAGTATCCGAGATACAGCAGATCAACGGAGCATACGGCGCTGCGGTATACGGTTACGGAAAGGTCAGATAATGGCAGATAATAAGTTTTTAACGCCCGAAGGAGAAAAGAAACCCGGAAAGGTAGTCCTCAGGGAACTGCAGGACAAGATAGCGCAGGATGTTTTCGACGCCAAGGCCAGAGGAGAAAAGATAGGCTGGTGCGCGTCCAACTTCCCGCAGGAGATATGCACCGCGATGGATATCAAGGTGGCGTATCCCGAGAACATGGGAGCCGCGGTAGGCGCCAAGGGCGGCGGCCTGAGGATGTGCGAGGAAGCGGAGGCCATGGGCTATTCCAACGACATCTGCTCCTACGCGAGGATCAACCTGGCCTACGCAAAGTCCGATGACTGCGCGGAGCTCCAGATCCCCAGACCAGACTTCCTGCTCTGCTGCAACAACATCTGCAGCTGCATGATGAAGTGGTACGAGAACCTGTCCGTAGAGCTTAACATCCCGCTCCTTATGATAGACATTCCGCACCTTACCGAAAAGACCTGCGACCCGGACCGCATAAGATACATCCGCGCGCAGTTCGACGACTGCATTGCAAAGCTCGAGGAGATCACCGGCAAGAAGATGGACTACGACAAGCTCCAGGAGGTAATGGAAGTCTCCCAGAGATCCTCCAAGGCGTGGCTGAGGGCCATCAGCTGCATGGGCGCGGAGCCCAGCCCGTTCTCCGGCTTTGACGTGTTCAACACCATGGCCGTTGCTACCGTAGGCAGAGGCACCGTTGAGGCCGCGGAGGCCTTCGAGTACCTTGCTGACGAGTACGAGACCGCCATCAGGGAAGGAAGATCCACCTTCAAGGGCGAGGAAAAGTACAGGATACTCTTTGAGGGAATAGCCTGCTGGGCAAACCTCAGGACCACCTACAAGACACTCCAGAGCAGGGGCATAAACCTCACTTCCACAATATACGGACCGGCGTTCAGCTTCCTCTACAGCAATCTGGACGAGCTCATGGCGGCATACTCCTACGTGCCCAACTCCTACTGCTTCGACAAGGAAGTGGAGCTGCGCGTAAACGACGCCAAGGCCAAGAAGGTGGACGGAGCCATAATACACATCAACCGTTCCTGCAAGCGCTGGAGCGGCAACTCCTACGAGCTGGAAAGGCAGCTGAGGGCTCAGGCGGGCATCCCGACCATGACCTTCGACGGCGACCAGTCGGATCCCAGAGTCTTCTCCGAGGCCCAGTACGAGACCAGAGTAGAAGCTCTCGTGGAGATCATGGAAGCCAATAAGCAGCAGAAGAAGGAGGCCAGGTAATGAGCGATTTAAGAAAGACCATAGACGGGCTTAAGGAGATAGCGGCAAGCCCCAGAAAGCAGCTGGACCGCGTCCTTGCGGAAGGCAAAAAAGCCGTGGGAGTGATCCCGTACTTTGCTCCGGAAGAGCTTGTATACGCCGCCGGCATGGTGCCGTTCGGCATGTGGGGAGCCGAGACTCAGGTGACCGAGTCCAAGAGGTACTACCCCGCGTTCTACTGCTCCATACTGCACACCGCGCTGGATCTGGGCATCAAGGGCGAGTTCAAGGGACTCTCCGCTGTGATGATCCCGCTCACCTGCGACAGCCTCAAGGGCATGGGCACCAACTGGAGGTTCGGCGTAAAGGACATCCCCGTTATAGACGTTGCCTACGCCCAGAACAGGACCATCCCCGCAGGAGAGGAGTTCACCGAGAGCCAGTTCAAGAAGATACGCGGCCAGGTGGAGGAGATAGCCGGCTGCAAGATAACCGACAAGGCGCTGGCTGCCGCCAACAAGGTCTACAACGCAAACAGGAAGGAATGCCTGCGCTTTACGGAGCTTGCGGCAAGCCACTCCAAGACCGTAAGCCTTGTGGACAGGGCGATGGTGCTTAAGGCAAGGTACTTCATGGAAAGAGACGCGCACACTGCTCACCTTAAGGTCGTAAACGACGCTCTTTCCGCAATGCCGGCAGAAGCCGCCGCGGGCAAGAAGATAGTCACCACAGGCATCATTGCGGATTCTCCGGAGCTTCTTGGGATACTGCAGGACAACGGCTTCGTTATCGCGGCAGACCAGATAACCCACGAGTCAGTGGACTTCAGGGCTCTTGCGGATGAGACCATAGACCCGGTGAAGGCTCTCGCAAAGAGGCTCAATGACATAAAGGGCAGCTCCGTGCTCTTCGACCCCGCCAAGTCCAGGAACACCGAGCTTGCGCAGATCGCCAAGGCCTGCGGAGCCGACGGAGTGCTCTGGGTGCTGACAAAGTTCTGCGACCCTGAGGAGTTCGATTACGTTCCCGCCAAGGAAGTGCTCGACGCCGCCGGAATACCCATGCTGCAGATAGAGATAGACCAGCAGATGGTCAACTACGAGCAGGTAAGGACTGCCATAGAGACATTCAAAGACATTCTGTAACACAGGAGAAAGTTTCCTGTATCATTCGGCCCGCCCGGCTCTCCGGACGGGCCGTTCTTTTTTCCGACAAACCGGGGGCTTTTTTAATTTTTTAACAAAATTGTCTGACTACCCTAAAAACGCTTGCATTTGTTGTTTGACTGCGCTAAAATACCAAACAATATTACTTTTTTGATTCCGGCACGCGGAAAGGAGGATGCTCATGGATCTTTTCATTAAATTAGCAATGCTTATAGTCTTTTTTGCAGTAATGGTAGGTGTGGGCATCTATTGCCGCAGGCATTCTACCGACGTCAATGGTTTCGTGCTCGGCGGCAGGAGCGTAGGGCCCTGGCTCACCGCCTTCGCTTACGGAACGTCCTACTTCTCGGCGGTAATATTCGTCGGATACGCCGGGCAGTTCGGCTGGAAATACGGCATTGCCGCCAGCTGGATAGGCATAGCCAACGCTCTTCTGGGATCGCTGCTTGCGTGGGTGGTACTCGGCAGGCGCACCAGGGTAATGACTCAGCACCTGGACTCCGCCACCATGCCGCAGTTCTTTGAGACGCGCTTCGGCAGCAGAGGCCTCAAGACCGCTTCCTCGGCGCTCATATTCATATTCCTGATACCCTACACGGCGTCCCTGTACAACGGACTTTCCAGGCTGTTCGGGATGGCGTTCAACATCGACTACTCCGTCTGCGTAATAGCCATGGCTGTCCTGACTGCCGTCTACGTAATAGCCGGAGGCTACATGGCCACGGCCATAAACGACTTCATCCAGGGCATAATAATGCTGGTGGGCATAGTCGCCGTGGTGATAGCGGTCCTAAACAGCCGCGGAGGCTTCATCGCCGCTCTTGACGGCCTTGCAAAGGTCCAGGACGCTTCCGTGTCCTCAACTCCGGGAATATTCGCGTCCTTCTTCGGACCGGACCCGGTGAACCTCCTGGGCGTAATGATACTCACGTCCCTGGGAACCTGGGGACTTCCGCAGATGGTGCAGAAGTTCTACGCCATCAAGAGCGAGGGCTCCATCAAGAAGGGCACCGTCATCTCCACGTTCTTCGCCATCGTGGTGGCCGGCGGCTGCTACTTCCTGGGCGGTTTCGGAAGGCTCTTCTCGGACCAGGTGAACGTCGCCAGAGACGGTTTCGACTCCATAATCCCCTCGATGATGTCAGGGCTTCCGTCCCTGCTTATAGCCGTGGTCGTGGTGCTGGTGCTCTCCGCGTCCATGTCCACGCTCTCCTCGCTGGTGCTGACGTCCAGCTCCACGCTTACTCTTGACTTCCTGCGCGACACCGCGGGCGTCAAGATGGACGAGAAGAAACAGCTCTTCCTGATGAGAGTTCTCATAGCGGTTTTCATAGTTTTATCCGCAGCGATAGCGATACTGCAGTACCGCTCCAGCGTTTCCTTCATAGCCCAGCTTATGGGCGTGTCCTGGGGCGCTCTTGCAGGCGCCTTCCTGGCTCCGTTCCTCTACGGGCTCTACTGGAAGCGCACCACCAAGGCCGCGTGCCTGGCGAGCTTCATATTCTCCACAGTTGTGATGCTCCTGAACATCTTCGTAAGGAGCAGCTTCCCGGCCATCATCCAGTCCCCGATAAACGCAGGCGCGTTCTGCATGCTGGCGGGCATGGTGATAGTGCCTGTGGTGAGCCTGCTCTCGCCCAAGCCGGACCCGGTGCGCGTGGACGATATCTTCTCCTGCTACAGCCGCAGGGTCACCGTCTCCGTGAAGGATTCCATAGGAAGAGAAGAAGAGGGCAAGGACTACTGATCCCGCGTGTCCATAAGACAGGACACGGCCGAAAGTATCGCCGCTTGACAGCGCTGAAAATACGGGTATAATATACGCATAGTTATGATAGAGGCTGCGGCTGACAAGAGTACGCGCAAAGCGCGGAAAGGGGATGCCGCCGAAGGGCTTCACAGGCAATAAGGCCTGTGCGGTGCCTGGGACGCAGGATAAGATCCTGCGGACTGTCGCGCTTTAAGCGCGGAGAGCTGTCATGAACGATACCGAAAAATCGGCCGGTCATGATGGATGTCATGACCGGTCTTTTATATTTTTTCTTTTTTCGAAGGGCGCGTTTGCCCGAAAGGAGTCTTATGAACGTTTTGAACACTGCGTGGTCGCTGCTGCCGGCTCTCATAGCCATAGTGCTGGCACTGATCACCAAGGAGGTATACTCCTCGCTGTTTATCGGCATCCTGGTGGGAGGCGTGCTGTACGCGGGCTTCTCCCTGTCCGGAGTGCTGCAGCACGTATTCGTGGACGGCATGGTAGGACAGCTGTCCGACGGCTGGAACGTAGGCATACTGGTGTTCCTGGTGATCCTGGGAGCCATGGTAATGCTCATGAACCGCGCCGGAGGCTCAGCCGCGTTCGGCCGCTGGTCCGTGGCACACGTAAAGACCAAGGTGGGCGCGCAGATCGCCACCATGATCCTGGGTGTGCTGATCTTCATCGACGACTATTTCAACTGCCTCACCGTAGGTTCCGTAATGAGGCCTCTTACCGATAAGCACGGCATCTCAAGGCAGAAGCTTGCGTACCTGATAGACGCCACCGCTGCTCCGGTCTGCATCATCGCACCGATCTCCTCCTGGGCGGCTGCAGTTACCGGTTCCGTGGACGGCGTTAACGGTCTGGACCTGTTCATCAAGGCCATCCCGTTCAACTTTTACGCACTGCTCACCATAGTGATGATGCTGGTGCTGTCCCTGGGCAAGTTCGATTACGGCCCGATGAAGCTGGCCGAGATGAGCAAGAAGCTCAGCCACGCGGACGATCCCATGCCGCAGTCCTCCATGACAGGCGCCGAGGATCAGCCCAACCCGCCGGTCAGTCCCAAGGGCAAGGTGATCCACCTTATCCTTCCGATAATCATCCTTATAGTAAGCTGCATCATAGGAATGATCTACACCGGAGGCTTCTTCGAGGGCGAGACCTTCTCTGCAGCGTTCGCAGGCTCCGACGCCTCCGTAGGCCTCATGTACGGCTCCGTGGTGGCGCTGGTGATAACCATAATCTTCTACCTCTGCACAAGGGTGCTGAACTTCAAGGAGTGCATGAACGCTCTGCCCGAGGGCTTCAAGTCTATGGTGCCGGCGATCCTGATACTTACCTTCGCATGGACGCTTAAGTCCATGACAAGCTCCCTGGGCTCCGATGTGTTCGTGGAGACCTTCGTACAGAGCTTCGCGGATAAGGAAGCAATAATGAACCTGCTTCCGGCAATAGTCTTCGTTATCGCTACGATAATAGCCTTTGCCACAGGTACCTCCTGGGGCACCTTCGGGATACTCATCCCGATCGCAGCAGGCGTCTTCAAGAATAACATAGCCAACCCGATGATGGTGATGGCAGTTTCCGCCTGCATGGCCGGCGCCGTATGCGGAGACCACTGCAGCCCCATCTCGGATACCACGATCATGGCCTCGGCGGGCGCCCAGTGCGAGCACATACAGCACGTCAACACACAGCTGCCGTACGCGCTGACCGTAGCCGCGGTATCCTTCGTGAGCTATATAATAGCGGGCTTTGTCAAGAACGCGGTGATATCGCTGCTGATAGGCATAGTGCTTATGGTAGCGGTGCTGCTGCTCATAAAGAGCATTTCGGCAAGGAAGACCGTTCCTGCGGCAGAATAGGGCACGGCTCCGCCCGCTCAACAGAAAAAACACAGATCAAAAGACCGGCTCCGCTGCGGGGCCGGCCTTTTATCGTACATAATATGGGTCTGTCGACGCGTTTTCGGACTTTTTGGTGCTTTTGCAGGCCTTCTGTCCGAACTTTTGCGTTGCAGCACGCGAATATGGAATTTTTTACTGACATGAAGGCTGTTTTCCCTGCGAAATCGGCAGTTTCGGACATAAGATTGGCGGATTGCGACCTTAAATCCCTCACAACAGACACTTAAAACGGGTCATCGGGCCAAAAACTACGGACAGTAACGCGTAATTATGCTCAAAAAGTCCGAAAACCCGTCAACACGACCGGCTTTGAGCTGCAGGCTCAGCGTTTCAGCCACTCTTCTATTACTGCAATGTCCTTAAGGTCCTTGGGACGGCGCCATTTGCGCTTGCGCTCCAGTATGTCTTCCAATGTCTGGCAGCGGTAGCCGTCTATGATGTCGTAGGCACGGCCATCCATGTCAGCCTTCATCTGCACGTCCTCGAAAGGAACATAGCAGCCGTCCTTATCCCTGGGGCAGCTGGCAAGGTCCAGCTTCGCGGCCAGCGTTTCCGACACGCAGATGTCCATGTCCGCGGTGGTCTCGCGAAGGCCGCGCAAAAGCAACGACCCTCCGGAGAGGATCAGGAACTCGGATCTGGGCAGATCCAGCTTCTCAAGTTTCTCCATGAATTCCTGTCTGTTCACGGCATATATTCTACCACAGAAAGTGCTTGTAAAAAAAGAATCCGAAAAAATAAAAAAGATGCTTGCAAAGATCCTCCGGGCATGCTATTATACTTCCTTATTTTAAAGGAGGTACACGATGAGAAAGTCATTTAAAGTCAACGGAATAGACTGCGCCAACTGCGCCGCAAAGCTGGAGAGGAACATCGCAAAGATAAAGGGCGTTGAGTCCTGCGCCGTGGTGTTTGCCACCCAGAAGCTGGTGCTGGAGGCCCCGGACGACAAGTTCGACGCCGTGCTTGCAGAGGCAGTAGCGGTTACGAAAAGGCTTGAGCCGGATTGGGAGATAGTTCAGTAGTGGATCCGCGTCTTAAGCTTGCGATAGTAATAGTAATATATCTGGCGCTCGGCTGGAAGGTGCTCCTTACCGCGGGGAAGAACATCATACGCGGGGAGATCTTCGACGAGAACTTCCTGATGACGGTGGCCACCATTGGCGCGCTCTGCGTGGGCGAGTACGAGGAGGCCATCCTGGTGATGCTGCTCTACCGCGTGGGCGAGTTCCTGCAGGACAGGGCGGTGGACAAGTCCAGGAAGTCCATCTCGGATCTGATGGACATACGCCCGGACTATGCCAATGTGCAAAAGGACGGCGAGTGGATACAGGTGAAGCCCGAGGAGGTTCCCGTGGGCACGCTGATACTGGTAAAGCCCGGCGAGAGGATACCCCTGGACGGGATAGTCGAGGAGGGCTTCTCCCGCATAGATACCGCGGCGCTCACCGGCGAGTCTCTGCCTGTGGATGCCTCTTGCGGCAGCGAGGTCCAGAGCGGAACGATCAATCTGGACGGGCTCCTTAAGATACGCACCACCGCGGCGTCGGAGGATTCCACCGCGGCCAGGATACTGGATCTGGTGGAGAACGCTGCCGCCAGCAGGGCAAATTCCGAGAAGTTCATAACCAAGTTCGCAAGGTACTATACACCCATAGTCTGCGGCCTTGCGGTGCTGCTGGCCGTTATCCCGCCGCTGTTTTTCCACGGCGTATGGGCGGACTGGATACACAGGGCGCTGTCGTTCCTGGTGGTGTCCTGCCCCTGCGCGCTGGTGATCTCCATACCGCTGGGCTTCTTCGGCGGAATAGGCGGAGCGTCGTCCAAGGGCATACTGATAAAAGGCGGCAATTACCTGGAGGCTCTCTCCAAGGCGGACGCCATAGCCTTCGACAAGACAGGCACGCTGACAAAGGGCGTGTTCAAGGTCATAGCGGTGCACCCGGAGGGCATCAGCGAGGCGGAGCTTCTGGAGCTTGCCACGCTGGCCGAGAGCTTCAGCAACCACCCCATAGCAAGGTCCCTTGCGGACGAATACGGAAAGCACGTGGACAAATCCAGGGTCCGCGATGCCAAGGAGACTCTCGGGCAGGGCATAACCTCTGTAGTTGACGGAAAGACAGTCTCCTGCGGCAGCCACAAATACATGCATACGCTGAATCTGGAGCATGAGGACTGCCACATTCCGGGCTCCAACGTGCACGTTGCCGTAGACGGGGTGTATGCCGGCCACATAGTCATCTCCGACGAGATAAAGGACGAGGCCGGGCAGGCGCTTAAAGAGCTCAGGGAGCTTGGCGTAAGCCGTCTGGCGCTTCTTACCGGCGACAAGGAGGCCATGGCAAAGTCCGTTGCGGACGAGCTTCCGGATCTTACCGAGTACCACGCGGAGCTGCTGCCTCAGGACAAGGTAGGGATCACTAAGAGCATGATGAAGGAGCTTCCTTCCGGAAGAAAGATGGCCTTCGTGGGCGACGGCATAAACGACGCTCCGGTGCTTACCGTTGCGGACGTGGGCATAGCCATGGGAGGCATGGGTTCCGCGGCTGCTGTGGAGGCTGCCGACATAGTGCTTATGAACGACAAGCCCACGGACATCTCCCTGGCCGTGCGCATAGCCCGCAAGACCATGGGAATAATAAAGCAGAACATCATCTTCTCCATAGGAGTAAAGATAGTGGTCCTGATCCTTGCGGCCTTCGGAATAAGCAGTATGATCCTTGCGAGCTTCGCAGACACCGGCGTGTGCCTGCTGGCGATACTCAACTCCATGAGGGCGCTGAGGATAAAGTGACCACTGGAGCTCTCTGATAATATGTAATAACGGCAGGTCTGAGGACCTGCCGTTTTTCCATGCATTATCAATTTGTTATAACAGCATCAGTTGCCGGCTGTAACGATCTTCGCCTGCTACACTCCTCTGAGCTGCGCGCCGGGGACGTATTCTCTGGCCGCGGCAAGCATCTCGTTAAGCTCCGCCTTGCTGCAGGACGTAAAGCCGTCCCTGAGTATGTCTCCGGAATCCGTAAAGTTCTGGAGGAAGTACTTTTCCTCTCCTTCCAGCTCCTGCGCCATCTTCCTGACGTCGTCAACGGTATGGAGCTCTTTTACTATTGTGGTGCGGTATTCGTGCTCCACGCCGCTCTGCCTTATG
>JAEEGL014004357.1_pt1 | contig 10075 bp, 3 predicted proteins | sample 9134231 | NCBI WGS metagenome assembly JAEEGL01 (sample SAMN16246548, study PRJNA631951) | gut metagenome | biome: gut microbiome; feature: rumen; material: fiber-attached | host: Bos | place: Iran: Karaj | collected 2018-10 | reverse complement strand
CTGCGTCCCAAAGCCGCTTACGCACCGCTGCACCGAGGCACCCGAGCCGAAAGGCGCGTCCTGAAAACACCTTCTCCTCGCTGCGTTTCGCTTTGCTCACCCTGAATGATCCACCTCGCTCTCCGCCGGCTCGCTTTGCTCCGCAAAGCTCTGGCCGCGCTTCGCGCGTCGCCGGCGGGATCACATAGAGGCCGCCGTTTTGCTTCGCAAAACGTCCGGCTCGCTTACGTCCGAGGCAGACCGCGCACGGGTTTCGCTTCGCTCTCCCCGTGCGGGTTCGCTTTGCTCACCCTGAAGACAGAAAAGGCACGACGCCTCTGTGCAAGCACAGGCGTTGAATGATCTGCTCTGGCAGGTGCACGAGGCAGACCGCGCACATCCTCGCTTCGCTCGTCTGTGCGGGTTCGCTTTGCTCACCCTGAAATCAAAAAAAGACAACCTTTCTCATGTAAACATGAGCGGTTGTCTGTTTTTTGATTTCGCTGCCTCTATAACGAAAATGAAGCACCGTCCCCGCAGCATATTATCTGCAAAAACAATGCTCCAAGTGCTCCCTCAGGGGCTCGAACCCTGGACACCCTGATTAAGAGTCAGGTGCTCTTCCAACTGAGCTAAGGAAGCGATTTCCTGCGTCTCTTCCGAAACGCAAGAATGATTATATAACAGGTTTACGGGAAATGCAAGCGTTTTTTCAAGTTTTTTTATCCCTCGCCCGGCATACTGCCGTCGCGGTACATCGAGAACTTGTCCATCGGGTAATTTTTCAGATTTTCGAGGATTCCGCGCTTGTCTGCCTGCCCGAGGAGGTTCGTCCGCGCCTTCAGCACCTCATTTTCGGCCCGGTGCTTGGAAGGGCCGCCGACGCAGCCGCCGGGGCAGATCATGCATTCCACGAAGTCCGTGTCCAGCTTTCCGACCTTCAGGAGGAGCATGGCTTTCCGGCACTCGTCTCCGCCGGCCACGGTCATGACGCGGATGTCGTCGACGTCTTCGCCCATCTCCTTCATCACCTCAAGCACCGCGCCGCCGACGCCGCCGCTGCCGGCGAACTTCTTGCCGAAGACGGACGCCTCCTGGTACTCGCCTTCCGCGGGCTCGATGGCAACGCCCTTCGCGTCCAGCATCGCCACGATCTCTCCGTAGGTCAGCGCGTAGTCCGCGGATTCCTTGATGAACTCGTTCTGGGTCTCTCCCTTTTTCGCGATGCAGGGGCCGATAAAGACCGTGACGCAGTCCGGATCCAGAGACTTCAGATAACGCGAGACCGCGACCATCGGCGAGACCGTCGTCGACTTATTTTCCGCATAGATCTTCGGGAAATGATGATGCAGCATCGAGATGAATGCCGGGCAGCAGGAGGTCGTCATGATCTTGCCCTCCTTGCGGGCCTCGATCCACTCCTTCGCCTCATAGGCCGCGGTCATGTCGCCGCCGAGGCCGACCTCTACCATATCCGCGAATCCGGCCTTCTTGAGTGCCTGGCGGATCGCTCCCATCGTCACGTCCTTGCCGAACTGGCCTTCCGTCGCCGGCGCGCACATCGCGATGACTCGCTTGCCGGCCTGGATCGCGCGGATCACGTCCACCGTGTAGATCTTCGAGCCGATCGCGCCGAACGGGCAGTTGTGAATGCAGTGTCCGCAGTGGATGCATTTGCTCTCGTCGATCTGGCAGATGCCCGCCTCGTCATAGAAGATCGCGCCGACCGGGCAGGCCTTCTTGCAGGGGCGCTCCTGGTGCACGATCGCACCGAACGGGCAGGCCTTCGCGCACTGGCCGCAGGATTTGCACTTGGTCAGATCGATGTGCATCTTCGAATCGCCGGGGGTGATCGCGCCGAACTTGCAGGAGTTCAGGCACGCTTTACCGAGGCAGAACCGGCACACGTCGGTCACAAAATAGTCCTGGATCGGGCAGTCGTCGCACGCGGCCGGAATGACCTGGACCACATTCCTGGACTGGTGAGAGGGCTCCGGGCACTCGCCCATCGCCAGGCGGATACGCCCGCGCACGATCTCTCTCTCCTTGTAGACGCAGCAGCGGTACTCCGCTTTGGGTCCCGGGCTCACCTCGTAGACGATGCGGTCGGTCTCCTCGGGAGTCAGTTTCTCCTCCCAGGCCAGCCGGCATACCTCACGAAGTATGAAATGCTTTAACTCCACAATCCCTTTGTCGTTGGTGATCATCGCTTTTCTATCCTCCCAGATAAGTTTTCATTTGTTTCGATCTATATGGTCCGATGACTCTACTCACTCACTGAATTGAGCTTCGCGTCGTCGATCTTGCCCCAGGCGCCGTTTCCTTCGCCCGCGCATTTCACATGAAGGCCGACCGTGACCAGCTCCCCTTCCGGCACGGTAAACTTCGCCACCCCGCCGGTGTGCCAGTCGTTGTACCAGGTGATCTCCATGAGGTCGCCCCTGATCATCTCGCCGCCCAGCATCACGAACGGATAGATCTCGGTCTCGCCGGCGTCGCCGCCCATGATCGAGATCTCGAACCGGTAGTCGCCCGCCGGGAGGGCCCTGACCAGCTGCATGAGGTTAAAGTCCACCGTTCCGGGCTTCGCGCTCCAGAAATGCATGTGCCAGGTGCCGGAGAGGGAGTCGGTCCCCTTCTCTTCGGCGTAGATCTGGTCCGCGCCGCCCCGGTCCTCAATGAACCAGCCCTCGGAGCCCCCGTCCTCAAATCCCGGATTCTCCAGGAAATTGTACTCGACCATCGACAGATAGCAGCGGGCCTGCATGCCCTCCGCTTCGCCGGCGATCTCGTACTTCGCGGGGCCGCCCTCGTACATCTTCTGAAGCTCTGCGTCGGTCACCTTCCAGGTCACCGGCACCTCCTGCTTCGAGCCGTCGTTCATGACCGCGTTCACCTTCTCCGGCATCGCGATCGTCCCGTTTAAGTCCACCTCGAGATAGGTGTCCTCCAGCGCATCCGCCTTCACCGGGACCTCATTGCCGTAGCGGATCAGGTTGAAGACCTGCAGAGACTCGAGCGGCTTGCCCTCCGCGTCAAACATCGCCTGGTTGTCCACCGCGCTTCCGCCGTAATACTTGCCCGCGTCGTCCGGGTCATAGGCCGCCGCGTAGCTCGAGGCCCAGCCCGAACCGTATTTCTCCCAGAGCGCCGAATTCTCCTCCCAGGAGCTTCCGCCGACACTGATCCAGGTGCCCTCCCAGTAGACCACGCCCAGGCAGTCCTTCGCGTGGTTCGCGGCGACGTCGAAGACATCGCGCACTGAATTGGCCTGCCCCTGCACGGTGTACGGATAGTTCTTGACCACCGCGCTGCCGTCGCCGATGGTGTTGCCGGAGAAGTCCGTGTCCTCCCCGGTGAATGCATAGGACGTCTCGACGATCAGCGTCTTCTTGCCGTAGGTCTGCGCGACCTCGCTCAGGACATTTCCCAGGTTCTCCAGCGTCCCGTGCCAGAACGGATAGTAGGAGCTTGCAAATACATCGTAGTCCACTTGGTAATAGTCCAGCTTCTTCGCGTAATCCATGTAGCGGCCCGCGGTCTCGGGGTTCGCGAAATGAACCGCCACCAGCGCCTTCGGGAAGACCTCCCTCGTCGCCTTCGCGCCGGCCTGCATGATGTACTGGATGTCGAACCATTTCGTCTCGCCTGCCAGCGCGCCGTTGGTCTCATTGCCCACCTGGACCATGCTGACCTTCACGCCGGCCTTCTTGAGCTTCTCCAGGCACTCCTTCGTGTACTGGTAAGCGGCCTCGGTCTTCTCCTCGATGGCCATGCCTTCCCAGGCCCGCGGGCACATCTGCTTGTTCGGGTCCGCCCAGAAATCCGAGTAGTGGAAATCCACCAGCAGGGACATCCCGAAGCTCGTCGCGCGCTTCCCGATCTCGACCGCGGTGTCGATATTGCAGTTGCCGCCGCCGAAGCCGTTGCCCTGCGCGTCAAACGGATCGTTCCATACACGCACGCGGACCGTGTTCACCCCGGCCTCCGCGAGCGTCCGGAACACGTCCTGCTCTTCTCCCGCATAATTGCGGTACACCACGCCGGACGCCTCCTCCGCAAGCACCGAGGACGCGTCCATGCCGCAGATGAAGTCCTCCGGCAGGTTCTCCACCTTCTTCACATAGAGCGAATTGCCCTCCAGCTTCTTCTTCGGAATCACATCCTTCACCGATCCTTTCCCGCATCCGGCCAGAAGCAGGCACAGACAGGCAGCCGCCACCCAGCACATTTTCTTCATCCTGTTACCCGTCACTTTCTGCAAATGATATATTTATGAATCGGATTGCCGAGCGCGGAGAACTTCTCCTCGTACTCGGTCATCACATTGCCCTCCGCAAATTCACTGTGGTGCAGGTCATAGGTGCACACAAGTATCTGCCATCCGGCCTCCCTCGCCTCATCCACCGAGAAGTCAAACAGCGGCCGGTTGTCGGTCTTAAACTCGATCTGCCCGCCCTCTGTCAGGATCTGGTCGTAGCGGCGCAGAAATTCCCGCGACGTCAGCCGCCGCTTCGCGTGCCGGTCCTTCGGCCACGGATCCGAGAAATTCAGGTAGATCCGGTCCGCCTCGCCGGGCGCGAAGACCTCACACACCTCCTCCGCCTCCATGCGGATGAAGCGCAGGTTCGGGGCCTCCGTCTCCTCCTGCTTGTCCAGCGCCCGGATCAGGACGCTCGAATACTTCTCGATGCCCAGATAGTTGATCTCCGGATGAAGCGCCGCCATCTCGCTGATGAATTTGCCCTTCCCCATACCGATCTCGATGTGGAGCGGACGGTCGTTCCCGAAGAGCTCCCTCCATCGCCCGCGGTATGATTTCGGATCGTTGATGACAAACCGGTTCTCCTCGATTCTCTCCCGTGAGCCCCTGATATTCCTAAGCCGCATGATACTTCCTCTCTGTCTTACATTCTGCTTATAGTGTAGCAAATGAATGCCGAAAAGACAAGAATCGCGCAAGAGGGGCCGGCCGGATTTCTCCGGTCGGCCCCTCTCCGATTAGTTCCATTCACTGACGATCTTGCTTACGGTCGGACCCTTCAGTTCTCCTCCGGATCGTTCCGCTTTCTGCGGATCACGAGGATGACCAGCGCAGCCGCTGCCGCGAAGAACGTGGTCACCGTCGCCGTCAGCGCGAAGCTGTCGCCCGTCTTCGGAGTGTCATCCGGCGTCTTGGTCGTCGTCTCCTCCTTCGTGGTCGTCTCTTCCTTGGTCGTGGTCTCTTCGGTCGTGGTTTCCTCCGTGGTCGTCTCCTCGGTTGTTGTTTCCTCGGTCGTCGTCTCCTCGGTCGTCGTCTCCTCGGTGGTCGTCTCCTCGGTCGTCGTCTCCTCGGTCGTCGTCTCCTCGGTGGTTGTCTCCTCCGTGGTCGTCTCCTCCGTGGTCGTCTCCGGCACGTGCGTGTTGGTGATCGTCTCACCGTCCGCCGCCTCCTCGACGTCCGCCGTGTAGCCCTCGATCTCGTCCTCCTTCACGGTGTACTTGATCTCCGCTCCGGATTCGTCGTACTTCTCAAGCCCGGAATACTTCACGGTATAGGTGCCGTCCCCGTTGTCGGTGACCTCCGGAATGACGTCCGGCACCTCCTCGTCCCCGTTCATCAGGTGCAGCAGAGCCGCAAATTCCTGCGCATCCGGCCGCAGCCCGTCCTTGTCTTCCTCATCGTCCCATTTCTTGGTGATCGTGATCTCGATCTCCTCCTGCTCCGGCACCGTGGTCAGATACAGGTGGTAGGTATGGGTCTCGTCATCATATTCCGCGTTCTCGTAGGACCAGACCGTGTTGCCGGTCCCGTAGACCGTGCCCGTGACCTTCAGGTCGGAAGAAGGCGCCTGCTCGGCCTTCTGCTCCAGCCCTTCTCCCAGAATCTGCCATGCAGACTCCTTGATCCTGCGGCCCGTGGGAACCTGGTCCTCCGGGAATGCCGGCACCGGGATGGTGTCCGGATACTCCGCGAACTTGTACAGGAACTTCGAGTAATCGCCTCGCTTGATCGCGTCGTCGGCAAATGCGTCGCCGCTGTCCGGGGTCTCCTCGATGAGCTCCGGATAATCTCCCTCCGGCACGATATAGTAATCCGCCGCGTCCTGCAGCTCCTGCACCGCGTCGTTGGTTCCCTGGGTGACATAATAGGTGTCGTCCTGATAGTCATCGCCGGTCAGCTCCTGATAGCCGCTGCCGTCCGCGTCCAGATAATACTTCACCTGGTACTTGGTGGTGACATAGACCTTCACCTTGCTGCCGCCCCGGACGTTGTCCAGCTGGCCGCCGGTCGGGCTCATCCAGTTGTACTTGTACTTCAGGCCGTCCTCGCTGCCGCCCTGCTCCGCGTAGACCGCGTCAATGATGAAGTTCTGCGTCGGATCCTTCGCGGAGAAATCCCCGTTCGACAGGTAATCCGCCAGCTCATCATCCGTGACGCTCTCCAGGATGAACTTGATGTTCAGGTCCGCGGCGTCGTCGTTGTGGTAGGTGAAATACATCGTCGCCGTGGCTTCTTCTTCCTCCTCCGCCGGCTCGCCCTGGCCCTTGCCTCCGAAGATGCTCGCGGCAAATCTCTTCAGCTTGCCGATCAGGCTTCCGGTATCCGCCGGGATCTGCTTGCCGCCGGGCACCCACAGCTCGCCGTCCTTATAGACCTCGATGTCGATCGAGCCCAGCCAGATCTCGTGATCCGGATGCGCGCTCGCGTCCTCCTGGTCGTTCTTGAAGTCCGCGATGCCGATGATCTTCTGGTCGCCCTCATCCGCGGTCACCACAGAGTCAAATCCCTTCACGGCGTAAACCGGATACAGGTCGATGTCCTCATCCAGCTCCATCGTGTCGTAGAGCTCCGCGTTGCATTTGCCGATCAGCTCATACTTCTCGCGGATCTCTTCCTTGACGTAGGCTTCCTTGAGTCCATCGTCGTAGTCGTAGAGGTTGGCCGAATCCTTCAGGCCCAGAAGCCCGGCCTTCTCCGGATTGCGGGTCCAGCCCACGAAGGTGTAATTCTGGCCGTCCACAGTGATCTCCGGCGCTTTGGCCAGAGAAACCGTGCCCACCGGGTAGATCGATCTGCTGGAGACCGTCTCGCAGTCGTCCTCATAGTAGGTCAGCGTCACGGTCTCGCCCTCGATGCGCCGGTAGATCTTGATCGGGATCCGGTTCTCCTCGTCGACGCAGCAGAAGTTCGACATCGGAGCCGTCGTTCCGTCCGAGAGCGGGCTCTCGTACGAAGCGCTGCCCATCCAGAGGTCCTTACTGTTGCCGCGCAGGTAGAACTGCCCGTCCACCAGGTAGAAGCTGATCTCCTTGCCGTTGCGGTAGAAGGTTCCGTAGTAGCCGTTGTCCTTCACATAGAGATATTTGCGGTAATAGCCGTCCACCGTGTGCGTCTTGGCAAATGAGAACTTCGCGACGTCCGCCTTCATGGACTTGACTTCGCCCAGCGTCATCGCCGCCGCGTTCTGCGCGTAGAGCACATTGTCCGCCTCGCCTCTCCAGGCGAAGGTTCTCTTCTCTTCCGAATTGGCACGCAGGTTGTAGATGAACTTCGCCTTCTCCGGTGCGGTCTGATACGTGACCGTATCCTCCTCCTCGGAGACGGCAAGGCCCGGATAATAGTAGTAATACTCGGTGTAATACCCGTACTGGTCGTCCCAGTGCGGCTCTCCCCACCAGTAGTCATACTCGTAGCTGCCGATGACACGCTCCTTGCCGTTCACATCCTCCGCCGTGATCAGGACCTCGTCATTCTCACGCAGGTCGTTCAGGTTCAGGATCTGATAATACCGGTCCACCTTCGTGCGCGTCGCGTCCGACTCATACTTCTCAACCTTCGTCGAGTAGATCTTGAATACCGCTGCCGCGGACATCGAGGTCTCGGTCGTCAGCGCGCCGTCCTTGATTCCCACGTACACGAGAGGGCTGTCCTCGCCGGCAACAGCGGCGATCACATACGACGCCGGCCGGAGGCCTTCCGCCTCGGACGAAACCGCATCCACCGGGATCAGGAAATACGGAACGCTGGTGGTCTTATAGTTGCTGAACTCAAAGCTTCCGTCCGCAAGCTTTAAGTTCGGGACACCGTTTTCCAATGATCCGTTCGTGTAGAAGGCCCAGGTATTGATCCCGAAGTAGTCCATACCGGTCACGTACATATACGAGCTGGTGCGCATCTCAGCCTTCTGCTTGGTCGTCAGCTTATCATAGCCGTCGCCGCCGGAGGCGATCGTCGCTTCCACAAGGCCCTCGGAGCAGAACGCGTAATCCTTGCCGTCCTGCTTCGTCCCGAGCACAAACTCGTAGAGATAGCTCGCGTTGGCATTCAGGGTCTCCTCAAGGTCGTTAAATGTCTTGACCAGTGTGTAATCCTTGTCATAGGAATAATCCGGATCCACTTCCTGATCCGTGAACACGTAGAATCTCGAGACGGTCAGCTCGCCGAATTCAGCCAGCTCTGCCAGGTACTCCCTGCCGCCATTGTTGTAATACGACACGTTATCCTGTACGGAGCCGATGCCCCAGCACTCAAACGTACCGTTTAAGTAGGTCCGGACCGGGTTCGGATACCGGAACTCCGTCATCCGGTACGGCTTGACCAGGGCGAAGGCGAGCGTCGCATTCGACTCCTCATACTGCGACTCCCCGCTCGCGAACTGATAGTAATCGCCGTAGTTCTCCCGGTAGCTGCCGTAATCGGGAGGGAAATACCCCGCCTTTCTCACGTGCATCCCGTCCTTGCTGTTATAGAAATAGCTCGCGCCGAAGAAATCCTGCATGTAGCGCAGCTGCGCGTAAGAGCTCTTCGTGACGGTGTAGGTGTTGTCCCCCTGAGGCGTGAAGACGATCGTTCCGCCGTTCGTGGAGCTGAAGATGGTATCCATCCCCATATCCGAGGCAGAATTGCCGAGGCGGAGCTTCTGCTTCACACCGTCCGCATCCTTCGTGGTCAGGCCCATGGACGACCCGTCATCACTGTTGACGACCTTGCTGGCCTTGAAGATGTACGGGCTGTTCTTGAGCGTGTTATTCTTCACCATCCAGGGCTGGTCGATGCCCAGGAAATCCGTAAGCTCCACCGCCTGGCCCTGGTCATTGACCGAGAGCGCGTACCATTTGCCGTCTCTCTGGTTCTGGGCCACGATCATATAATAGCCGTCGGTCTGGAACTGGGAGATGTCCGTCACCAGCTGTAGCTTCTTATCCTTCTCCGTGCCGTCCTGTGCGACCGCCGGGGCCGTGAAATCATACCCCACCTTGCGGAGCGCGGACTCATTGATGATCTCTTCATTCGAGCAGACCGTCAGGTTTCCGCCGTCATCCTCCTCCAGCCATGCGTAGAACTTCCGGCCGGTCCAGTAGTTGTCGATGCCGATGTCATCGTTGCCGGTCCAGAGCCGCAGGATGTAAGTCGGCTCCCCGCTCGATTCCTTGCCGATGACCGGGTCCGTATTGAAGCGCAGGGTGATCTCGGTGGATCCTTCCCCGGTGACCGACGCGGCTCCCTCCGCCACCTTCTGTCCGTTGGTCATGGTGAAATCCTGCAGATCCCCGTTCGAGAGCATCAGCTCCGCATGCACCGCCTCGCCCGCGCGGAACGCGTCCGCCTCCGGGTCCAGAAGTCTCGTGATCAGGCTCAGTTTCGCCTTCACGCTGCCGGTGAGCTGAAATACCGGCTCAAACGCGGTCGCCGTCGGCTCCCCGGTATTGGTATCCACCACGACGGTGCTGCCGTCTGCCGCCGCACACATCGCAAAGGAATACCGGCCCCCGCCCTGAACGGCCTGGGCGTCACCGTAATCCGTGACCAGCTTCCAGTCGGGCATCGGGCTGCCCGAGCCTTCCTCCTTCGAGAAATACATCTCGACATACGGGAACGTCGGCCTGGGCGCAGAAGAAGCCCCCGGGCTGGTGCTGTAATAATCATTGACCGGGATCGTCACGGTACCGTCCGCTTCCACCTTCGAGCTGTACTGCCTGACCTGCGCGCTCTGACGCAGTATCTGGCCGTCCTGGGTGGATTCAACGGTCAGCTTGGGCAGATACAGGATCACGTTAACATAGCAAGGATAAGGATTCTCCTCTCCATCCGCGACAGCGTCCGCCGCCAGGG
>JAEEGL013819740.1_pt1 | contig 10075 bp, 9 predicted proteins | sample 9134231 | NCBI WGS metagenome assembly JAEEGL01 (sample SAMN16246548, study PRJNA631951) | gut metagenome | biome: gut microbiome; feature: rumen; material: fiber-attached | host: Bos | place: Iran: Karaj | collected 2018-10 | reverse complement strand
CGCTTCCGCCACGACGTGGTGAACAATCCCGCGGACGTCTCCACCCTGCACGGCTACCCCAAGGGCACGGAGGAGAAGACCTTCAAGATCACCGTGCTGCGCGGCATTCACGAGGACGTGATCGACGCGAAGGCTTCCGAGCCTGTCGCCGTCGCGCTCGAGCGCGCGGGCATCGCGATCGACACCCACTGCCGCAACGGCGAGTGCGGCTTCTGCCGCAGCCATCTGCTCTCGGGCGAGATCTTCGTCTCCCCGATCGGCGACGGCCGCCGCCGCATGGACAAGGAGATGGGCTGGTTCCACGCCTGTTCGAGCTGGCCGCTCACCGACCTCAGGATCAAGATCCCGATCATGTGATCTTCACCGGGAACGCCGGCCCCTGCGGGCCGGCGTTCTTCTTGCATTTTTTCCGCTTTTGCTGTATCCTTTGCCACAAAGGAAGTGATCCGACATGGAGGAAAAGCTCCTGCTCCTGCGGCCGGACGAGGACAACATCGGCCAGTATGAGGATTATCGCCGCGAGTTCCTGGAAAACGGCGACAGCATGGACGGCACCGGACCGATGCGGCGCATCGAGCGCGCCGGCGACTGGCTGGTCCACGTCCGCAGCTATGAGAGTCCCGAGACCCTGCCGGAGGGCAAGGTCCTCGCCACGCAGTATCTGCTCGTGCGCGAGAGCGACGGAAGGCTGCTCGGCATGCTGCAGCTGCGGCACTATCTCAACGAATATCTGCGCCTGTACGCCGGGCATATCGGCTACTCCGTGCGCCCGAGCGAGCGGCGGAAGGGCTACGCCAAGCGCATGCTCTCGATGGCGCTGGACGAGGCGAGGGCCCTCGGGCTCGAGCGCGTGATGATCTCCTGCGTCGTCGGCAACGAGGGCAGCCGCCGCACGATCCTTTCCAACGGCGGCGTGTTCGACAGCACGATCTGGGACGAAGAGGACGGCGAAATGCTCGAGCGCTACTGGATCACGCTGTAAAGAGAGGAGCGTATGGATAAGGATCTGTGCATCGATTTCGCCGGCGGCGTGGTCAATATCCGCGTCGGCGCGATCATCATGAGGGACGGGAAGTTCCTGATGGTCGGCAATCCGCGCTTCGACTATCTCTACTCCGTCGGCGGGCGCATCCAGTTCGGCGAGACGGCGGAGGAAGCCGTCCTGCGCGAGGTGCGCGAGGAGACGGGCCGCGCGCTGGAGATCGACCGGCTCGGCTTTGTGACCGAGGACTATTTCATCGGCGACAGCGCGGCGAAGAAGGGCCGGCTGATCTATGAGCTGGGCTTTTATTTCTACATGAAGACGCCGCCGGACTTCGCGCCCGTGTGCGAGAGCTTCACCGAGGACGGTAGCCGGGAATCGCTCGTCTGGGTGTCCCCGGAGGAGAAAAGAAAGCTCTTCCCCGCCTTTTTCAACGGCGAGCTGCTGCGCCCGGAGCGCGGCGTCAAGCACTTTGTGACCGATCAGAGAGGATAAAAAGACAGCCGCATCTGCTTTCCCTGATGCGGCTGTCTTTTTTTGCCGTATTATCTTCTTCTCTTTTTCTTCCGGCCGCCGCGGACGAAGGCGAAGGCCAGCGCGCCGAAGGCGATCAGGCTGGCGGCCAGGACGATGATCCAGACCGTCACGTTGCTGCTGTCGCCGGTGGGGACGCCCTGGCGCGCCTCGGTGACCGAGAAGATCGCCAGCGCCTTGCCGTCCTTATAGGCGACGCCCACGATGTGCTTGCCGGCCGCGAGGCTTCTGAGATACTCCACCTTGATCTTCACGATCGTGCTGCCGCTCTCTACGCTGTAATAGCTCAGCGGGACGGTCTTGCCGTCGACGGTCAGCTCGGTGAATTTGCCGTAGGCGCCGTTGGCCTTGAAGGGGAGCGCCGTCGTGTAGCCCTTGTTCCAGATGCTGCCCGCGCCCTCGGTGATGAGGTAGTTCGGCAGATCGAAGGAGAGGATGCGCGTGCCGCTGTACACGCCCTTGAAGACGATCGTCGCCGTGCCGGTCTTGGCCGGGATGTCATAGCTGAGGCTCGTATCGTAGTCCGTGCCCTCGACGAGCGTCCTCTCGCCGTATTTCAGCACGATGACGGGCTTCCAGAACGTGTCCTCCGGCTTGCAGGGCGTGACCGAGCTCGTCACGCTGCTGCCGGGGATGGCGGTGATCGTGAAGTTCTTCGTCACCGTGTCCTTGTAATTGCCGGCGCCCGCGACCGTGACGCTGCCGGTGCCGATCTGGGTGTTGGAGGAATAGCCGCTCACGGAATAGTCCGTGCCGGAGACGAGGACGCGCTCGCCGTCCTTGAGCGAAACGGCGGGACGGCACTCCTCTCCGAAGGCATACAGCATCGTGTCGGGCGAGAGTGTGACCATCGAGGCGTCGATCGGCCTGCGCTCGAGCGTGACCGTCCGCTCGCTGCCGGCGACGGTCTTGCTCTCCTCGCCGTCGAGGTAGCTGAAGATGACCCGGAAGCTGTCGCTGACGTTGGGCAGCGCGTCGCCCGCCCGGTTGATGGAGAAGCTGCCCTCGACCGTTTCTCCCCCGAGCGTGGCGGAGCCGTCCTCGCCCAGAGTGACGAGCTCGGCCCAGGTGATGCCGTAGACCGGGTCGGCCGCGAGCGTGACCGTCGGCCAGCTGACCGTGGGCGCCTCGCGCGTGGGGGCCTCCTGCGTCGGCTCCGGGGACGGAGCCGGCGCGGCGGCGGGCGCGGAGAAGCCGACCGTGACCGAGGCCGTGACCGCGCTGTCGGAGGCGGCCGTGGCCGTGAGGACGACGCTGCTGCCGTCGCGGCAGGCGTCCGACACCGTCAGCGTGTCGCCGCTGCGGCTCACGCCCGCGGGCAGCTCGCCCGCGCTCCACACGATCTGCTCGGCGCGCGCCCTGCCGTACTGGTCGTAAACGATGGCCGCGTACTGCTGCGCCGCCGTGCCGCCGGCGGCGGGGATCGTTATGCTGTCGCTTTCGCCCAGCTTCACGCCGTCGCGGACCAGCCGGATCTCGTCGGCTCTCCGCTCGGCGAGCGAGACGGTAAAGCTGCGCTCCGCGTTCGTCAGCGTCAGGCTGCCGTATTCGTACGAGGCCGTGACGGTGAAGCTGCGCGGCTCCTCGGCGGCCTCGGCCGCCGAGGAGGTCACCGTGACGCGGCCGTCGGCGCTGATGGAGACGCCCGCCGTCTCCGGCGAGATGCTCCAGCGCACGTCGGCGCCCACGGGATCTCCCGCGCCGTCCGTGACGAGGGCGGTGAAGGGCTCGCTGAAGAAGGGCTGCGCGCCGATCGCGGGGACCTTGAAGTCCGTCTGCGCGGGCGCGGTGACGCTGATGCTCGTGGGCGAGGACGCGGCGAAGCTGGCCGTCACGCTCTGGTCGGCGGTAATGCCGCCGATGACGTAGCTGCCGTTCACGGCGTTGACCGTCGCGTCGTTGACTCTGAGCGCGACGAGCTTATAGCCCTCCCAGGGCACGGCGCTTAGTTCGACGCTGCCGCCGCGGGCGACCTCCGACTGGGAGGCGCTGAGCGTGCCGCCGTCGCCGAGCACCTGCGTGCTGATCGTAAAGCGGGCGAAGCGCGCCCGGACGGCCGTCGCGCCGTCGCTCAGCCGGACGAGGATCCAGTCGTGCGGCGTGCAGGCGCGCTGATAGGCCGAGATGTCCGAGGCGTTGTGCTCGATCTCCTCCAGCACGGGATAGAGGCCCTCGGCCGTCTTCTCCCCGAGCGAGTAGATATTGTAGACGATCCTGTCCCCCTCGCTGTCAGAGAGGATGTCGTCCTTGATCCCGTACAGACCGTCTGTGCCCGGAAGCGTATAGGGCTCAAGGGTCTTGCCCTCCGTCGTCGTGACGGAGGCGATCTCGCGGCGCGCGTCGTAGGCGACGACCTGCGGATCGCTGGTGTCGACGGAGATCGCCCCGTCCGCGAGCGCGCTTTCCGTGACGCGGATCACGCTGCCCGACGAGCTTGCCGTGAGACGCACCTGCGGCTCGACGCGCACGAAGTCCGGCGCGCCGTCGGCGTGGACGACGATCGCGTTCTCGGCGCCCGCGAGCTCCAGCGCGCCGTCGCCGCAGAGGGTGACGCTGCCGCCGCGGCCCCTGGACTCCGAGCAGATGGAGGCGAGCGAGCTGCTGCCGGAGAGGCAGATCCTGAAATCGGCGCCCATCATCGTGAGGACGAGGTTGGCCGTCGGGGCGTTGAAGTCCGTCAGGCTCAGCGTGTTGCTGGACGCGTCATAGCTCACGCCCCTGGGCAGGAGGAACTGCGCGGGGGTCTGGTCGCTCGGGTTGAGGATCTGCCGTTCGATCTCGCTGTCGGCGGAGAAAATGATCTTGTTGGCTCCCCCCGTGAGGGCGACGGAGGCCCACACGCCCTCCTGCGGCTCGCCGCTCACGGCGGCGGCGCGCAGCGGCGCAAGTCCTGTCAAAAGCAGTATGCAAAGGATCAGACAGATCCCTTTCTTCCCTTTCACGGCGTTTCCTCCGAAGCGTTCCCCGCTCTCCCCCGGCGGGGCGGCGGAGCGTTGATGCAGCGTCCCGAATAAGGCGACGCGATACTCTTCTATCGTCGCATTTTATCATCAAAACGCCGTGATTGCAATACATTTTGTCCCTGAAGACAGAGATTTAAGAAAGATTAATACCATATTTTGTGGTTGACGCCTTTTTCTTCCCGAAAAGGAAAAGCCGGCCGCGCCCGCAGAGGGCGCAGTCGGCTTTCGTATCCGTTTTTCGCTCAGAAGATCTGGCCCGGCAGCCGCAGCTTTTCCTTCTTCGGGAAGAGCGCGTCGAAGGCCTCGAAGGCCTCCGTCTCCCGCTCGGCGCATAAGTAGCCCTCCGGCGGGCGATACTCGCCGGAGACGCCGTCGAGATAGCCCTCGGTCAGCTCGCGGCAGAGGAAGAAGGAGTCATCCGCCCCTTCGGGCAGATCGTGATAGCGGATCGAGAACTCGCGGGCGAAGCGGAAGCCGCTCTTGCCGTAGAACTCGATGTTCCCCTCGAAGCACAGCGCGCCGCAGCCGAGCGCCGCGGCCCGCTCCAGCGAGGCGTCCAGAAGGCGCTTGCCGTAGCCCCTGCGCTTGAACTCGGGCGCGATGCAGATCGGGCCCATCGTCATGATGGGGACGGCGCGGCCGTCGTCGGCGCGGATCTCGGCGCGCATGAACATGTTCTGCCCGATCAGCCGTCCGTCCTTTTCCATCACCAGATCCAGCTCCGGCACGAAGGCGGGGTCGCTGCGCAGGCGGTGGATCACGTAATGCTCCAGGCAGCCCGGGCGGTACACGTTCCAGAACGAGTCGCGCACCAGCTCCTCCACGGCGCGGCGTTCCTCCGGCCGCTCGCGGCGGATGATCAGCTTTTCGTCGTTCATGTCCTCTCTCCCGGTACCGTTCATTCGGGCTGGACGGCCGTGTATTCCGTCACGTTCAGCACGGTCTCGCCGTCGATCTGCGCGGCGCAGGGGCGCGAGAAGCGCACCGTGATCTCCCTGCCGGTGAACACGCTGACGAGATCGGTCTTTTGCACATGCTCGCCCTTGAAGATGGAGGGGAAGGCGATCAGCGCCCGGAGCTTCGAGCGGCAGTGATAGACCACCACGCTCAGCCTGCCGGAGAAGCGGTCCTGCTCCGGAGCCATCTTCATGCCGCCGCCGTAGTACCTGCCCTTCATGGTCGGCGCGATCCAGACGTGGTCGAACTCGTGCTTCACGCCGTCCACCGTGATCTCGGCATGGCAGGGCCTGAAATGGAAAAGCAGGCCCTTGATCGCGATGCCGGAATAGTCGATCTTCTCTCCGGGGTCCTTCTCCTTGATCCGATCCGCCACCTCGCAGCAGTAGCCGTCGATGCCGAAGCCCATGTTGTTGATGAAGAGCTTTTCCATGCCGTTGACGTACACGGTGGGGAGCCTGTCCAGATACGGATTGATCGGCACCTCCTCGCCGGGCTGCTTCCCGATGTCGCTGAAGAAGTCGTTGCCGGTGCCGCTGCCCAGGAGATAGACCCTGTTTTTGATCTGCGTGCCCTTGACCGCGTTGATGAAATAGTTCAGCGTGCCGTCGCCGCCGATCAGAACCACCTCGTCCTCCGGCGCGAGGCCCTTGAAATAGGCCGCGTAGTCCAGTCCGACGGCGTCGATCAGCTCCGTCCCGGCCGGCAGCTCGGGCCGGATGCCGTTGTTGGCCAGAGAGTTGTAAAGATAGTACTTCATGTTTTTTCCCTCCGTTTTTTTGATCGCGGTTTTTTACAGAAGCCCCAGCACGATCAGCAGCTCGCCGACCGAGTAGGTGAGCATCACCAGAAAATGCGTTTTCAGACGGCTTTCCTTCTTGAAGCGGACGAAAAACAGCGAGCAGTCCGAAACGAAGAACAGCGCCGCGCCGATCGCGGTGGTCAGACCGGCGGCCGTGTTCAGGCTGACGCAGCGGAAGATCGCGAAGCAGTTCATCGCGCCGTTGATCAGCAGATAGAGGAACATCGGGCCGAACAGCGCCTTCGGCAGGTGCGGTCTGAGCCGGGAGAAGACGAAGGCCACCGCGGCGGAGAAGAATACGGCCAGAAAGGCGATCAGCGCGGGGGCGATCTTCGCAAAGTCGACGTCCCGGCAGTAGCCGGCGATGAAGAAGGCGTGGCTGATCATAAAGGCGATGCCGCCGGCCGTGAACCACTTCACGCCCCTGGGCATCAGCAGCACGTCGCCGATCCAGCTGAACAGCAGCGCCAGGATGATCGCCGCCGCCGGCGTGCGGGCCGCCAGCACATAGAAGCCCAGCAGCGAAAGCAGCAGGAAGGGCTTTGTGACGTTCCGCAGCGTGCTGTTCTTTTTCAGCGAGGCGTACAGATGGATGGCGGTGGAGAGCGCAAAAACGGCCAGAAACACGGTTTTCATCAGTTTACTCCTCCCGTTGGGATCGCTTCTCCCTGCCCCGGCGGGGCGGAGAGCTTTCTTTGCGGATGATCACGCTGGCTCAGCGCGCGATCTTGCGGATCATGGAATATTCGTTGAGCAGCCGTCCGTCCTTGAGACGGATCGCATCGGGCCGTACGCCCGTGATGCGGAAGCCCATCTTCTCATACAACGCCCGCGCGCAGGCGTTGCCTTCGATAAAATCAAGCTCGAGCTGCAGGATATGCTCGTCCCGCTCCGCGATGCGGATCAGCTCCCCGAGCATCCGCGTCCCGATGCCCTGTCCCCAGTATTCGCGCAGCAGGGCGATCGCAACGTCCGCGCGGTGCCGCGTCTTGAGGCGCTTGCTCCAGGTGATCTGGCAGTTGCCGGCGAGACGCCCCTCCACCAGACAGACGAGCATCGCCTCGTTGTCGGCGGCGTTCATGCGCTCGAACAGCGCCCTCTCGCCCTCCGGGCTGTACTTGCCGCACTCCTCGGGATAGCGCAGAAGGAACTCCGTCTCGCCCGCCGAGCGGCGCAGATAGTCCAGCATGGCGGGGATGTCCTCCTCCCTCGGGCTGCGGAGCAGCGCTTCTCTTCCGTCCTTCAAGGCGAAGGCCAGCTCCCGAACGACCATGTCTCTTCCTCCCCTTGTCACGTTTTTTGACGGTCGGCCCTGTTTCGTCGTTACGATTATACACCATGCCGCGGATGCAGGCAACAGAAAAAGCTCCTCCGCCCGATTGGGCGGGTGTCGTAAAACAGTTTTATAGTGTTTCGCAGGGACGGCATGACTTACAGGTCATGCCGTTTCCTGTTTCATCAGTTCATCCAGAGGGATAAAGCCCACAAAATCATAACAGATACTGATGCTCTGGCGCCGCTTTCCGCTGCTCTTGTCCGGCGCCCCGATGTAGATCGCCTTGATCAGATCGTGGGCTGCATAAGCGGTCAATTCGTCCAGATCCGCGTACTGATGCACCTTCTGGATAAACAGTTCCAAATTCTGATTCTGCTGTTCCTGTACTTCGATCTCCTGCCGCAATGTCTCAACGTCCACTTTCAAGGCCTGTTGCTCTTCCTCGTAGCTACTGCTCATGACGGCAAAGCGTTCATCGCTCAGCTTTCCGGCTACATTGTCCTCGTAGATCCTCACGAAGAGCTTGTCAAGTTCAAGAATACGCTTCTCTGCTTTGTCAAGCTGCTTTCGCTTGACCCGCAGGATCTCGCTGCTCTCTACACGGAGCCACTGTTCCATTTTTGCCCGGAAGAAATCCTCATAGCGAATGACATAGTCGATGACCATCTGCATGTGCTTCCAGACCAGTTGCTCCAGAACGATGGCGCGGATAAAGTGTGCAGAGCAAGTTCCGGTATTGCTCCGGTAGTTGGCACAGACAAAGTGGTCTTGCCGCTCCTCAAAGTAACTGGTGGTGCAGTAGCGCATTTTGGCTTTGCAGTCCGCACAGAACACAAGCCCGGAGAACATGTGGGACTTTCCCGTCTTCGTTCTGCGGTGACGCTGCTGTCGGATCTCCTGAACCTTGTCGAACACTTCCGGCTCAATAATCGCCGGATGCGTGTTGTAGAACACAGCGCGGTTTTCTTCCGGATTCTCCCGTTGCTTCTTGTCCCAGATGGAATTGGAGTAGGTTTTGAAGTTGACCGTGCAGCCGGTGTACTCCTGGCGTTCCAGAATGTGAACAACCGTATTCGTGTTCCAATGATACGGATCGGCTGTTTCCGGATTCGGCGTCTTGATCCCTTCCTTGCGCTTATACGCAGTCGGATTCAGGATCTGTTCTTCCTTCAGCTGTTTCGCGATTTGCATCGGCCCGCGGCCCTCCATGCAAAGATCAAAGATGTGACGGACAACCTGTGCGGCTTCCTCATCAACGATCCATTCCTTCTTGTTTTCGGGATTCTTCCGATAACCATACGGCGCATTAGTGGTCAGCCTTTCGCCGCGTTCACCCTTGGCTTTGTTGACCGCGCGGATCTTCCGGCTGGTATCGCGGGCATAGAACTCGTTGAACCACATGCGGATTCCGGCAAAATCGTTGTCCACGCTGTTTTGATTCTGAGTGTCGAAGTTGTCATTGATGGCGATGTACCGGACGTTGTGTTTGGCAAAAGTGATGTTGATGAACATGCCTGTCATGGTGGAATTGCGCCCAAGGCGGGAGAGGTCTTTTGTCAAAACCACGGCCACATGATCAGCTTCGATTTCATCCAACATCTCCTGGAAGCCGGGGCGATCAAAGTCCGTTCCGCTGTATCCGTCATCAACAAAGAAAACCGGATTCAGAAAATGGTGATCTTTCGCGTATGCGCTGAGGATGCGTTTTTGATTGCTTATGGAATTCGACTCTCCATCCAAGGCGTCCTCCTGGGAAAGACGGCAGTAGAGTGCGGTGATTTTATCAGTTGCCCTTAACATTTCTGCTTCCTCCTTTTCGGGGGCAACTGGCTGTACAGGATTGGACGACTCTATGTAAACATAATTTTCTTCATTTGTCATTAGAAATCCTCCAAATTGTGCAGCATGATCCGGGTCAGTTTTCGATCCAGGGCTTCTGTCCCTTCATAGTTTCCGGTTACCGTATAGATCGTGCCGTCGATTTTTTCTGTAACAGTCAATTCGGGAATCCAATAAGCGCTCGGATTTCGGACGATGATATTCCCGTTTTCGTCGAAGCGGAAGTTTCGGTGCGGAGAACTATCAGACCGTTTCTCCCGTTTCGCATAAGGATCGGGATTGCAGAAATACAGCTCCGGGATCAGGTCTTCTCCATTGTCCTCGTCATCCTCCCACTCCCGCGACGCTTCATCAAATTCTTCATCGACACAATCGACGCCATCTTCTTCGATTTCAAAATCTGTCATAAGCATAACCTCCGTTTCTTTCTTGATGCGCTATTTTGCGCGCCCTCACTAACCCCAACCTGCGGGGTAACAATTGCAAGCACTCGACAGCTTTTTTCCAAAAGTTTTATTCGCAGCAATTCTAAAGCAAGATACGCCTATGGAATACGTAATCTCAAAAATGTGATATGCCTCCTTCGGCCAACTCGTTGGGGACTGCGTTTCCCCAAACCCTCGCTTGAACAAATCTTGCGATTATTCATTATGGCTTCAATTTCATTTTCGCAGCGACGGCAAGCAGTCGCAAAAAGAGATGTGCTTGTTTTGCTGTTTTTG